>ENA-UEOY01000937-UEOY01000937.1-human-gut-metagenome-genome-assembly--contig:-NODE-937-length-11586-cov-8.151534_pt1 | contig 11586 bp, 7 predicted proteins | sample MGYA00242892_ERZ507900 | MGnify/ENA primary metagenome ERZ507900 (study PRJEB26167, sample SAMN06115427) | human gut metagenome | host: Homo sapiens | place: China:Henan | collected 2015-04-15 | study...
ACACCTAATACACGTCCACCATTTGTTACAATTTTTCCATCTTTTTTAGCTGTACCAGCATGGAAAACTAAGACATTTTCATTTTCAGCCTTATCTAAACCTAGAATTTCATTGCCTTTTTCATATTTAGCAGGATATCCACCGGCACTCATAACTACACAAACAGCAGCTTTTTTGCTCCATAATGATCTATGATTACTCTCATCAATTCGTTTTCACATAGAAGGGTTACTTCCTTCGATGACTCCGATGTAAACATATCAACCATTTTATTTGTATAGGAGGCTACATCAAATCCCTCTATCGGCATAAAGTAAGTTTCCAGATTTTCTACACTTGTTAGCCGATCTACACGGAAGTGAGCAATCTTCTGATGCTTCAGAGAAAATCCAATCAAATAGTAATGGTCATTTTTCCATTCAAGCGCATAAGGATTTACGACATAATAATATCCATCATGCTTTAAGATTTTCTTTTTTTCTTGAGTATATTCATAGTATTGGAACCGAATTTGCTGATGGTTTCCAATCGCTGTTTGGATATTGTCAATGATGTAGTAAACCTTTTCATTATGCGGTTTGACACGGCTGGATAAAGCAGCAAATTTTTGAAGCTGCTTTGCCTGATGTAGACTGGTCAGACGGCATAATTTCTGCACCAGCTCCTCAGACTTCTTGGCAGAAATGATCTTCGAGGATGCTACTGCGTCTGTCAGCATTTTCAGTTCTGGATACTCAAACAGGCGGTTTCCCATAAAATATTGGTTTTGGGTACTCTTGACCACCACAATATCAATCCCTGCATCGATCAGAGCATTGGTATCCGCGTAAACAGTCTGCCGCACTGCCTGAATTCCTTTTCCATTCAGATGGGCAATGATGTCAGATACTGTGGCGGGATGGTTTTCATCGGTCCGCTCATAGAGAAACCGGAGTAATTCCAGTATCCGCATATTTGTTGAATTCTGCATACTTCACCTCCTCGATTCTTAAAATGGCCTATTTTGTATGGTGTCCAGCCCCAAAGACCAGAAGCAGGGCGACAGCACAGAGAAGCAGGCCGATCCAATTTCGATCTATAATCAGCTTGATCACCGCCACAAGCAGAAGTCCGCCTACCAGGAGCACAACGCCATTCATTCAGCGTCCTCCCGAAGCATAGTTTCCCATGTTGATGTCCAGCACCCCTCTGGGCGGCTGGATCAAGGCATCTTCATATTGGCACTTCCACTGGATCTCCCGGCACATCTGGCCATCCGCCACGCCGTCTATGGTTTCCCCATCCTCAATGGGGTTATCATGCTCCAGAATATAGGACGCTGCATTATAGGCGTGGTTTACCACCCAGTTGGGGTCCATGCCGTGGAAGTGGTACTGGAGATCCGGCAAAAACAGGGTGCTCATGCCCACCGTGTCGATGAGCATATCCTCCGTGCCCTCGATGTTGAAGAAACGGACATTGACGCCAAAGCGGATGAACCGATCCGGCCCCTCAATCTGATGGGAGCGCACATCCTCTGCCAGAAACAGCTTGCCGCAGTTCTGGAAATAGAACGCCTCACAGGTGGGGTACAGCTCTGCCAGAGCCTCCAGAAAGTCGGCATCCAGGTTGGCACGCTCCAGCGCTGGAAGCGCCGCAGTCAGCATATCGGTGGCCACCACCTGATATTTGCACTCCCGGAAGATCCGGTCACGGTCCTCCTGGCAGTCCCACATCTGGCTCATCAGAAAGGCATCAAAGCCTTTGCCCTTGAACTTGTCGCATTTCATCACCATCAGCTGTACCGGGCACTTGCCGTCCTGAAATTCCGCGACATGATCCAGGGCGGCAAAGCCGGCCATTTTCTTATCATAACAGAAGCACTCTGTTGATCCGATGTGCTTCTCCATTATGGCAGTCATTTTTTCTTTATCCGGCATTTCTACCGGCTCTTTGAACAGCATCTGAATGAGATAGGGGCCTCCGGGCTGGGGGCCTTTTTTGTCGTCCAGATTTTGCTGGAAAGCTTTATTGCTCATTTGGGTTCCTCCTTCTTTTCTGGGAACAGTTTCCACCGAAACTCCAGCTCTTTCTGGACAAACTCTTTCGGCAGGCCGCGGGGGTTGGCGATGAGATACCATACCCGAAAGGTGCGCTTCTTCGGATCTGTTTCCTGCCGGTAGAGCTGATAGCCCGCCTCATCCTCCTGTGTCCACTGTCCTGTCTGCCGCTTGGCCTGCACAAAGGGTTCCACCACCTGGTCCAGTTCCTCTCTGGTGCGGCTTGAGGCCCAGGCTTGATCCACATCATTGGCGTGGGAGAGGTGGAACAACATCGAACCCATCCAGTTCTTTGCCTTGTGTCCAGGCGTTCCGCGCAATTCCGCCTGACGGCGGTACTCCTCCATCTGCTCCGCCGTTCCGTACCGTTCCACCATCTGCTCCCGCACATAGATGAACCAGCTGTAGTCCTCCGCCTCGGTGAAAGGGGCGCAGACCGGCTGTAATGCCTCCACGGGGTCTGCCTCGAAGCGGTCGATGAAGTCGAGGTAGTTGGCTTTGACCAGGGGCAGAAAGGTGTCCAGCAGCCCGGTGTTCAGCCGCAGGTCCTCTGTCAGCATCCGAAAGAATGAACCGCCTGTTGTGGGTTCAATTCTGAAAGAGTAGAGGTAGTCATCTCCCTGCTTTATGATACAGCTGAAGCCCACCTCCACATTCCCATGGCCGATTTCGTAGTCTATGTAGTTGTAGCGGCTCCGGTCAAACCAGATCTGATAGGTCAGCCCGTTTTTCATTTTCTTTTTGAAGTCGCCCTTTTTCAGACGCTTCCAGCCCTTTTCCTCCAGGCCCAGGCCGTTCCACAGGTAGTCCAGAAGTTCCTGAATTATATCTGCCGGCCGTTTTTGTTCCACGGTCTCCACCCCCTGACGAATTCTCTTTAATAGTCAAGCAGGATAGGCACCTGCTGCTCCTCGGCAAACCGCATGGCCCGCCAGAACACGGAGAAGGCAAACTTGGCCAAGGATTGGGTGTCATACTGGGTGTGTTCCGGGATGTCTGCCTTGCTGTACTGTCCATCTGAGTCTACGGTTCCGTCTACCGGGTATCCCTCCGTGTCTGCCCAGCCAAGGATAGTGTCCTCATCGGCCTGCCACGCCAGCTGGTTCAGCTTTTCCAGCTCCTTCCGCAGTCCGCCCAAGGTGGCGATAGCGGCGGTGTCATCGGTAGGCAAGGACCCTTGGAACAGAAAGCTGTCAGAAAGAGGGAGCCACCAGGTAGCCCCACGAAACAGGGACCACACCCGCTCCTCATCTGATGCAAGGCGGGCGACCAGAGGATGCTCCCCGAAGATCCAGTCCTTCTCCACGGTGGAAGGCACCGGTTCCTCGTATGTACGACAGGCGGCCACCAGCAGCATAGCGCCGAAGGCATCCCAATCCGGCTTGTCGGTGTAATAAGGTTTCTCATTATCTTCAAGCCAGGGAGCGTAGGGGGGCTGGCCCGGCTGAGAAATGGCGCTCAAGATCTGATCCCGCCAGTTCTCCACCGCCGCCTGGACCTCAGCCGGGGACATTTCTTCCTCGTTATCAGCAGGTTCCCCGTCCGGGGTGATGCGGTTGAAAGAGTATCCGTTTTCCTCCGCCCACTGCTGCACAACAGTTTTCCAGTTGTGAGAATAGTACCGGGTCAGCGTCCCGGCGTAGATGTCAAGTCCCATAGTAATGTCTCCTTTTCAATCAAAATCCATCCAGACCAGGTGTTTTCCGCAGTGGAGGCACTGGAACAGATAGCATTGCAGATGCCCGCCATTGACAGATTCCCGGATCATTTCTTTTTGCTCATCGTCCCACATCGGATCGTCCAGTACCTCCTCCAGCACACCCAGGGCCCGCAGTTCTCTGGCACCCACATGGCCCAGGTAGGCGCAGTAGTCGCCGCAGTGGGCGCGCCAGTATTCCTGCTGCCAGCCGGAGTAGCCGGGGGTGCGGTGGATCAGCTCGTCCAGCTTCTCCGGATCGTCTACACCATCATCCACAGAGAAATCATCTTGAAAACTACCGTCATATTTCCGGGCTGCTTCGCCGTTGGCGATGCACTCTGGGCACAGATATGCAATATCCTCCACGGCGTAAAAGGGGGCTGTATAGAAAATATGGGTCGTCTTGCCACAGCAGTCGCAGACAACGCCGTCTGCGGATTCCTCAAAAGCCCCAGTTTCCAGAGGGTTTGGGTGATACCGGAAGGCGGGCAGGCCCAGCTGGGCCTGCCGTTCCTTCTCTTTCTGCTTTTCCTCCGGCGTTTTGGGCTTGGGGAGAGCATAATGATTGCCCCAGTTTTCCGCATAGTCCTTCAGCGTGCCCAGCCGCTTGAGGGTCTTTTTATCGGAACGATTTCCGATTTGGCAGAGCAGTTCGTAGGCGTCCTTCTTAAAGTCCAGCAGGTCATATACATCCACCAGCACTTCCTTGGCCTGCTGATCCTCACTCTGCTCAAGTTCTTCCTTGAAGGTATATAGAGCGCGGACACTGTCCGGACCTTCATTGGTCGCAACAAACTGTTTTTTTAGTTCGATATAGGTTTTCTGATATTCTGTCATTGGTCGCACCTCCCATCAATCCCACCAGAAATACCAGACGGTGGACTGCCACAGGACATCTGCCAAGGAGCCAATGCTTCCATCCTCATTCTGATCCAGATCTGGGCAGAAACCATATTGCTCCACAGCCACCTCCATAGCTCTTTCCTTGGAGATCGGAGTTGGAAGTTCAAACTCCAATTCATCGTGGCTCATGGCGGCAGGGATGGCACCATGCTGCTCGAACCAGTATTTCGCCACTGCCATCAGGTCCGGCGTGTCGGGGCACTCATTCCAATTTCCAAAGGGCAGATAGGCGAAGATCTCCCAGGGGTTCTTGACCGGAATTTTGGCCAGAATGAGCGGATAGGTCATGTGGCTATCCGAATCCCAATAGCAGGAGAAGCGGTCATTGTCATAGCCGCCCTCCATCTCGCCCAGGACTTCCGCCTCCCAGTCCATGTCATCGTCCTCGGCTTCTTCCTTGCGCTGGCCGGTCAATTCCTCCAGAACCGCCTTTCCGTCCTTGATGGGAGCGGAGAGCATCTTCTTTCGATACTCCTCTACTGTTTTGAGGTCAAATTCGTAGAAGTCCGCATTGTGCTCCGGGTCGGCGTTCATTACCAGACATTCCAACAGCGTTTCATCATCCGCCTGGATAAGTACGGGAACAAAGCCCTCCCGTACCCCCAGCCGCTGGGCGTAGCTGTATGCCGACATGATGGGGTCATCATCTGCCATGGATGGGAAATAGGTACACTCGCAGTCCAGATACTCCATGATGGCCTGAGCAACCTCGGAAGGCTCCAGCGTGTCCTCGTCGAAGTCCTGTCCCTGCCAGTTTTCAAAGCGTTCCTCAATCACTTGAGCCATGGTCTGATAGTATTTCTCATCAAATGGGATGAATAAGTATGCCTCCTGTTGAAATTCATTGGAGTGGTATCGGGACGGACCAAAATATTTCAGGGCATAGTCATCAATGTCGGCAGGATAGTAGGGGCTGTCGCCCTCTCCGTAGTAATAGCCTGCAAAGGCACGGCCTTGCTGATTGAACAGCACAGAGAACAGACAGCCGTCCAGCTCATCCCGGATAAACTCCCTCAGATCCACATTGGCAGGATCAGCTTTGACCTGTTTGGCCACTTCGCTGTATTCTTTCAGGAAGTCCTCGCCCATCAGGTCGTGCTCCATACACCAGCGCAGGTAGATGGCCATGTGGTTATAAGCATTGATGGGGTCAATAGGCAGTTCCTTCTCCTCAATGCTCTCAAGGTGATAGGAAGCGTCGTCCATCTCACCGTCAAAATCATCATTGGAAAGGGTGCCACGAGTGATAGCATCCTGACGATCAGGCTCCACCACAAAGCTGATGCCGTTCATTTTGTCCAGCAGGGCGTCCGCGTCATGGGCCAGCTTGTATTCCAATTCATCCCGGTAGAGAGGGATCACCTGATAGAAGTTGACCTCCTCGCCACTGGGCAGGATGCAGACCTCGCTGCCATCTTCGGTATCCTGGGGACCGGTCAGAATGGCAGCGCACAGCTTTGTATCCTTTGCAAAGTCCTCCTCATTGTCCATGGTATGACCGAAGCCCAGCCAGGTATCGCTGGCAATGGGCAGGCGGGCCAGGGCTTTCAGCAGACGAATGGGCCAGTACCATCGCTCATTCTTCAGGTCCTCATGCTTTAGTTTCCAGTTCCTCGGCAGCGCGATGGCAAGCTCCGCCCGCTCCAGCTTGTATTCCGCCAGTTCTTCCGGCACATTCATCCGGTGGGCACCCATGCCCATGGTGACCAGGGTGTAGTAATCCCGTTCCTCAGAAGGCGGAACAACGCAGATGTCCACATGAATGTCTGGGGAAGAAAGCTCATGAAACACATTCTCAAACTTGCCGAAATACTGCTGGATATGCCCCTCGACGGCCTCCATCTCCTCCTCGGTGTAGACCTCGGGAACACCAGTATCTTCATCCTTGGGCACTTCACCGTCCGGGCCATCGTTATCATTGTCCTGGTCACCGTCCGATGACGCCCAGGAGATTTTCAGAGTCATCTGCTCCTCCGGCAATCCAACGCCAGGGCTGCGGGTGATGGTGTGCTTATCATCTGCCGCAAAACCAATGGTCTCCCCGTCATGGAGTTCCACATCATTCTCCAGCACATAGGAGGCAAGGCTTGCCAAAAAGTCCCGTAGTTCCTCCGGCTCAGCGTCGGTGTTCAACACCTCCATTTCCTCCTTGCCAAACACATCCATGCCGTAGGTGTAGCCGTTTAGGCCCCCCTCGCTCCGGTACAGGCCGAACCAAACCCAGTTGAAGATGGGCAGTTCGTCCTCTTTGAGCATATCGGCAAGGCCCTCATAGAAACGAGGCTCAAATACCACGCCGCTGGTGTAGACACCGGTGGCGTATTTCTGCTTGCAGCACACTGCCATCGCCTTGGTGAACAGCTTACCTCGTTCCAGCAGTTTTTCCTCCTCGCCCAACACAGCCACCATGATATGGGCCTTGTGCGCTTTGGCCACTTCTACGGCCTCTGGCCACATATAGTTGTTTTCGGCGTTGATCTCTGCTTCATTGTCAGGGATGTGACCGTGGAATAGTGTCACAATCAGCATCATATTGCCGACCCGCATTACCACAGCGTCATCGCTGTTCTCAACATCTTCGTCGCCCTCATCCGGCTCCTCATCTACGATACCCCATTCTTCCCGCAGATCTCGAATCAACTGCTCCTTGTCCCACTCTGCTTTGGAGAGGAGCACAGATCCGGCAAAGGAACCCTTATGGTCGGTTTCCTCCTCGTCGGCATCATCCTCAAGACCCTCTACATCTTCATCCGGATCATAGAGGGATTCATGCTCCAGTCCGCGGATAAATTCCTCAAAGCTATCTGCCAGATGGGTAATTTTATAGTCATTTTCCTGATCCACATGGACTACCGCAGGCTCTCCCTGGGGACCGCAAGCCCGGTAGTCCAGGAAAATCATATCGTGTCCGGCGCTTGGACAGTCGCAGATGGCCACACCGATGGCAGGATACTCCCACTCATCGATCATAAACTGGCTGCCCAGCTCTCCACAGAGGGAGCAGCTCTTTTCCCGTCCGATTCCGAAAATGCCGGTGATGGCCACATGATCATCTGACCAACAGGTAGGCTCATCGCAGGGATAGCAGGTGTTCACCGGAATGCCGCCGTTGTGCTGCTTCATCAGCCAGATGTAGGCAGCGGGCAGCTTGTAGCCCAGTTCCTCCTCCACGCTGGCAATCAGCTCATCGGAAGGCGGATCACTGACATATTCTTTCAGTGCATACCAATTATCATCCCAGAAGTTGGTGAGGTCGAAGCCCTCAAATGGAGTATCACCGGGCACGAATTTGGCCTTCTTCTTCCGGCTGCGCTGGCGTTTCCGGATCTCCGCCTTACACTCCCGAATTACTGCCGGGGCATTTTCGTCCTCGGGGTCCAGCTCCGCCCACCGCTCGGCGTAGGGGATGGCCTTTTCCTCCTGACCATAGAGATACTGATAGCCATAGGCCATCCGCATATTCCACTCCGCCTTGTCCTGGCCTTCCTCCCGGACGGACTCCAGCACCTCAATGGCCCTCAGAAGGGCTTTGTCTCCCTTGGATTTCAAAGTACCTTCGTCATGGTCCCCGATGATGGCGTAGTTCTCCAGTGCACGGGCCAGGGCGTAGGCGGTGCGGTAGTTCCTCCAGTTCTCCGGGATGGCATTCAGTGCCTGGATACAGCGGGTGTACTCGTCTTCGTCGTTCCACTGCTCCAGCTGAGCGAAGAATGCTTCGGCGTTCTGTTGGGTGTAAGGAATATAGTCCATGCCCGTCAGCGTTTCGTCCAACTCGTCATCCTGATTCTCAGTTTCTGTCCCATCATCTTGTTGCTTTAGGGGTACAGAACCGGCTTCACGGCGGAAGGTGTGGAAGATGGCCCATGGGATGTCCGTGCCTTCAAAGAACTCTTTCGCCATGTTCAGCGCCTCTTGGATGTCCCAGGCGATGAAGTCCACATAGCCACAGTAGAGGCCGGTAGCCCCGCCGGTGAGAGTGAGCACTTCCGAACCATCCCCGCCGGTGAGCACTTCCTCCAGTTTGTCCCGGAAGTCGAAAATTTTCTGACTGCCTTCCTCCTCCCGCAGGGTATCCAGGGGATAGCAGAAGAAGCCCGCCACCGCGCCGTCGGCATGGAGATCGTCCATAAAATCATTGTCGGCATTCAGATAGCCGTTGATGAGCGGCACACAGCAGGTGGAACCGGCCATTACATCCAGCCGCCAATCGGCGTCCGGGTCCTGTTTGGGTTCCATTTTGTAACCAAGGTAGCTCTCCAGATAGGCTTCCGGGTCGGTGGAGAGCTCCAGGCCCTGCTCCCGCAGTTTGTCGGGCAGCTGGGACAGGAGGAAGGACGGCTCTGCCTTGGGTTCCTCCAGCACATCAAAGCTGTCTATGTATCTCATGTGGGAGATCTCGCCCAGCACTTGGTCGGTGAGGGTAGTGAGCATCCACCAGGCCCGGCCTTCTTCCTCCCGGAGCATAGGCAGCAGCTTTTCGCAGTAGGCGGAGATGGCGAAGCTGTTTTCACCCTGCTCCTCCAGCCAGATCTGCACATCCTCCCCGGAGATGTCCCAGCCATCCTCAGTACGCAGGCCGATGTTCTGGAGAGGCTGACGGCCCACAAGGATATTCCAGTGCTCCAGCACCTCCTTGGGGGCGTGCTTCTGGAAGTAGACCAGCTCAAACAGTTTGACCTTATCCCCCTCCGGGGTGAGGATCAGCTCATGCTTTTCGCCGTTGAAGCCCATCTCGAAGGAAATCTCGTCAAAAACCAAATTCAGGGTTTCCTCCATTTGGGCCACGATCTCCGCACCGCGGGTGTGATCTTTGTCCTCGTCCATCATCTGGCGCAGCTCTGCTTCCATCTCGGCAAAGGTTTCCCACCAGTTCTCTGTCCGTTCCCGGAAGCACTCCCAGAACTGCGGCAGAGAAATACCCTTTTTGCACGAGTCAATTAGTTCCTCCATGTCCTGTCGGGTGTTGAGCTTAGGATCATCACCGGGATGCAGTTCCAGAGCTTTTTCAAAATGCCGCAGAGCGCGGCCCTCCTGATCCAGATAATAATAGGCATACCCCATACGGAAATTCCAGGAATAAGTATCTCCCAGTTCCTCCTCATGGGACTGCATCAGTTCCAGTGCCTGGTGAAGCAGCTTCCTTCCCTCCGGCTCGCTGGAGTCCGCCAGATTGTTGTAGGCGCGGGCCAGCTCCATATCCATTTCCGGGGTACGCTCCTCGGCAGAGATTGCCTCCAGTGCGTCAACGATTTTCTGGTGTTTGTCCTCCTCATGCCACTTCTGGCACTGCTTCAAAATATCCATATCAGGGTCCTCCTCGTCCTCATCTGGTTTCCAGTCTTTGATCTGCTGGAACACGCCATTTTCATCCCGCTCAAAGGCGCAGGGAGCGGGGGTGTTCAGCAAAGGGATGATGTCGGGATCGTCATTGCAGATCGTGTTCAGCTTGTAGATCCCGGCGTTGTTAGGGTCGTCCATGTACTCGTCGCTCTCATCACCGGCGGTAAAGCGCCAGCCGCTGTCCCAGCCGCCGTCCGGCTCCTCCCTGTAGCAGTAGCCCACCTTGCGGCCCTCTACTGTGATGCGGTTGGTGGCGATGCAGCCATCGGCACCCTTCCAGTCAGGGAGCAGAGATTTCACATCCTCCGCTTTCACATGGTAGTCCCGGTTGCGGCCAGCGGCCTCGTACAGTTCCTTCCGCAGCGCCTCCACATCCCGAGCCATCTCCTGGATCTCCTCGTTGTCCATCATCTCACTGAGGTCATATTCCAGCGGATTCTGGGCAAAATCCGCCAGTGCCTTGTTCATGGCGTCATGCTCCTCTGGCGTGACGGTGATGCGGATGCGGCGGGCAGGGGTGTTGTACTCGTCCAGATCCTGAAGGTTTACACTGCCGCTGACGCTGCACTCCAGTAGGATGGCGGCCAGATCAGTGACCACATCAATGGCGAAGTGGAAGTCCATCTCCACGCCATCGGAGTGTGTAAACTCCAGATACTCCACGGTCTGGCGGAAGTCCCAGTTTTGTTTGTCCAGCCCAATCTTGGCAAATATCTCGCTGAGGGGGATCTCCTCTTTCTTCTGGTCTTCCAAAAATGCCACAAGGTTCAGACTGTCATCGGAACCGCCAATAAAGTTGCCCCAGTATTTTTTGATATACATTTGTCGTGCCTCCTGTTCTGAATCCAGTCGATCAATGAGCTGATTCAAGTGTTCCAACCACGCAGGAGCGATCTCACCGCTGTCCTCGTTCTTCCAAAGATCCACAATCTCACGGATGCCGTCCTCGTCCGGCACCTCGTTTTTGATGTCGGTGAGCTGCCGCAGCAGGAAAGCAAGGGCTTCTTTGGATGCTGTGAAACCGGTGACTTTATCCCATATAGCTTCTTCATGATCGTAGTCCAGTTTGCTGTTATCCTTCCATTGGAAATACAGCTCCGCCAGAGCCATCGCAGTATTGTCAAAGAGGAAGTCGATTTGTGAGAAGTCAGATCCCAGCATGACTTCCTCTTTCATCAGTTCGATCATCTCGCCCAGATCCATTACCGGATGCTCCGGTACATATTCATTTTTGAGGATGTCCAGTACATCCAACCCTTCGTCACGCTCTAATGCTTTTATGCCCCATGCTCCCATGTCGGCACCTCTCTTTCTTTATTTCGTATCAAGCTTCTATTGTCAATCATAGTTCTCCAACCGAATGATAGGCCGATAAAAGTCATAATCTCCGTTTAGTTCATTGTCCTCCTGCACTTCTGGCTTACAGTGGGGCGAACAGGGTAGGAAACCGAGAAATGGGCCCAGCCCACCGCAGATATTGCATCCGCCGTCACCGCCGCAGGTGGTAAGCCTATCAGCCTGCACCACTTCCCGCATATAGGGATCGTAGGCGATGGACAGGCCGAAGAAGTTGGGTTCCTCCATGTCATAGGGCCGGTTCTCATC
>ENA-UEOY01000942-UEOY01000942.1-human-gut-metagenome-genome-assembly--contig:-NODE-942-length-11549-cov-399.769177_pt1 | contig 11549 bp, 6 predicted proteins | sample MGYA00242892_ERZ507900 | MGnify/ENA primary metagenome ERZ507900 (study PRJEB26167, sample SAMN06115427) | human gut metagenome | host: Homo sapiens | place: China:Henan | collected 2015-04-15...
GGTAAAAATTAAATTGCCTCTCAGAGCGTTGACCCTAGCAAGCGGTCTGCTTCTGACGGTGAGTTCCTTTGCGCAGAGTAATGCAATTAAGGGACATGTGAAGGATGCTTCTGGTGAGCCTATCATGGGTGCTACCATTACAGTTAACGGTAAGGCAGTGGGCATTACCGACATGGATGGTAACTTCTCAGTTGATGCAGCGCCAGGTGCCAATCTTACTTTCACCTATCTGGGAATGACACCAAAAACAATCAAAGCAACATCTAACATGATGATTACCTTGGTTGACGACCAGAAGTCTTTGAACGAGGTCGTTGTCATTGGTTATGGTCGCGCTAAGAAGAACGACTTGACTGGTTCTGTTACAGCTATCAAGCCAGATGAGATGTCAAAGGGTATCACAAGCAGTGCCTCTGATATGTTGGTAGGTAAGATTGCCGGTGTTGACGTACAGACTGGTGGCGGTCAGCCTGGTTCTGGTGCACAGATTCGTATCCGTGGTGGTGCCTCTCTGAATGCTTCTAATGACCCTCTCTACGTAATCGATGGTTTGGCTATTGACAACAATACCAATAAGGGTATGAGTAACGTCTTGGCTATGATTAACCCTAACGATATCGAGAGCTTCACCGTATTGAAAGATGCTTCTGCTACAGCTATTTACGGTTCCCGTGCTTCTAATGGTGTCATCATCATTACAACCAAGAAGGGACGTTCTGGCCAGAAACCATCTGTTACCTATAATGGCGATGTAACATTGTCTACCGTCCAGAAGAAATATAAGGTAATGAATGCCAGCGAATACAAGCAGGCTCTTACCAATCTGGGTATTGACACTAGCGGTTTGGGTACTGCCGATACCGACTGGCAGGATGAGATTTTCCGTACAGCTATCTCTACCAATCACAACGTCAGCATTCAGGGCGGTCTGAAGAACATGCCTTATCGTGTCAGCTTAGGTTTTGAAGATAACAACGGTATCGTTAAGACCACTTGGATGAAGCGTTTCAATACATCAATCAACGTTGCTCCTACCTTCCTTGACAAGCACTTGAACGTTAACTTCACAGCGAAGTATATGTTCGAGAAGGACCGTTATGCAAAGGTTGGTGATGCCATCGGTGGCGCACTTACCATGGATCCTACACAGCCTGTTCGCGTAGATGATGCGGCATATGATTGCGTCGGTGGATATTTCCAGTACTTGCAGGCTAAGGACGACAAAGTTACCGATCCTAGCTGGACAAGTATTGCAAAGGCTCAAATGCCACAGAACCCTGTGGCAGTTCTTGACAACTACAAGTGTATCGCCAAGTCTAATGATATTTCAGGAAACCTTGAGGTAGACTACAAGATTCATGGTTTCGAAGACTTGCATTTGCATGCTGCCATCGGTGCCCAGTATACAGATGGTAAGCAGGATGAAACTATTTCCAAGTATTCTTACTCCAACAACTATTTTGGTTATTATGGCTATGACCACGCCTATAAATATAGCATAGAAGGTAAAGCTTTTGCAGAATATGCACACAAGTTTGGTGTTCATGACATCGACATCATGGCAGGTGCAGAGCAGAGCCACTACCACAGAACAGGTTATAACTACGGAACAGGTACCGATGAGTACTTGAAAGCGAACAATCCTCTGTATGAAACAACAGAAGGCAAGTGGAATTACGAGCATGACCCAGTAAGCAAAGATGACGAAATGTGGAGAACCCACAACTCTCTGGTATCTTACTTCGGATGTCTTAACTACAACTTGCTCGATCGCTATTTGTTTACAGCTACATTCCGTGCCGATGGTTCTTCTCGTTTCAGAAAGGGTAAGAAGTGGGGTTACTTCCCAGCAGCAGCCTTTGCATGGAAGATCAACAACGAGCCATTCCTGAAGGATGTAAAATGGTTGGATGAATTGAAACTCCGTTTGGGTTGGGGTAAGACCGGTCAGCAGAATGGTATTGATGACTTCTACTATTCTACTCTGTATAGAGTCAGCAATGGTTATGCACAGTATCCATTCGGTGATAAATATTACCAGACTTTACGCCCAACAGCAAGCAATCCAGACTTGACATGGGAAAAGACTACAACTTATAATGCAGGTCTCGACTTTACTGCTCTCAATGGTCGTTTCGGTGTGAATGTAGATGGTTACTATCGTAAGACTACCGACCTTTTGGCAAGCGTTGCCATTGCTGGTGGTACAACCTTTGGTGACCAACTTCTGAAGAACATCGGTTCTTTGGAGAACTACGGTATTGAGTTGGCATTCAACGTTAAGCCTATCGTTACAAAGGACTTCATTTGGGATGTAACTTACAACATAGGATGGAACCACAACGAAATCACTGAGTTGGAAGCAGGTTTGCAAGACTGGGTATGGACTGGTGACAAGGTATCTCGTGGTAACAACACCAAGATTCAGGTAAACAAGGTTGGTCAGCCAATCAATTCATACTATGTTTACCAGCAGGTTTACGATGAGAACGGCAAGCCTATCGAGGGTGCTTATGTTGATCGCAACGGAAATGGCACAATTGATGATGACGACCGTTATTGCTACAAGAGCCCAGCTCCTGATGTCATCATGGGTCTCACTACCAAGTTCATCTACAAGAACTGGGACTTCAGTGCAGCCTTCCATGCATCAATCGGCAACTATGTATACTACGACTTCTTGAATAGCAAAGCAGTTCTGAACGAAATCAACGCAAGTGGTGCCTTCAGAAATACGACAACAGAAGCTGTTAATCTTGGTTTCACGGGTACAGCAACAAACCCAACCAATACCAGCGACTATTTCGTACGCAATGCTTCATACTTGAAGTGTAGCAACATGACATTGGGCTACAGTTTCCCAGCCTTGATCAAGGTAGGTGCAGAGAAGATTTGCAGTGGACGCATCTTCTTCACAGTCCAGAATCCATTCATCATTACCAAGTATAAGGGAATCGACCCAGAGGTAAGCAGCGGTATCGACAGCAATCCTTACCCACGTCCAATAAGCTTCCAGCTTGGTTTGAATCTTAACTTCTAAAATATTTAAAGGAGACTATTATGAAAAAAATATTGATTAAGACTGCAATGGCAGGTATGTTGTGCATGGGCTTTGTCTCTTGCGCAGACGAACTGAACATCAAGTCTGTTGACCCACATAATTACCCAACATACACAGTAGAGGGGCTCTTGGCTAAGCAGTATGCTACTCTTGGTCTTACAGGTCAGAAAGGTCCTGCAGGTATAGCAGACTTAAGTGGCGATGAAGGTGAAAGCGGATTTATCCGTACAGTTTTCAACTTACAAGAGTTGATGACAGACGAAACTCTGTGGGCATATCAGGACAATGAAGCCATTGCTCCTATTACCCACATGAACTGGACCAAGGATAATGCTCGTGTTAACTGGACATACCAGCGTCTGATTTTCAACATCACCTTGTACAACCAGTTTATTACAGAGCTGACTGGCAAACTGGAAGAAGACAAAGTTGCAGAGGTTCGCTTCCTCCGTGCCTTGAACTACTATTATTTCCTTGACCTTTATCGCAAGGCTCCTTTCAAGGAAACCTTCGACGATTCTCTCCCTGTAGAGAAGTCAGGAGTAGATCTCTATAACTGGCTGGATAAAGAGTTGGAAACTATCGAGCCATTGATGGCTGAGGTTGGTGCTTATAACAATTCTGAGAATTTCGGACGTGCTGACCGTGGTGCAGCTTATGCGCTCCATGCTCGCCTGGCTCTTAACTCTGCCGTTTATACCAATGGTCAGGTGAAGGATTACCAGAAGGCTATCGATTATTGCGACAAGATTATCGATAGCAATAAATATGATCTTTGCCGTGAAGCAAAGAATGGCTACAGCGGTTACCAGCAGTTGTTCATGGGCGATAATGACAAAAACCCAGAAGCAATGAAGGAAATCATCTTCCCTATCCGTCAGGATGGTGTTAAGACTCGTGCTTATGCAGGTACTTCTTACCTTGTAAATGCTACCAGCATAGCAGGCATGCCTTACGTAAGTACAAGTGATGCTTGGAAATGTCTGTTTGCACGTGTAGACTTGGTAAAGAAGTTCTTCCCTAACGAGGAGGATATTCCAAAGGCTGAGAAAGAAGATCTCATAAATAATCCTACCAAAGAGCAGGTTATTGCTAAGGATAACGAGAAGCATATCAGCACTGCAGATGTTATCGCAAAGGCTAAAGACGATCGTGCCCTGTTCTATATGGGTATAGGTGGCTGCGATGGCAAAGTACGTACACTGACACCAGGCGATGCTATTACAGGTCCTCTGAATGGTGCATCAATCGTTAAGTGGAGCAACTTCCACGCAGATGGTGAACCTCAGCACCACCAGAACTATTCAGATACCGACTTCCCAATGTTCCGCTTGGCAGAAATCTATCTGACCCGTGCTGAAGCTAAGTACCGCCTCAATGGTAGCCAGGACGGTTTGGCAGACATCCAGGAGGTTCAGGGTCGTGCCCATCGTACAGCATTGGCAACAGGTGTAGATGATCAGACTCTTATCGACGAATGGTGTCGTGAGTTCTACTTGGAAGGTCGTCGCCGTTCAGACTTGGTTCGCTTTGGATTGTTCACAGGTTCTAAGTATCTCTGGAATTTCAAGGGCGGAGTATCTAACGGATCTGGTATTGAGTCATACTACGACATCTATCCTATCCCAGGCAATGAGACAAAGAATAACCCTAACATGACGCAGAATCCAAAATACTAATTGTTAGGAAACCAGATTTAAAATAAAAGAAATCAATTATGAAAAAGATATATAAATTCATGTTGCTGCCAGCAATGGTTCTTCCTTTGCTCTTTACATCATGCGATGATGATAGAGACAGCAACCCAACATTGGACTTGAGTCATGTTGATGAGGAATTTGTGTTGAACACTCCTGCACTTGCAGAAAAAAATACTTACGACCTCGTCAGTGCAAAAACTCTGAACTTGACATGTTCTCAGCCAAACTATGGTGGAGCACCTTACGGAGTAGAATACTATGTACAGGTCTCTATCGATCCAGAATTCAAGAACGACTCAACTGTTACTCATACCCAGTTGAAGACATTCTACAAAAGAGCAAATATGGATGTCGACGCATCTGAAGTAAACAGTGCTGTGGTTGCACTTTTCCAGGATGCCCATCCTGACACAAGCGTTCCTGAGGAAATGCCTGTCTACATCCGTCTTCGTGCGGTTATTGGTGGTACTACAAACCCTAATTATGGTCAGACATTCTCAAATGTAATTACTTTGCCTTCTGTCAAGGCAACCTACAAGGCTCCTGACGCTGAGTTCACAGATAACCTCTACTTGATAGGAAGTTCTATCCAGGAAGGCTGGAAGAGTTGGAAACCTATTCCTGAGGTACAAGGTGTACCTGGACAATACTATGGAATTGTCTACCTGCCAGCAGGTGGTGAATTCAAGTGGGGTACAAAGAACAATGACTACCGTGGTTTCAACCGTATTACAATCGTTGATGAAGCCGAAGCAGGTGTCACTGAAGGTGATAACCAAAACATCAAGGTAGCTAACCCAGGCTGGTACACCCTCCATTTCAAGGGTAAGATTACAGAAGATAAGAAGAACATTGACTGGACAATGACTATTTACAAGACTCAGGTTTGCCTGATTGGTGCTTGTATGGGTCAAGAAAACTGGGGTTTTGCAGACAACGTAGCTCTGACACCTCCTACCGAACCAAATGGTGTATGGGTTTCACCTGAATTCACTGCCAGCGCAGAGCTTCGTGTATCAGTCAAGGTGGGCGATATAGACTGGTATCGTACAGAGTTCACTATTAATAAGGGTAACATCTTCTGGCGAAATAAAGATATGCCAAACAACTGGGCAGAGACCTTTGGCGCAGATTACAGTGTATCAACCGCCGCAGGTAAGAAGTTGTATGTCAACTTCGATACTAATACAGCAGAAGTTAAATAATTAAGACCAAAGCACAATGAAAAAAACATTATTATATAGCTTAGCAGTCTTGGCAAGTGTAACACTTGCCAGCTGCAACGGCGACTACGATGATTGGGCAAATCCACAGGCCAATGAGCAGGAAGCCTCAGCTGCAAAATACGGAATCACCTTTGCAGCGGGTCCTGATGCAGAAAGTAGTATGCCAGACGTAGATGGAATCATCAATCTCGTCACTGTCAATTCAACAGATGCCAATGTAACCGGCTACACGCTTAAAAGCCTGAAAGTAAATGGTGAAGCCATCAATGGTGAAATCGATGGCAACAACATTCAGGTAAACGCAGCAGAATTAGAGAAGATTCTTTGCAATCAGAATAATTCACGCGCCAGCGTTGCACGTGATATGAAAGTTGAGTCAAAGGTATCTGTCAACTTGGCATCAGGCGATGCCGTTGCCATTAATTCTGTAGGTGAAACTACAGGTAAACTCACTCCAACCGCAACACCTCAACTTGATGAGAAGGGCTACTATATGCTCGGTCAGGTAAACGGAAATGAATGGGATGCAACTGCTCCTGTATGGATGAACAAGATTAGCGATGGAGTTTATCAGTTGAAGGTTACAACTACTGCAGACAAGAACTGGTTTAAGTTCTACGCAGGCAGCAAGTGGGATGAAGGCGGTGACTGGAAAATCATCGACACCGGTGCTCTAGGATGCAAAGAGAATGGTTGCGAAGATGGTTCAGGTTACATTTATTATGACGGCGACAGTTGGGGTAAATTACAGACCATGGTTATTCCTGGTGCTGGTACATGGATTGTAACACTCGACATGAACAACCTTACTTACACCGTAGGTAAGCCAGTGCTCTATATGGCAGGTGATGCTAATGGATGGGCAACAAATGACTACCTCGCAGGTGAGGATGGTGTACACTTCACAGGTTTCATGTTCTTGAACCAGAATGGTTTCAAGTTCTGTACTCAGCCAGAGTGGAAGGGCACCAACTATGGTGCAAACTTCGACACAGCAGGTGACGCAGCCAACATAACTATGACAGAAGCAGCCGGTTACTACAAAGTAGATGTTGATTTGGAAACCAAGAGCTATGTTCTGACTCCTATCACAACTATTGGTATCATTGGTAGCGCATCCCCTAATGGTTGGGATTCTGACGTAGATATGACATATGTTCCTTACAATGCAGAAACCAAAGAACTTGGCTACTGGGAAATCAAGGACGTAACATTTACTTCTGGCGAAATCAAGTTCCGTGCCAACGATGACTGGGCAATCAACTGGGGTGGCGACACAAATGCTCTCACCCAAGGCGGTGATAATATCTCTGTAGATGCTGGCACCTACGACATCAAGCTTTATGCTTGGGCTAATGGCTTTGCTAAGTGTGTAATGACTAAGAGATAAGCATTTGCTTCATCAAACAATTTTAAATATCAATAGGCGGCTCTCAATTCCGGGAGCCGCCTATTTTTTTTCTTTCTCCCCATCCTTTTCAAGTATTTTTTCCCAAAAACCTTGGAAGTTACGGATAGTTACGGCATAACAGAACCGTTTAGATTCAATCAAAGGGTTCTCTTTATAATCAGCCTTAACTGATTCATCAAGATAGATGCGAATAAGGGATGCCTCTTCTTCTACACGTACTACTTCAAAATTTGAGAGTATCTCTGATGGCAGAATTAATTGTGCCAACGCTAATAGTCCATGATTTTCATGACGAAAAGGTATAAAATTTTCAGGAAAAATAAAGTCCATAACAACAGACAATGAGATGGATTTTTGCACTTGCTTGTTGAATTCGCATTCTTTGTCTTCTATGAAAGATGATGCATATATATAATAATGTGATAACTTGTATCTTTTGGTGTAAAATATTTAATGCGTCTGCCCTGTGGAATATACCTTCTCAGACATTGTCACTAGGCTCAGCAGCTCCGCCGAGCCTAGTCAGCAGGTCTGCTGACTGCAGTCAGCACCTCTGCTGAGCCTAGTGACAACACCTTTTAGTCGTACAAGTATAACCTCTTTAGTCGTACAACTATACACCCTTTAGTCGTACAACCGTAGCTTTATAGTCGTACAACTATAACCCTTTTAGTTGTACAACCGTAATATAATGATAAGCGACTCCGCAAAACGTCAATCGTAAGAAAGGCTTCCCAAGTTCTTCCTGTTTAGACTTACTAACATTTATGCCTAAACACAGGTTTATGCAGGTGCCCCGAAAAGAAACACTTATTTTTTCATCATCATCATCCCCACATTTTCCCCTAAATCCTTGGAAGTTACGAGGAAAAGTCGTATCTTTGCCACCAACTAACAAAGACAAGGCATGACAGAAACAGAAATTAAGCAAATGCTTGCCCAAGGCGAACGACTTACCCTGGAATGCAAAAAAGCAAAGACGGAGCTCCCAAAATCTGTTTGGGAGTCATATTCCGCTTTTGCCAACACTATTGGTGGCTATATATTATTAGGTATAGACGAAAATAGAAAAGAAACGGATGTTGCCAAACGTTTTACTATCATCGGAGTTGACAATATCCCTAAGCTTATCTCTGATTTATGGAACACCATCAATAGTAACAAAGTAAATAGAAACATTTTGCTTGACTCAGATGTAGAGGTACATACAATAGACGGGAAATCTATTATATGTATCCACGTGCCACAAGCAGATTGGCGAATGAAGCCTGTCTTCTTAAATGAAAATCCTTACAAAGGTTCCTTCAAACGCAACCATGAAGGTGATTACCATTGCACAGAAATGGAAGTAAGAGCCATGATTCGTGATGCTAACGAAGATGGCAATGACGGAGGATTACTAGATGGTTTTACTCTGGATGACATTGATACAAATACACTCCATGGTTACCGTAATCAATTCAGAATACTAAATGCCGACCATGAATGGAACGATAAGGACGATAAAGAATTCTTGCGACTTTTAGGTGGATATACTAAGAATAGACAAACAGGAAAAGAAGGACTGACGGTAGCAGGACTAATGATGTTTGGAACAGGGTTAGCCATAAGGGAGCGATTTGGAAATTTTCGCATGGACTATCTCGACATGAGCCATCTAGAAGGTGAGGAAAGATATAGAGACAGACTAACTTACGATGGGCGTTGGGAGAACAACTTGTATCAATTCTTTAGAATTGTTATGCCTAAGTTGACATTCGACTTACCTCACCCTTTTCATATGGAAGGTTATCAGCGTGTAGATGACACACCACAAATGAAAGCTGTAAGAGAAGGATTTACCAACTCGATTATTCACTCTGACCTATTCTTGGATAGTGGTATCTTAAGAATAGAAAAGCATGATGACTGCCTATGCTTACGGAATCCTGGAAATTTGAAACTTCCGATAGAAAACATCTATGAAGGTGGGGTTTCAAAAGCACGCAACCCAAGAATACAGAATATGCTCCGTATGATAGGATATGGTGAGAATATAGGTTCTGGATTTCCTAAAATTATCTCTGCTTGGCAAAAGGCAGGTTGGGGTAAGCCTGAATTAATAGATAAATACGAGTTACAAGAGGTAGAACTACGATTACCTATTCCTAATGAAACTGGTGGTCAAACTGGTGGTCAAACTGGTGGTCAAACTGGTGGTCAAACTGGATTACCAAAAAACATTGAAAAAGTTTTTGAATTAATAAAAGACAATCCGTATATAACAAGACAAGAACTCGTGGACAAAATAGGTATCAAGGCAAGTGCAATACAAAAACACATAGAAAAGCTAAAGGCTCAAAAAAGAATAGAGCGTGTTGGTTCTTCTACATTTGGAGGCCATTGGGAAATCAAAGAATGAATAACCCTTCGTTTCATCATCGAAACAACAATATTCAATAGGCGACTCTCCATTCCGGGAGTCGCCTATTTTCTTTTTCTCCTCCCCCTTTTCAAGTATTTTTTCCCTAAAACCTTGGAAGTTACGAGGAAAAGTCGTATCTTTGCATAAGAAAAGCTGCACTCGGCAAATTGAAAGCAAGCTTTCTTTGCGCTCGTTTGCATTTTCTTTGTCCCAAAATCCGTATGCCTTCTGTTAGAAGACCAAATTAAAACATTACTCTATGGATAGTTTGATACAATATAACAATGCTGTCAACGCTATAAAGACAGCCATACTTCAAGGACAATATGAAGCAGCCAAAGGTGTGAACCGCATACAACTTGCTTTATATTTTGCCATCGGAAAATATCTTTCACAACATACCCGCAAAGGAGTATGGGGCGAGGGCGCATTAGCATCCATCAGCGAACAACTTCGCAAGGAACTACCAGGTCTTCGAGGATTCTCGGAAACTCAAATGAAGGATATGAGACGTTTTTATGAAGCATGGAATATGCTTGACAGCAATTCGGCGGTTGCAACCGCCGAATTGTGCTTTGAGAATTCAGCGGTTGCAACCGCTGAATTACAAAATAGTGAAAATCAGATAGATATATTCCATACTTTATCTATTTCTAATATTCCAGATTTTCCTGTTGAGGACTTCTTTAAAGTACCATTCACACACCACTCTGCCATCATTAGTGGACCAAAAGAAACTTCGGCACGCTTTTATTATATTCACCGCACTGTAGAGGAACATCTTTCCGTAAAGAAGCTCCGCCAACTTATAAAGGAGGATGCTTACCATAGCCAAGGACGCATGCCTAACAATTTTACCAGGACCATCAACAATCCTAGGGAAGCTCGACGTGCAGTAGAAATGTTCAAGGATGAATATCTACTTGACTTTATCAATGTAGAAGAGATTGGGGAACGCGAAAAAATAGATGTCGACGAACGAGTTGTAGAACAAAGCATCGTTCAGAACATCAAGAATTTCATCATGACCTTTGGCAGAGACTTTGCTTTCATCGGCAACCAATACCATTTGGAAATCTATGGTGTTGAACAATTCCCAGACCTGCTGTTTTTCAATCGAGAATTGAACGCTATGGTTTGCATAGAGCTAAAACTTGGCGAGTTTAAGACCTCTTATCTTGGGCAACTTTTTGGCTATCTCCAAATTCTCGACGACAAGGTGCGTAAGCCACACGAGAATCCGTCTATTGGAATCATTCTTTGCCAATCAGCAAACTACTCTTATGCAGAATATGCTGTTCGAGACTACAGCAAGCCGATGGGAGTTGCTACCTACAAGACGTTGGATGACATGCCTGAAAGGTTACGCAAGGCTTTGCCTGATATGAAGAAAATGATGGACTTGCTAAAAAACAAGGAAGAATAATTATTGTAAAAACAGAAAGTAAAATCATTGTCATCAGGGATACGCAAGTTATCCTTGACAGAGATGTTGCGGAATTGTATGGAGTAGAAACCAGAGATATAAACAAAGCGGTTAAAAATAACCCCAAAAAGTTTCCCCCTGGTTATATTATTGAACTGAATAGCAGCGAGAAACAGGAACTGGTGGAAAATTTCCACCGGTTCAATACCCTCAAGCATTCCACTGTTGCACCTCACGCATTTACTGAACAAGGACTTTATATACTTGCCACAATTCTGAAAGGTGATTTAGCCATCAGTACAACCATTGCCATCATTGATA
>ENA-UEOY01000956-UEOY01000956.1-human-gut-metagenome-genome-assembly--contig:-NODE-956-length-11440-cov-3.626683_pt1 | contig 11440 bp, 10 predicted proteins | sample MGYA00242892_ERZ507900 | MGnify/ENA primary metagenome ERZ507900 (study PRJEB26167, sample SAMN06115427) | human gut metagenome | host: Homo sapiens | place: China:Henan | collected 2015-04-15 | study...
CTATCTCGTGCGTAATTTCGACCTCGTCATTGACGAGCAGAATGGTCTGCACCGCATGCAGGTAAAGGGATTCCGCACATCTCATACTGCAGAGTCAGACCGACAAAATCAAAGTTTTTGATCGGTTCCTGGGACTCAAGTCCGAACAGCGGAATATTCTGCTCCTTCATAATTTTATGCAGATCCGGCCATGGGGAATAGACACGTTCACACCAGGTGTCCTCTCTGCGGTTAAACATGTCGTATAGGATCTGAATTCCAAGATGTGACATACCAATTTCGTATACATCAGGAAAACACATCGCAAAACGAATCTGCGATGTGTCATCTTTTACTACAGAATTCAGCTCATTACCGATATAGCGTGCAGGTTTTTCAATCTGCATCAGAATCTCGTCACTTAAAGCTAGTTTTCTCATAGATACCTCTTAACATTTATTTTTTATCGCTGGGCAAGTTCATTGGCAATCTCTTCCCAGGTAATGCCTTTTTCCACCATAAGCACCATACAGTGATACAGAAAATCGGAAATCTCGTATTTGATGTTTTCCGGTTCCGGATTTTTCGCTGCAATTACAATTTCCGTACACTCTTCCCCAAGTTTCTGCAAAATTTTATCGGTTCCTTTCCCAAACAGATAATTGGTATAGGAACCATCCTGCGGATGTGCTTTACGTTCCTTGATAATATCATACACGCTCTCAAGTACCTTCAGCGGATTTTTCTCAACATACTCTTTTTGTACGATGCTATTGAAAAAACAGGTACGGTTTCCGGTGTGACAGGCAGCCCCTACCTGGGAGACTTTTGCCAGAATCGTATCAAAGTCGCAGTCAGCCGTCAGGGATTTCACATACTGGAAATGCCCGGAAGTCAGGCCTTTGGTCCAGAGTTCATCACGGCTTCTGCTCCAGTAAGTCATTTTCCCGAGATTAATTGTCGTATCAAACGCCTCTTTGTTCATGTATGCAAGCATCAGCACTTCATCTGTACGGTAATCCTGCACAATGACCGGAACCATTCCGTCCGAATTCAGTTTCAGATCCTCCCAGGACAGATCCGGTGCAAAATTATACATATTGATGCCTTCCTGAAGCAGAGAAGACTTTAACTTCATAATATCCGTTGAAGTATCATTGATGAACGGACCCGCAATTCCTCGGATTTTTTCCCGCTTCAGCAGCCTTACGATCTCGTCAAAATTATAATCCGGAAGTTCCACCACATACGGAATGTTGGTCAGATTTTCCAGTGCATCCAGAATTTCCGGATTTAACACCAGTGCTTCATGGAATGTATTTTCAATCGAATCCTGATTCTTAAAAATAAAATCCACATTGTTGATAGAGAGCAGAATCCGGTCTTTGCCAAAACGTGCACTGGCTTCCTCCGCCAGTCCGATGCTCGAAGGCTTAGAAGCATTTAAAATCACCTGAAGGCATCCTGCAAACAAAAGTTTTTTGATGTCTTCCAGACGGTTAATGTTTCCTCCTGCGCATACTTTAATATCAATGTTGCGATTGATGTTTCGAATCGTATTGACATTCTTTTCATGCTCATCATCGCTGGTAGACAGGTCAAAAATAATGATCTTGTCAACTCCACTGTCGTTGTATAACTGGCACAGTCGATAAACATTCGCATCTACCGGCGTAAAATCGGTCATGGATCTTACTGCATGACCATCTTTTAAATAAAGCGTCGCGACAATGTTTTTTTGTTTCATGTATTACAAACTTCCTTTCGTTGACAGAATTCCTTTTACTCTCGGATCATGGGAAACCGCTTCATCCAAAGCTCTGGCAAATGCCTTAAACATCGCTTCTGCCATATGATGATTATTTCCGGGGCTTAACACCTTAATGTGCAGATTCATGCCCGCACTGTAGGAGACCGCATAGAAAAATTCACGGATCATTTCGGTATCAAGTGTTCCCAGACGCTCCGTAGTAAATTCGCCGTCAAATACAAGATATGGACGTCCGGATAGATCTACCGCACACAAAACAAGTGTCTCATCCATCGGAAGGATACAGCTTCCAAATCGTTTGATTCCGCTTTTGTCCCCCAATGCCTTTTTGATCGCATCTCCAAGTACGATTCCGCAGTCTTCGATCGTATGATGGCTGTCGACCTGAAGATCTCCATCACATTCCATATGCAGATCGAAGAAACCGTGCTTGGAAAATCCCTCCAGCATATGATCAAAAAATCCAATGCCTGTCTCAATATGGGAAATACCGCTTCCATCCAGATTTAAAGTCACCTGAATGTCCGTCTCTTTTGTTTTGCGTGTTGTGCTGATCTGTCTTTTTTCCATAATCTGCTCCTTTCAGACTTTCTTTCCCATATACTACTCAAACCGAACGCGAATGGAGTTTGCATGTGCGGTCAGTTTCTCACATTCTGCAAACTGCTCAATATCTTTATGTACTTTTTCAAGCGCTTCCCGTGAGTAAGAAATAATGCTGGACTTTTTAATAAAATCATCCACGGAAAGTGCGGAAAAGAACTTGGCCGTTCCGTTTGTCGGAAGAACATGGTTTGGTCCGGCAAAGTAATCGCCAAGCGGCTCGGATGAATACTCTCCGATAAAGATAGCACCGGCATTGCGGATCTTTGTCATTACGTGGAACGGATCTGCTGTGACAATTTCCATATGTTCGGATGCAATCGCATTTACGGTATCAATTGCTTCTTCCATATTATCTGCCACAAGAATATATCCGTAATTGTCCAGGGACTTCTGGATGATCTCTTTTCTGGAAAGTTCTGCGACAAACTGATCAATCTCTGCAGATACTTCTTCTGCAAGTTTCTGGCTTGTGGTGATCAGAATTGCAGATGCCATCTCATCATGTTCTGCCTGGGATAACAGATCCGCTGCAACATAGCGTGGATTTGCAGTCTCATCCGCAAGCACTAAAATCTCACTCGGTCCTGCAATGGAATCAATGCTGACATAACCAAACACTGCTTTTTTGGCAAGTGCGACATAAATATTTCCCGGTCCGACAATCTTGTCAACCTTTGGCACACTTTCGGTTCCAAATGCCATGGCAGCAATTGCCTGTGCTCCACCGACTTTATAGATCTCATCAACTCCGGCTTCTTTGGCTGCAACCAGAGTGGAAGGATATACTTTTCCATCTTTGCCTGGTGGCGTACACATTACAATACGGTCTACTCCCGCAACTTTTGCCGGAAGAACATTCATCAGTACGGAAGAAGGATACACGGCCTTTCCACCCGGAACATAGACACCAACCGTCGCAAGTGCGGTAACTTTCTGTCCAAGAATGATACCGTCCTCTGTCGTAAACCAGGAATTCTGTACCTGTTTTTCATGATATTTTTTGATATTTACAAGAGACTTGCGGATCACTGCAAGCAATGTCGTGTCAACCTGTTCATAGGCCTCGGCAATCTCTTCTTCTGTTACAAGAATATTGCCGGCATTGATGTCCGCGCCGTCAAACTGCTTGGTATAATTAAAAACTGCCTGATCGCGGTTATTTCGCACTTCTTCAATAATGGCGTTTACACGACCTTCAAACTCACCGTAATTATTCGGGCTTCTTTTTAAGAGATTCTGCAGAATATCTTTTCTGGTATCCTCTGTAAGTTTTAAAATTCTCATGATGTCCCTCCTAAATGACTTTTTTCAAATCGCGGATCAGTTTTGTGATTCGTTCATTTTCCATTTTCATACTTACCTGGTTTACGACCACGCGTGCAGAAAGCGGACAAACTTCCTCTAACACCGTCAGCCCGTTTTCACGCAAGGTCGTACCTGTCTCTACTATATCACAGATTACCTCTGATAGTCCAACGATCGGTGCAAGTTCGATGGAACCATTCAGCTTGATAATTTCAACCGTCTGATGTTTTTTGTTATAAAAATAATCTTTGGCAATCCGCGGATACTTGGTTGCCACACGGATCTGTTCATGATGCTGCAAAAGTTCCGCAGCACTTTCCGGTCCACAGATGCACATTTTGCATTTTCCGAATCCAAGATCCAGCACTTCATAAATATTTCTCGACTCTTCTAAAATCGTGTCTTTTCCGACAATTCCAATATCGGCTGCACCATACTCTACATATGTAGGCACATCCGGTCCCTTGGCAAGGAAAAACCGAAGTCCAAGTTCCTCATTGACAAAGATCAGTTTACGGGTATCCGGATCACGGATCTCATCACAGGTGATTCCTATTTTTTCACACAGTTCGAGTGTCTTTTTTGCCAGACGTCCCTTTCCCAGTGCAAACGTCAGATATCTCTTTTCTTCCATGATCTCCTCCTATGCTTCCTCTATAAATTCTACTTTTGAAACGTGATCCTTCATGGCATAGCTCAGATAATCATCTTTGCTCCGGCCTTCCTGCATCTGGATCAGAGAAACCGAAATTCCCTGAGCGCGAAGTTCTTTCGCTTTTTCTACTGCTTCCGCAATCTTATTTTCCGCGTAAACGATCATCTGATTTTTCTCTTCGGACGGAAGTGTGATCTTTTGTCTGGAAAGAGCGGAAAGAAGCTGGTCCACAACAATGGCAAAACCAATGGCCGGTGCTTTTCTTCCGAAATATGTAAGCAGCCTGTCATAGCGTCCTCCCTTTACCACAGGTTCTCCTGTTCCAAATGTATATCCTGCAAAAATAATACCGGTATAATAATGGTAATTGCTGATGATTCCGAGTTCAAACGAAACGTATTTTTCAATTCCGTATAACCGCAGAAACGATCCGAGTTTTTCCAGATCAGTAATTGCGGAAAGAATGTTCGGGTAATCCGAAGCAAGAGACTTTGCCTCAGCAAGTTCTTCTACCTGTGTCTCAAAACTTCCGAGAAGGGAAAACAGTTTCTTTAACGTGTCATTTAAATGCATTCCCTCTACCATTTCTTCCACACCGAAATAATTTTTATTGGCAAGCAGTTCTCTTAATTCCTGCTGCTGTTCCTCATCAAGTCCTGCCGCCTCTGCCAGCCCGCGGAAAAACTGTGCATGTCCAACCGAGATCTGAAATTCTTTCAGTCCGCTCGAAAGAAGGGACTCCACTACCATGGCAAGTATTTCTGCGTCAGCAGCAACCGTTCCGTCTCCGATCAGCTCCGCACCGCACTGTGTCGTTTCCTTTAAGCGTCCCTGATACGCGTTGGAATTGATAAACGTGTTTCCCATATAACAAAGTTTTACCGGCATATCATCCTCGGTATAGTACTTTGCAGCACTTCTTGCAATAGATGGAGTAAAATCCGGACGAAGTACCAGCGTGCTTCCGTCCTTGTCAAAAAACTTATACAGATCTTTGGATGGTGTTGTACCGATTTCTTTTCCAAAAATATTAAAAAATTCAAACGTTGGTGTCTGAATATCACGATATCCATATTGACGCAATACATCGTGTAATCTCTCCTGCAACAGTAGTTTCTGTTTGCACTCTCCGTTATAAATATCCCGGACTCCGTCCGGCGTATGTAACATCTGGTCTGTCATACTCGAACCTCTCGCTTTACTATTTTAAAGTGATACCGTGATAATTTGGTAGCACATGAAACAACGCTATTATAAGAAATATTCCAAAGATTGTCAATCCCTGTCCTCTAAATCCTTCTGGAGAACCTGAAGATAGGGAATCAGTATCCCTGATACCTTTGGCAGAAAATAGGCCGGATTCAGCTCCTCATACCGAAAGCTTTTCCGTCCACCATCCAGAGCCCGGTTCCAGAACTTCTCCAGATCGGAAAAACGCAGATAATAAAATTCCTCCCTGTGCGTAAAAGATATCAGAAGAAACGCTATTCCCTCCTGCTTTTCAAACTGCTCCATAAAAGCCACCTGATGCGGATGAACATTGGCAAGCGGAAAGGTGTCGGTGTTGCATTCTTTTGCATCAAAACACACCGGAATTCCCTGTACAGCTCCAATATAATCTACGGTACTTTTCTGTTCAAAATAGGCAAGTGTGATGTGTCTGGTTTCTTTATCAATATTAATAGGAGTAATCGGTGTCGGGATCTTCTGGATCAGCGCCAGGCCGTTGTGTGCATATTTTTCGTTTGTACGGTTTAAAAGATCCTCCAGTGTTGATCCGCGCAGTCCCCTTGAATTCCAGGTCGGCATCTGCTATCCACGCTCCTTTTCCATAATTTCTTTAAATATTTCGGGCATCGGAGCAGTAAAAACTCTTCCGTCCGGAAATTCCAGACGATACGCATGAAGCAGCTGATGATCCACATGAAAGGTACCATGAAATTTGTGATTCACTGACGGGTCCCCATACTTGCGATCTCCGATAACCGGATGACCGACAGATGCCAGATGTGCACGAATCTGATGTGTTTTTCCGGTAATCAGGCAGATTTCCAACAGACTGCATGTTCCTTTCGCCTGTACGGACGTATAAGAAGTCTCAATCCGTACAGCATCTTTTTGTTCCTGTGTCAGAATCTTTACCTGATTGGTATGTTCGTCTTTGATAAGCCATCCGGACAGATGTACCGGTTTTGTAACGTTCCCGGATACAATGGCACGGTAAAATTTATGAATGGTACGTTCCCGCAGCCCCTCGGAAAGCATCTGTGCGCCGGCAAGTGTTTTGCCCATCAGAAGAAGTCCTGTCGTATTGCGGTCCAGCCGGTTGCACACTGACGGACGAAACGTGCCGAATGTCTCCAGAGAAAGTGCCCCGCTCCGGATCAGATAGCCGAGCAGATATTCATTGGCAGACAGATCCTGTTCTTTTGCTTTCTGGGAAAGCATATTGTATGGCTTATCCGCGATGAGAATATCCGTATCTTCATAAATGATGGAAAGCCCCTTCATTGGCAGACGCTGCAGCATGTGAAACTCTTCCTGCAGTTTTTTTGTGTCCTGCATAAATTTATGCAGTGTTTCATCACTGAAAAACACCGCTACCTGCGCGCCTTTTTGCAGCGTCTCCTTCCCGGTCGCTTTTTTTCCGTCCAAAGTAATATTCTTTTTTCGAAGCATCTTATATAAAAAACTGACCGATGCATTGGGCAGCAGTTTTTTTAAATATTTATCAAACCGCTGGTTGGCATCATTCGTGCCGATGGTAAATGTTTTCATAACGTTTCCTACTTCTTTTTATGGATGTTGCGGATGGTTTTCTTTTTGTGTTTTGCGGTCACCATCTTTCCGGCAGCAGCCTTGCCTGCCGGTGCCTTCTTTCCTTGTCTGGATGACCGGTAGGAAGTACCCGCGTCTTTTTTCGGCCGGCGTGGACGGATCAGACATTTGGAATCAAATCCGATCAGATCCTGACGTCCTGCTTTGATTAATGCTTCATGTACCAGATCGTAATTTTTCGGGTTGCGATACTGGATCAGTGCACGCTGCATGGCTTTTTCATGCGGATTGGTTGCCACATATACAGGTTCCATCGTCCGCGGGTCCAGTCCTGTATAATACATGCAGGTAGAAATCGTTGACGGTGTCGGATAAAAATCCTGTACCTGTTCCGGCATGTAACCTAAATCCCGCAGATACTCTGCCAGTTCAACCGCTTCTTTCAGCGTCGATCCCGGATGGGAAGACATCAGATACGGCACAAGATACTGCTCTTTTCCGATTTTTTTATTCATATCTTTATACGCTTTTACAAAACTGTTATATACTTCCACACTTGGCTTTCCCAGTTTCTGTAAAACGGTATTGCTGATATGTTCCGGTGCCACCTTCAACTGCCCGCTCACATGATGCTCGCACAGTTCCCGCAAAAATGTACGATCCTTATCATACATCAGATAATCAAAACGGATACCCGAACGGATAAATACTTTTTTCACACCCGGAAGCACCCGCAGCTTTTTCAAAAGGGCAATGTAATCCTTATGGTCTACTTCCAGATTCTTACATGGTTTTGGGAACAGGCACTGTTTCGTCGGACAGGCTCCCTTCGTCATCTGCTTTTTGCATGCCGGTGCACGGAAATTCGCCGTAGGTCCCCCGACATCATGGATATACCCTTTGAAGTCCGGTTCCTGAATGATCTGTTTTGCCTCGTCAATGATCGACTCATGGCTTCTCGTCTGGATAATTCTGCCCTGATGAAACGTCAGCGCACAGAAACTGCATCCTCCAAAACATCCGCGGTTGCTGATCAGGGAAAACTTAATCTCCCGGATCGCAGGAACCCCTCCGTCTTTTTCATATGACGGATGATAATTCCGCATATACGGAAGTGCATAGACTTCATCCATTTCCGTCTGTGTCAATGGCTTTGCCGGTGGATTCTGCACAACAAATGTGGTTCCACCGTAAGGCTCAAACAGGCGCTTTCCGGAAAATGGATCTGTATTACAGTACTGCTTATAAAAACTCTGCGCAAACGAACGCTTATTTTCTTTGATCTCATCATAATCCGGTAACTCGATGGCATCATAGATCAGATCACGGTTTTTTGTTTTAAATACGGTTCCGTCAATAAAGGTAATATCATGCACATCGATTCCGGCATTCAATGCATCTGCGATTTCAATGATACTGTGTTCTCCCATTCCATAAGAAATCAGATCTGCACCGGAATCAAGCAGGATCGAACGTTTCACCTTGTTGGACCAGTAATCATAATGTGCCAGACGGCGCAGACTGGCTTCAATTCCACCGATAATGATCGGGGTCTTCTTGTATGTATGCCGGATCAGATTACAGTACACCACGGTAGCATAATCCGGTCGCTTTCCCATTACGCCTCCCGGGGTATAGGAATCGGTTGCACGGCGTTTTTTGGATACCGAATAATGATTCACCATAGAATCCATATTTCCGGCAGAAACCAAAAAGCCAAGTCTTGGAACGCCAAGCACGGAAATAGAAGCATCATCCTTCCAGTCCGGCTGCGCAATGATGCCCACCGTATAGCCATGTGCCTCCAGCAGTCTGGCAATGATTGCATGACCAAAAGACGGATGATCTACATATGCGTCTCCGCACACATATACAAAATCCAGCTGTTTAATCCCGCGTTCCTGCATATCCTGTTTTGAAATCGGCAGATACCCTTCGTACATAATTTTATACTCCTGATGATTGTTTATTTTCCGCTTCTTTTTTCAGGGAAGCCAGTTCCTGTTCCGTAAGTTTACGGTAAGTTGCCTTTTCTAATGTTCCAAGTGTAAGTGTTCCCATGGAGATCCGTTTCAGATATGTCACCTTACATCCAACCGATGCAAACATACGCTTCACCTGGTGAAATCTGCCTTCCGAAATCGTAAGTTCCGCCTCACGGTCCCCAAGGATTTTGAGATCTGCCGGAAGTGTGCGCTTCTCATCGCCGATGTCCACGCCCTCTGCAAATTGTCCTGCCGTCGTATCCGGAATTTTCTGATCTACCTGTACAAAATACGTTTTTTTGACATGATAAGCCGGTGACAGCAGGCGATGCGTGAGTTCTCCGTCATTTGTAATCAGCAAAAAACCTTCCGTATCCTTATCCAGTCTTCCGACCGGTGCAAACTCTTTTCGCATGGACTCCGGGAAGAAATCCATAACCGTCCGGTTTATCCGGTCACATCTTGCCGTCACACAGCCCGCCGGTTTATGAAAGAGATAATAGGAATACTTCTCATAAATCACCGGACGATGATCAAACAGAATCTGATCCTGTTCCGGATCAACCTTAAGATCCGGTTTCTTTGCCACCGCATCATTTACCGTAATTCGTCCCTCGCGGATTCGTTTTTTCACATCGGTGCGTGTGCCGACGCCGGAATCCGCCAGGAATTTGTCCAGGCGAATCATACGTTTGCCTGCTGCAGAAATGCAACAAGGAAATCCCATACTCTTGCGGTAGAAGAAATGGATAAATGCTCTTTTGGCGTGTGAATGTCAAAATTGTCCGGTCCGAAAGAAACGCAGTCGAGATCCGGAATTTTTTCAGAAAGAAGGCCACACTCCAGCCCTGCATGAATCGTGGAAAATACAGGTTTTTTATGAAACAGCTCTTCGTATACTTTTTCTACCTGCGGACGCAGCGCAGAATCCGGGCGATACTCCCACGCCGGATAATCACCTTCCACTTCTGCTTCTCCTCCAAGCATCTCCACAAGCATCGTAACACGTGCACACAGATCTTCTTTGCGGGTTTTTACACTGCTTCGGATCGAAGTAAGCGATGTCAGGGCATCTTCTTTTAATTCCAGAATTCCAAGATTTAAGGAAGTTTCTACCTGACCGTTTAACAGCTGGCTCATATGCTGAATTCCGTTTGGCACATTGCGCAGATAAAAAATGACACGGCTTACCGAATGATAATCTAATATTTCCGCTTCAGCATTGCCCTGTTCTTCTATTAGCACCTGCACGCCCGGATCTGTTTCCACCAGTTCTTTTTTTAATATTTCATTCAGTTCTTTTACATATTCACAGACAATCTGCGTATTTTCTGCCGGAATCAGGATTTCTGCCTCACATTCTCTTGGAATTGCATTGTCCTTTAACCCACCATGCAAAGTGAGAATTCCAAACGGGGAACGAGAAAAGATTCCATACAGCAGGCGTCCCATCAAAAGATCTGCATTTCCATGTTCTTTATCGATCTCACTGCCGGAATGTCCGCCGGAAAGCCCGGTCACAATAAGAGAAAGTTTCTTTCCCGTCTGTCTGACACGGGTTACGGGAATGGAAACATTTAATGCCATACCGCCCGCACAGCCGGTCAGGAAAATTCCCTCTTCATCACTGTCAATATTTAACATGGTATGTCCGGTCAGCATAGACAGATCCATGACAGCCGCCCCCAGCATTCCGATTTCTTCATCCACGGTAATCACAACTTCTAATTTCGGATGGGAAATTTCATCTGATTCCAAAATTGCCAGCGCATATGCCACTGCAATTCCGTCATCTCCGCCAAGCGTTGTCCCTTCTGCCTTCAGGAAATCTCCATCTACATACAGGCGCAGCCCTTCTTTATCCATGTCAAGATTACAGTCTTTTTCTTTTTCACAGACCATATCCATGTGTCCCTGAATGATGATCGCCGGAGCGTTTTCATAACCTTTGGATGCTTCCTTGACAAGAACCACATTGTTTGCTTCATCCTGATACCAGGTCAGTGCGTGTTCTTTTGCAAATTTTACCAGGTAATCACTGATCGCTTTGGTGTTTCCCGATCCATGTGGAATTGCTGCGATCTGCTTGAAATAATAAAATACCCTTTCCGGATATAAATTCTCTAATGTACTCATATACTCCTCCTGTCTCACATAAACTGTATCATGAAAAAATTTGTATTTACTCTTCTCTGTTGCATACTGTTTTTGTTTTTTATCTGTTTCCCCCACGCAGCAGTCTCGGCATCAAAACAAGGACTGCAGCTGTGGTTTACACAGATTCTTCCGACGCTGCTTCCTTTTTGTGTCCTCTCGTATGTCATTCTGCGCAGTGAAATTCTTCCGAAAAAATTTTCTGCC
>ENA-UEOY01000967-UEOY01000967.1-human-gut-metagenome-genome-assembly--contig:-NODE-967-length-11347-cov-314.997604_pt1 | contig 11347 bp, 8 predicted proteins | sample MGYA00242892_ERZ507900 | MGnify/ENA primary metagenome ERZ507900 (study PRJEB26167, sample SAMN06115427) | human gut metagenome | host: Homo sapiens | place: China:Henan | collected 2015-04-15...
GTTTCACTAATACTACACCTTTATCTGTCCGTCCTCAATGTGTATTGTGCGGTCGGTGATAGAGGCGAGGTGTTCGTCGTGTGTGACGATGACGAACGTCTGTCCGAACTTGTCGCGCAGGTCGAAGAAGAGCTGGTGCAGCTCGGCTTTGTTCTTCGAGTCGAGCGAGCCTGAGGGTTCGTCGGCGAACACCACTGCCGGGTTGTTCACCAGTGCACGTGCCACAGCCACGCGCTGCTTCTCGCCACCCGAGAGTTCGTTGGGTTTGTGGTTGGCGCGGTCGGCAAGCCCCATGAAGTCGAGCAGTTCGAGGGCGCGTTTCTTCGCCTCCGCCGTGCCTTTGCCACCGATGTAGGCGGGTATCATGATGTTCTCGAGGGCGGTGAACTCCGGCAGCAGCTGGTGGAACTGGAACACGAAGCCGATGTGCTGGTTGCGGAAGTCGCTCAGCTTGTTCGACGAGAGGCGCATCACGTCGACGCCGTCAACGCTGATAGCACCACTATCGGGTTTGTCGAGTGTACCCATTATCTGCAGCAGTGTTGTCTTGCCGGCACCGCTCGGGCCGACAATGCTCACTACTTCTCCTTTGTCTATATGCAAGTCGATGCCTTTGAGCACTTGCAGCGAGCCGAAGCTCTTGGTTATTCCTTTTATGTCGATCATATGGTGTTGAGATGTTGTTATGGTGAGGTGTTGAGATTAGTCTTTTAATTCAAAACTTCTTCTTAATCCACTTTCCGATTGCCTCGTATGCACTCTGATCCTCGGTATGCTGCGGCTGAGCGAACGTCATTTCGTCCATTGCGTCGCCATGCTGGTCGGGGAAGATGATCATGATGTTCGAGCCAGAGAAGTGGTGCTTTATCTCTTCGGGCAGATGCTCCAACGCATTCTTGAACGACACGGTACCCTTTCGTGCCGTAACCACTACGAAGAGGTGGTCCTTCTGTATGCTCTCCGCTATGCGTGGCATCTCGTTCCAGTGGGCCATCTCGGTGAACGAGCAACGCATCGTGGGGTAGTGGTGCTTGATGTATTCGGCTATGAGCGGCAGTGTGTCGCCACGTCCGTGGAACTCCGTGTGGCACTCCATGTTGCACGCCAAGCGCGACAGGCGTTCGAGCCAACGATAGAAGCCAGGCTCGAACTGTGCTCTCGACGGCACTACCACCTTTATGCGGCGTATCGTGGGGAGCGGTTGGTTGAGACGAGCCATTATTATCTGCGAGTTGAGACCGTTGAAGAGGCTCTGGTGGAACGCGCCCCAGAACTTCTGCGACACCTCTGGGTGCATGTGCATACCTATTATGATGTCCGTAGCGCGGAACTCCTTGAAGGCGTGGCGTATGCCGTTGGCAATGTTCGCTGCCACGCGCACCTGCGTCTGCATGGTCATATCTGCCGATGCAGCATACTGTGTCATGCGCTCGAGCAGTCGGCTGCCCTGTTCCATGTTGTGCTGCATGTCGTCGTCGTCGTACACCACGTTCAAGCCCACGAGCTGTGTGGTGTTCTTCGGGTTGCGCATGAGCATCGCCATGTTCACGAGTCGCTGCGCGTATTCGGGGTACTTCAGCGGTATGAGTATCTTCTCCTCGGCTGTTGGCTTTTCGTCGCTCGGCATCTCACGGTCGCGCAGCGTAATCTGTTGCGCCGCACGCTCGGTCATCATTGTTGAGATTATGCACGTCACGAGAATCATCAGCACCACGCTGTTCAGCATGTCGTCGGTGACGAGCGGTTTGCCTGGTTCCAGCTCTACGCGCATACCGATCATAAGCATGGCGATGGCACCGGCTGCGTGTGCCGAGGTGAGTCCGAACATCATATTGCCCGACGACTTCGGCAGGCGGAACATGGAGGCTGCGCTATAGGCTGCGATGGCTTTGCCGAGCGTTCCGAAGCCTGCGATGACGAGCATGGCGATGATTATGGTGCTGCTCTCGAAGAGCAGTCGCACGTTGATGAGCATACCTACGCCGATGAGGAAGTAGGGTATGAAGAGCGCATTGCCGATGAACTCGATGCGGTTCATTAGTGGTGACACGTGCGGTATGTAGCGGTTCAGAATGATGCCGGCTACGAACGCGCCGATGATGCCTTCGAGTCCTACTGCTTCGCTCGCCGCCGCACTCATAAAGAGCATCGACATAACGAAGATGAACTGCATGACGGAGTCGCTATAACGTCGGAGAAAGCAGCGTGTGAAGCGCGGTATGAGCAGGAACATGGCTACGCAGTAGCCCACGAACTTGCCCACGAAGAGCAGCCAGAACCACACGCTCGTCTCGCCTCCATAAGAGGCGACAATGGCGGTGAGCGTCACGAGTGCCATGAGCAGCGAAATCATTGAGGAGCCTACCGATAGCGTGACGCTTGGCTTGCGCTGCAGACCGTAGCGGCCGACGATGGGGTAGGCGATGAGCGTGTTCGACGCCATAAGGCATCCTAACAGTAGCGAGGCGAACACCGGGTAGCCGAGCAGCTTGGTGCTGGCGAAGTAGGTGAGGATGAGCGGAAAGGCGAACGTGAGCACGCCGAAACCTAAGAACCGCCCTTTGTTGCGCTTTACGCCCTCCATATCCATCTCCAGCGAGGCGAGGAACATGATGTAGTAGAGTCCTACCTTGCCAAAGAGTTCAAACGAGTCGTCGCGCGCAAGGATGTTGAAACCGTACTTGCCTATGGCTACTCCGGCGAGCACCATGCCAATGATATGCGGGATGCGCAGCTTGCCCATGATGATTGGGGCAAACAGAATGATGAGCATCACCACGAAGAATATCAAGGTGGGGTCGGTTATGGGGAAATAGCTTGCAAGATCGGTCATAAACTGATTTGTGTATGTTGTATTGATTGCAAAGATAAGCATAAAAATCGGTAAATGCTTAATCGCTACAGACAAAATGAAAAAAAGGTGCAACAGGTGTTTGCCTGCTGCACCCACATTATTATAGTGTGTCTTTAATAAAGTCGTTTAGAACTCTGCGCTCTTCGGAGTACGCGGGAACGGGATGACGTCGCGGATGTTCTGCATACCCGTTACGAAGAGGATGAGACGCTCGAAGCCGAGGCCGAAGCCTGCGTGCGGACATGAGCCGTACTTGCGTGTGTCGAGATACCATGTCATATCCTTCATCGGGATGTTGCGCTCCTCAATCTCGTTCATCAGCTTGTCGTAGCTCTCCTCGCGTACAGAACCGCCGATGATCTCGCCGATCTGCGGGAAGAGTACGTCGGTGCCCTGAACGGTCTGACCGCTCTTGCCGCCGAAGCCGCTCTCCTCTGCGTCTATCTTCATGTAGAACGCCTTGATAGCCTTCGGATAGTTGGTCATGATAACCGGCTTCTTGAAGTGCTCCTCCACGAGGTAGCGCTCGTGCTCCGAAGCGAGGTCGTCGCCCCACTCGCATGGGAACTCGAACTTCTTGCCGTTCTGTATAGCCTCCTGCAGGATGCGGATACCCTCGGTGTAAGGCAGACGAACGAACTCGGAGTTGAGTACGCCTTCGAGACGTGCGATGAGGTTCTTGTCGATCATCTTGTTGAGGAACTCGATGTCGTCCTTGCAGTGGGTGAGTGCCCAACGGATGCAGTACTTGATGAAGTCCTCCTCAAGGTCCATAAGTCCGGCGAGGTCGAGGAATGCCACTTCCGGTTCTACCATCCAGAACTCAGCCAGGTGGCGCGGAGTGTTCGAGTTCTCTGCGCGGAATGTCGGACCGAAGGTGTAGATGGCTCCGAGTGCTGTTGCTCCGAGCTCGCCCTCGAGCTGTCCTGACACGGTGAGCGATGTCTGCTTGCCGAAGAAGTCGTCAGAGTAGTCGATCTTGCCGTCCTCGGTCTTCTTCAGGTTGTAGAGGTTCTTGGTCGTAACCTGGAACATCTGACCGGCACCCTCGCAGTCGCTTGCGGTGATGAGCGGAGTGTTGAAGTAGAAGTAGCCGTGCTCGTGGAAGTAGGTGTGGATAGCCATAGCCATGTTGTGGCGTATGCGCATCACTGCACCGAATGTGTTGGTGCGCAGACGCAGGTGGGCGTACTGGCGCATGTACTCGAACGACTGGCCTTTCTTCTGCATCGGGTAGTCGCTGCCGCAGAGTCCGTACACTTCGAGACTCTCGCACTGTATCTCAGATGTCTGACCTGCACCCTGGCTCTCTACGAGCGTACCTACGGCACTGATGCAGGCACCGGTGGTGATCTGCTTCAGCATCTCGGCGTCGAACTTGGTGGGGTCTACCACGATCTGTATGTTCTTGATAGTAGAACCGTCGTTGAGCGCTATGAAGTCTACAGCCTTCGAACTGCGGTGAGTGCGCACCCAACCCTTTACGTTGATTTGGCTTCCGAAGTCGGTGCTACGGAGAGCGTCAATAACTTTTGTTCTTTCCATTATATTGTTTAAATTGGAAAGTTGAAATGGTGCGATGTCAACATCTCAACACCTCACCACTTCAACCTGTTTATGTTTTACTCGAATGCTCCCATGCGCAGCATCTCCACTTCCTTCTCTGTGAGGAAGCGCCAGTCGCCGCGGCGGAGGTTCTTCTTGGTGAGTCCTGCGAACTGTACGCGGTCGAGCTTAACGACGCGGTAGCCGAGGTGCTCGAAGATACGACGCACGATGCGGTTCTTGCCGCTGTGTATCTCGATGCCTACCTGGCTCTTGTCGGTGTCGCTTGCGTACTCGATAGCGTCTGCATGTATCTCGCCGTCCTCCAGCTCGATGCCCTCAGCAATCTGCTGCATGTCGTGAGCTGTTACGTTCTTGTCGAGGAATACGTGGTACACCTTCTTCTTCAGGAACTTCGGGTGTGTGAGCTTAGAAGCGAGGTCGCCGTCGTTGGTGAGCAGGAGCACGCCGGTTGTGTTGCGGTCGAGTCTGCCTACGGGGTAGATGCGCTCCGGGCACACGTTCTTCACGAGGTCCATCACGGTCTTGCGCTGCTGTGGGTCGTCGCTTGTTGTCACGCAGTCCTTTGGTTTGTTGAGCAGCACGTACACCTTCTTCTCGAGGTTCACGGGCTGGTCGTGGAATTTTATCTCGTCTGTGCGCTTGATCTTGGTGCCGAGCTCGGTCACTACCTCTCCGTTCACAGTAACCACGCCTGCCTGGATGAACTCGTCAGCCTCACGGCGCGAGCAGATACCTGCGTTGGCGAGGAACTTGTTCAGACGAAGCGGTTCGTTCGGATCGTAGTTCTCCTCCTTGTATTCAATGCGCTTTTTCATGCTGTACTTAGCGTTGGGGTCGTAGCCCGGTGTGCGCTGACGCTGCTGGTAGCCACCCTGGTTGTAGCCGCCCTGCTGTCCGTAGCCACCGCGGTTGTAACCGCCACGCTGCTGATAGCCGCCCTGCTGACCGTAGCCACCGCGCTGCTGATAGCCGCCCTGCTGACCGTAGCCGCCGCGCTGCTGATAGCCGCCCTGCTGACGCTGACCGTAGCCGCCGCGCTGCTGATAGCCGCCTTGCTGGCGTGGCTGGTATCCGCCCTGCTGCTGCTCGCCGTCCTGGTTGTAGCGTGGGCGATAGCCCTGCTGACGTGGCTGGTATCCGCCCTGCTGCTGTTCGCCGTCCTGGTTGTAGCGTGGGCGATAGCCCTGCTGACGTGGCTGATATCCGCCCTGCTGCTGTTCGCCGTCCTGATTGTAGCGTGGACGATAGCCGCCCTGCTGACGCTGCTGATAGCCGCCGCGGTTGTAGCCGCCCTGCTGACGTGGCTGATATCCGCCCTGGCGTGGTTGGTAGCCGCCCTGCTGCTGAGAGCCGAGGCTTGAGCCGAAGCCTTCCGGACGGAAGCCGCCGTCTTCGCTCTGTGATGAGGCTGAAGCCGAGTGCTGTGTGTGAATACGCGGGCGACGTCCCGTCACGCTGCGATACTCTTTCTGATAGTTTCCTGCGGCACGGCCGTAGCTCTCGCTATTGCCAGTAGTCTGATCCGCTGTGTTCTGTTCCTGATTCTTTACGTTTTCTGAATCCATAGTTACTTGTTGGTTTTTATTGTTTATGTATATAGCCTCACGGCTATTGTCGAATTATATCGGGGGTTGGCTTAAATGCCTGTGTAGTTCATTGGTGTGATAGCCATCAATTCCGCCTTCACAGCGTCGCTCACGTTGAGTGTCTGTATGAACTCGTGGATGGTCTCCTCGGTCATGTGCTTGTTGGTGCGTGTGAGTGCTTTCAGTGCCTCGTACGGATGCGGATAAGCTTCGCGGCGAAGTATTGTCTGTATAGCCTCTGCCACTACTGCCCATGTGTTGTCGAGGTCTTCCTGCAGCTTCTCCTCGTTGAGGATGAGCTTGCGCAGACCCTTGAGTGTGCTCTCTATTGCGATTACGCCGTGGCCGAACGGTACGCCCACGTTGCGCAGCACGGTAGAGTCGGTGAGGTCGCGCTGCAGACGGCTCACGGGGAGCTTCTGTGCGAGGAACTGCAGCACGGCGTTTGCCATGCCGAGGTTGCCTTCCGAGTTCTCGAAGTCGATTGGGTTCACCTTGTGTGGCATTGCCGATGAACCAACCTCGCCTGCCTTGATCTTCTGCTTGAAGTACTCCATTGAGATGTACATCCAGAAGTCGCGGTCGAGGTCGATGATGATTGTGTTGATGCGGCGCATTGCGTCGAACACTGAGCCGAGGCAGTCGTAGTTGGAAATCTGTGTAGTGAACTGCTCGCGCTCCAGACCGAGTTTCTCGCTCACGAAGCGGTTGCCGAACGCCTTCCAGTCGTACTCGGGGTAGGCTACGTGGTGGGCGTTGTAGTTGCCGGTGGCTCCACCGAATTTAGCGGTGAGGCGGCACTCCTTCAGCTGGCGCAGCTGCTCCTCCAGGCGATATACGAACACCATCACCTCCTTGCCCAAGCGTGTGGGCGATGCTGGCTGTCCGTGGGTCTTGGCGAGCATTGGCACTGCTGCCCACTCCTCTGCATACTGGCGGAGCTGTGCGATTAGCTCCTCGCAGAGCGGATAGTAGAACTGCTCCAACGCCTCCTTTATAGAGAGGGGCACTGATGTGTTGTTGATGTCCTGTGAGGTGAGTCCGAAGTGGATAAACTCCTTGTAAGCGTCGAGTCCGCCGATGCGGTCGAACTCCTCCTTTATGAAGTACTCTACAGCCTTCACGTCGTGGTTAGTCACTTTCTCGATGTCCTTCACGCGCTGGGCTTCTTCTTCGCCAAAGTTGCGGTAGATGTCGCGCAAACGCTCGAAGAGCTGATGGTCGAACGAAGCAAGCTGCGGCAATGGCAACTCGCAGAGCGTGATGAAGTATTCGATTTCCACACGTACGCGGTAGCGTATCAGTGCATACTCAGAGAAGTAGTCGGCAAGGCGTTCTGTCTTGCCACGATAACGGCCGTCAATCGGCGAGATGGCTGTCAGCAAATCAAGTTTCATAATTGCTATTATATATAATATGTGTAATTACGAGTGCAAAATTACAAATAAGTTTTTATTTGTGTGTAGTTTTTTTGTGAAATAATGTGATTTGTGGTGTTAATGCGTAGTAGGTAAACAAAAAAAGCGAACAAGTTGTATAACTTGTCCGCTTTGTGTGGGCGTTGACGGATTCGAACCGCCGACCCTCTGCTTGTAAGGCAGATGCTCTAAACCAGCTGAGCTAAACGCCCTTGCTCCACAATTGCTTTGTTCTTGAAAGCGAGTGCAAAGGTATAGCATTTTTTTGTAACCACCAAATGTTTGATGAAAAAACTTTTCGTTTTAACATCCTATAACTAAAAATGGTGTATTCGAGATTTTCGTTTTACAGCAGTTTTACATCCCTCAAATTACCGCGGCGTGGCAAGGTTGTTTGCCTGCTGCGGCAATGTCGTTGTACATGCTAAGCAAACAATGTTGCCACGCCGTGGCAATTTGAGGGTTGTTTTTGGCAGATGTGCTGATGGGTTTGTCTGCCTGTTTTTTTAGTTGCGCTTCTGCGTTATACCGCCGTTCTTGGTGAGTGTGAGTGTGGCCTTCTGCAGTCCGCGCGATTTGTGTTCGAAGATGAGGTTGGGGTTGAAGCGGCGTCCTTTGAATATTGTTTCAAAGTGCAGGTGTTCGGTTGTGGCGCGTCCGGTGCGTCCGGTCAGACCGATAACCTGTCCGGCTTTCACCTTGTCGCCCACCTTCACGAGGTTCTTATGTTGGTGGGAGTAGAGCGTCTCGAGTCCGTTGGCGTGCTTGATAACGATGCACAGGCCGTAGCCGTAGTGGGTTGCTGAGCGTGTCACTACGCCGTCGAAGGCAGCCACGATTTCGTCCTTCGGCTTCGTCTTCAGGTCTACTCCGCTGTGTCGGCGTCTGCCTCCGTATGGGCTTATTACCTTTGCGCCAGGCAGCGGGTATGCCCATGTGCCCTTCTTCATCTCTTCGAGGTTCCACTTGTAGGTCGATTGTTTGGTGAAGACGTCCTCGGTGGTGAAGTTCTTGCTGTCGTCGAAGTCGACCTTCTCGCCGATGGTCGACACGTTTATGTAGTTGTACTGCTTCTCGCAGAGCAGTGTGTGGCGGTGGAGTCGGTGACTGCCGATGCCCACAACGGCGGTGGGGTTGATGCGTTTGCCGTCGATCATGATAGAGAAGTCGCAGTAGAACTTGCCACCGCGCTGTCCGACGATGGCGATGGTCTGTCCGGCACGCACGTGTTGTCCCACCTCTACCACGTTCTCGGCGTTGTTGGCGTAGACGGTCTCGAGTCCGTTGCGGTGGCGTATCACGATGGTGTAGCCCATGTCGGGGAACTTGCGCGAGACACGTACCGTGCCGTCGAACATTGCCTTCACTGCGTCGCCGTCCTTGGTGGTTATCTCCACTACGTTGTTCTTGCGCAGTGTTGCTTTGCCCACGGGCAGTGGGAAGGAGTACTCGTTCGGCTTCAGTGCATCGAGGTCGATGTTGAAGGCGTTGGAACGACTGAAGAGTCCGGGCGTGGGTACGCTTATCTGTTGCTGCTCAGCAGCGGTGAACTGTTTTTTTACGGGTGTTGCCGACACGAGTGTGAGTGTGGCTATGGCTAATAGTAGTTTCTTTATTCGCATTATAGTTATTTGGGTTTATAGTATGATGCCCGTGTAGATGCGTCCCGACTCGGTGCCAAGGCGGCGTGCCGAGAAGTAGTCGGCTACGTTGTCGTATGTGCAGATGTTGCTTTCGTTGATGTTCTCTGGAGCCACACCTGCGAATTCGAGCAGCTGTCGGTTAGCGAGTATTAGGTCGATGTGCCACTTCTTCTCAAACAATTTGGAGGGGTCGGTGGCATCTGCGTTGCGCTTTATCTCCTGCTTTGCGAGTGTTGCCATGTCGAAGCCTGCAGCTTCAAAGGCGGCGTACACCTCGTCGCCCACCTCGAAGTTCTTCTGCGAAATGCCCGGACCGATAACCGCCTTCAGCTTCTTCGCGTCGGTCTTGTAAGCCACGCCCATGTCAGCAATCGTCTTGCTTACGATGCGTGCCTGTGTGCCGCGCCATCCGGCGTGTATGGCTGCCGTAGCGCGGTGCTCCTCGTCGTATAGCAGCACAGGGATACAGTCGGCTGTCGACACTCCGATGCACACGCCCTCCACGTTGGTGAGCAGCGCGTCGACACCTTCGAGCAGCATCTGGCGTATGCGTTCGGGCAGGGCGCAGAACTCCTCGCCGATTATGCGTGTCTCTGTGCCGTGCGTCTGGTGGGGCAGTATGAGGCGGTCGGTGCTGATGCCCAATTCTGCAGCTAAAAGGTTGCGGTTGGCAGCCACGTGCTCGGGCTTGTCGCCACAGTAGGGGTTGATGTTCAGCGAGGCGTGGTTGCCCTCGCTGGTTCCGCCGTGGCGTGTGGTAGAGAATGCGCACACGCCGTCGGCTATATTATAATATGTAAGGCGCAGCGCAGAGTTACTCATTGTCTGCCTCCTCTTCGTATTCAAAGTCGTCGAGGTCTTCCACGTCGTCAACGTACTCGATGTCGTCGTCGTCGATGTAGATAATCTCGTCCTCGCCCTCTGCTTCCAGCTCAGCCATGAAGCGTGTCATATCCTTGTCGCGGTGTACGAGGGTGTCCTCGGCGGTGATGGTCTGCAGCTTGTTGCTCTCCGAGTTGAGCTCCTTCCACAGGGTGTCCTTCAGCTCCTGTATGCCTAAACCGCTTACAGAAGAGATGAACACCACGGGTAGGTCGTCGGGCAGCGTCTCGCGCAGCATGTCCATGAGCTCCTCGTCGAGCAGGTCGCACTTCGTCACGGCGAGCACGCGGTGCTTGTCGAGCATCTCCGGGTTGAACTTCTCAAGCTCGTTCTTCAGCAGTTCGTACTCGCGCTTGATGTCGTCGGTGTCGCCCGGCACCATGAAGAGCAGCAGCGAGTTGCGCTCGATGTGGCGCAGGAAGCGCAGACCGAGTCCCTTGCCTTCGCTTGCTCCCTCGATGATTCCAGGGATGTCTGCCATCACGAACGACTTGTGGTCGCGGTAGTCGACGATGCCGAGCGACGGTTCGAGCGTGGTGAACGGGTAGTTGGCAATCTTCGGGCGTGCGCTCGACACGGCTGAGAGCAATGTCGACTTGCCTGCGTTGGGCAGACCCACCAGACCTACGTCGGCGAGCAGCTTCAGCTCGAGAATGATTGTCATCTCCTCCATCGGTTCGCCTGGCTGTGCGTAGCGCGGACACTGGTTGGTGGCCGAGCGGAACTGGAAGTTGCCGAGTCCGCCTCTGCCGCCCTTGAGCAGCAACACCTCCTGTCCGTCGTGCATCACGTCGCACACGTACTTACCCGTCTCGGCGTTGTACACCACCGTACCGCAGGGCACGTCGATGTATATGTCCTTGCCGTCCTTGCCGTGACACTTGTCGCGACCGCCGTTGCCGCCGTGTTCAGCGAAGACGTGGCGCTGGAACTTCAGGTGGAGCAGTGTCCAGTAGTTGTGGTTGCCACGCAGGTAGATGCTACCGCCGTGACCGCCGTCGCCACCGTCGGGTCCGCCGTTCGGGTTGTACTTCACGTGTCGGAGGTGCATGGAGCCTCTGCCGCCCTTGCCCGAGCGACAATATATCTTTACATAGTCTACGAAATTAGATTCTGCCATTGTCTGTATTTATGCTTTATTGATGAATAAAAGGACAACTATCAATCAATCAATCGATTGACAACTTGCAAAGTTACTGAAAATATTGCAGATTACGGCATTGTTTGCAGATATTCTTTGTTTGTGATAGATGATAGAAAACAAAAGAGGGGGTGTTAAAACTCGCGAGTAGCACGCCCCGAAGGGGCAGCACTACATAGGAGGGCGTGTCAAAACTCCCAATATAAATAACTAAAAACTCGTTGTACGTTCTTATGTGGATGTACAACGAGTTT
>ENA-UEOY01000975-UEOY01000975.1-human-gut-metagenome-genome-assembly--contig:-NODE-975-length-11313-cov-3.193752_pt1 | contig 11313 bp, 10 predicted proteins | sample MGYA00242892_ERZ507900 | MGnify/ENA primary metagenome ERZ507900 (study PRJEB26167, sample SAMN06115427) | human gut metagenome | host: Homo sapiens | place: China:Henan | collected 2015-04-15 | study...
TGCGATCCCCTTGGCCTCGTCACCCACAGTGTCGAAGTCCACGGTGATGCAGTAGGGAGTGCCGATCTCATCCTCACGGCGGTAACGCTTGCCGATGGAACCGGTATCATCGTAGTCCACCATGAAGTACTTGCTCAGCTCGTTGCGGATCTCCATGGCCTTGTCGCCCAGCTTCTTGCTCAGAGGCAGCACAGCACACTTGTAGGGAGCCAGAGCCGGATGCAGATGCAGCACGGTGCGGATATCCTCCTTGCCCTTGCTGTCGGTCAGGTGCTCCTCATCGTAAGCCTCGCACAGGAAAGCCAGCGCCACGCGGTCGCAGCCCAGAGAGGGCTCGATGACGTAGGGGATGTAGTGCTCGTTGGTCTCGCTGTCGAAGTACTCCAGGCTCTTGCCGGAAGCCTCCTGATGGCGGGTCAGGTCGTAGTTGGTACGGTCTGCAATGCCCCACAGCTCGCCCCAGTCGGTGAACGGGAAGGCATACTCGATGTCGGTGGTAGCACGGCTGTAGAAGGCCAGCTCTGCAGGCTCGTGGTCACGCAGGCGCAGGTGCTCCTTCTTGATGCCGAGGCTCAGCAGCCAGTTCTCGCAGTAGTCCTTCCAGTAGGAGAACCACTCGAGGTCGGTGCCGGGCTTGCAGAAGAACTCGCACTCCATCTGCTCGAACTCACGGGTACGGAAGGTGAAGGTGCCCGGGGTGATCTCGTTGCGGAACGCCTTGCCGACCTGGCAGACGCCGAAGGGCAGCTTGCGGCGGGTGGTGCGCTGGATGTTGGCAAAGTTGACGAAGATGCCCTGTGCCGTCTCGGGACGGAGGTAGCAGGTAGAAGAGCTATCCTCGGTGACGCCGATGGCGGTCTTGAACATCAGATTGAACTTACGGATGGGGGTGAAGTCGTGCTTGCCGCAGACGGGGCAGACAATATCCTCGTGTTCGGCGATGAAAGCGTCCATCTCGTCAAAGCTCATGGCGTCCACGTTGACCTCGGGGTGCTCGTCGCCGATGAGCTTGTCGGCGCGGTGGCGGGCCTTGCAGGCGCGGCAGTCCAGCAGGGGGTCCGAGAAACCGGCAACGTGGCCGGTGGTGACCCAGGTCTGGGGGTTCATGATGATGGCGGCATCGAGGCCCACATTGTAGGGGCTCTCCTGCACGAACTTCTTCAGCCATGCCTTCTTGACGTTGTTCTTGAACTCGACACCCAGAGGGCCGTAGTCCCAGCTATTGGCCAGGCCGCCGTAGATCTCGGAACCAGGGAACACATAACCACGATTCTTGCAGAGATTGACGATCATATCAAGGGTCTTTTCGCTCTGTTCCATTGTAAGTACATCCTTTCCGTCCGCGGCTGGTTTGCCGTGTCGTGTTGAGTCGTTTTCCCGGCGGCTTTCCCCGCAGCCGGGTCTGCTTTTCCTGTTGAAAGCAGAGTACCTTTACTTTACCATGTTTTGCGGGGATTGTAAAGGCCGACTCCCCCGCTCCTCCCCGCCTCTTCGCCAAAAAAACCAAGGCCCGGAGCGTTCCCGCTCCGGGCCTTGGAGTCATTTCTCAATGTGTATCACAGACAGGGTCTGTAATGATTTGAGCAGATGGGGTGATTAGGCGAGGGCAGTAGCCAGAGGAGCGACCACGATGATGAAGGTGTTGCGCAAAGCGCCGATGAAGATGGGGTCTGCGAACAGCTCTGCGTAGTTGGCAAAACCCACAAAGATGTCGGCACGGTTCATGGTCGAGTCAAAAAAGCTCGTGACCACGCAGAGTATCATGGGGTAAATGACGAAGCCGAGAAAAAAGATGAGGCTGGGCAGAAGGAACAGGTAGGAAGCGATGGTCTCCTGCCGAACCAGTGCGCTGCTGCGCTTCGGCTCTTTGATGCTTGCAGTCTTTGCAGCCAAAGAAATCACCAGACCTTTCGTTCTGATTGGGTGCTTGTCTTACACAAAATGCCCCTCCCTCGCCGGGATGTTCGAGGGAGGGGCAGTCATTACTTATTTGCCCTCAGGCGGAAAAGCTCAGGCTTCGGCGGCTGCGGCTGCGTTGGCGTTCTGGACAAAGGTTGCAACGGAAGTGGCAACGTCTTCGCCAGTGCCTACACGCTGGAGCATGTTCCACCACTCGGTGCGGGCAGTTGCCCAGCCCGGAGTGATCTGGTAGTAGTCGCCCAGATAGGCCATGAACTTGGTGTACTCGCTCATGATGGCGTTGTCGGCGTAGATGTCGCCCACACTGGCGCGGACCGGGAAGTAGGTGGAAGCCAGAACGCTGTCCTTCACCTGGTCAGGGTCAGCAGCGATGAACTCAATGAAGGTCTTGGCTGCCTTGACCTTGGCCTCATCGCCATTATCGAAGACGCCAAAGCCCCAGATGCCGCCGCAGAGCTTCGGGTCGCCGCTCTCGGTCGGGAATGCCATGGGCATGATCTCGTCGCCATCGTTGGTCAGGCCGGCGTCGTTGTTGTCGCTGTTGAGCTGCTGAGCGATGTTCCAGCAGAATGCCATCTGCAGCGTGCCGTTGCGGAACAGAGTGATCTCGTCGCCGCCGGCGATGGAAGCGTCAAAGTTGATGCCCTCGGTGTCGTACAGGGTCTGGATGGCCTTGATGTTCTCGGCAGAGTCTGCAGTGTACTTGGTGTGAGCGTCGTCGGTGAAGGTGCCGCCGTACATATTATTGATAATAGCGCGGGTACCCTGGTCGCCGCCCTGACCACCGCAGTAGATGGCTGCCACGTTCTCGTAGCCGCCCTTGTACAGAGCGTCAACGGTGTTCAGGAAGCCTTCGGTGCTCCAGGTGTGCTTATCGGTGTCGAGATACTTGTCAGCGCCCACTTCCTTGACCTTGGTCATGTTGACGGCCATGCAGTGTGCGGTCATGCACAGGGGGTACTCGTAGTAGTCGCCCTTGTCGTTGTGGCAGGCGGAGTTGACGGACTCGTAAATGTCCTTCTTGGCGTCGTCGGTCCACAAATCGTTCAGCGGAGCCATGACACCCTTTGCGCCCCAGTTGGCCACCAGACGCTCGGGACCTTCCATGATGAGGTCGGGTGCGCTGCCGCCCTCGATGGCGGTGTTCACCTGGTCGTCGCCGTTGGTGTAGTCCAGATACTCAACGGCCACTTTAATGTCAGGATACTTTGCGTTGAAGCTGGCGATGAGCTCCTGCACGGTCTCGTCCTTGCCCCAGCCGCCGATGGGGTATGTCCACAGCTTGATGCTTGCGCCGGATGCAGAGCCGGAAGCGGCAGTGGAAGCAGCAGTAGAAGCTGCCGTGCTGGTAGAAGCGGACTTGCCGCCGCAGGCAGCCAGCGCACCCGCTGCGCTCATAATACCAACGGCCTTCAAGAAGGAGCGACGAGAAATGGCATTCTTCATAATAAGTTCTCCTTACCTATCATCATATCGGCGGTCCTTCATCCCTGACCGCTCTTGTTGGCCTTATTATAGAAAACTTCTTTCATTTTGTCCATCGGTCGCATACACAATTTTCAGAAAGTTTTCTTGTATATTCCGCACAAATATCTGGGATACCAGCCAGATTTTAGCCACTTTCACTAGTTTTGCCGCCAGTTGTAGCCGTTTTGTAATCATTTCTGCGCCGTTTGTCATTTTCGGTTTGAAAATCATTTTCGTTCTTCTTGCCGCAATTTTGAAATTTATTTTCATTAAAAAGTCATACTTTTCCTCGATTTTTAGATGCTCTGCACAGCTTTTTCTTCCGAATTATGGCGAAAGGCACACTTGTCAAGCGGCCAGACTTCTTTTATACTTTTTATAAAGATGCCCCCTTCCCTGTGCAGCGGAAGGGGCAAAAGAAGGTATAAGGAATAGTGCGGGCATTGCGGCCCGCTCGAAGGAGCTTGACCATGGGTACAAATTTTTGGGAATTGCTGCATCAACGACAGGACCAGCTGACCAGATCCGGCCACGCGGTCGCCGACTACCTGCTGCAGCATGCGGACGAAGCGCAGTATCTCTCCATTTCCTCGCTGGCCCGGGAGTGCAACGTCGCCGAGGCGACCGTGTTCCGGTTCTGCCGGGCTTTGGGGTTCGACGGCTACCATGAGATGCGCATTGCGCTGGCGCAGGCCAACGCCACCGGCACACCCTCCAGCCAGAGGGAGCTGCAGCCCGGTGCCACCACCGCAGAACTTTGCGAGCACGCATACGCCCGTTTCCTCACCGCCATCAACGGCACCCAGAACGCCCTCTCTACCGAGGCCGTGGACGAGGCCGTACACCTGATGCAGGAGGCCAGACAGGTGTTCTGCCTCGGACAGGGCGGCAGTATGCTCCTGGCAAACGACATCTGCGCCCGCTTCGCCAGCCTTTCCACCAAGTTCCGCACCGCAGGCGACAGCCATTTACAGCTGCTGACTGCCAGTCTGATGAACGAGGCCGACGTTGTGCTCTTCGTCTCCTACTCCGGCGCGACCCGCGACATGATGGAGACACTGCGCACCGCCAAGGCCGCCGGGGCAAAAATCATCCTGTTGACCCATTACGAGGACTCCCCCGGCGCATTGCTCGCCGATGTCGTCCTTCTCTGCGGCGCACAGGAAAGCCCGCTGGACTCCGGCAGCATCCCCATCAAGGCAGCATTCCTCTATGTAGGCGAAGTTCTGGTGCTGCGGTATATGCTGGATGACCCTGCCCATAGCAACACCGCGCAGGACCTCACCAGCGAGGCTCTGACCGTGAAAATGCTGTAAAAAGTTCTTTTCCATGTACTGCTAAAATCGCCCGGAACGATAGGAGAAGGTCGTTCCGGGCAGTTTTTTTGTGTTATGCAATAAAAATGACAGCAACACGCCCGTTGACTCATCTGATCCAAGGCATTATAATCGAAGTATGGCAAAGTTTGTCGAAGAGCAGGAGCGAAAAAAATATGGATCATCGTCACCACGATCGCACCTACAAAAAGAGCCGCTTTCAGCAGGAGCTGGAGCAGAGCGTCTCCCGTAAGCTGATCTCAAGCCTGCTGCTGGGATGTCTTTTGTTCTGCATTGCGATCGCTGTTGTGAATGCTCTCAACCAGAACGCCCGGCGGGAAGACCATCTGGAGAGTGTCGCCTCCACCTTCCATGAGGTGTACAATAACACGTCAGCCTTTCTGCTGGACGCTGGACACACCGAGCTGTTCCTCTCCGAGCTGCGGAAGGATCAGGACAACCTGCGTTATCTTATCAGCCAGTACAACGTCTCGGCTCTTGTGGAGATACAGCTCATCCTTACCGACTCCAAGGGAAATGTTCGGTTCACGACCTTTTCGGAGGGAGAGATGAATCTCCACCGGCAGGAATTCAACTGCATCGCCGTGGACAACGCCTGCCATCTTATGCGGGCCGTCTACACCACGGTCTACCACTTCCGAGCCAACAGCTCAGAATACGTTATGATCCATCCGCTCTACCGGGATGGCGAATATCAGGGTGCTGCGGCAGTTTATCTGAATGAAAACGACTGGACAAAACTGTTCAGCCAGTACCAGTACGATGCTATCCTCACCAAACCCAACGGTGATGTCATCGCCTGTTCAAACTCCTCCTTCCTCTCCCAGAAGAACGCCAACAAGTATCTGCCCTCCGATGCGGCGCAGTATGTGCGAGTGAACGGAAACCGCTATCTGCGCAGCAGCCGCTCGCTGGAAAACGGCACGGTGTTGGCTTACTCCTTCATCTACTCGCCCACGGATTACAGTTATCTCTTCGTGGGTCTGCTCCTGATCGTACTGCTGGGGCTGAGCTGGGCAGCAATGTTCGCCCGTATCATGCACGCTATGACTGAGCAGATGGTAAAGTCGGTGGACACCCTCGTGCGGCAGATCCGCATCATCCGCAAGGAGGACCCTGATCACATCATCGAGATCGACACCGGCGATGAGATCGAGGAGATCGCCCGTCAGGTCAACAAGATGGTCCGCAGCATTCAGGAGCTGAGCCAGCGCAACATCGCTCTTGCCGAAGTGAACAACCGGATGGAGATGCAGAATCTTCAGGCGCAGATCAATCCCCACTTTATTTATAATACGCTGGACAATATACGCTATGTTATCCCGACAGACACCCAGCGAGCCAAGCAGCTGCTCGGGCGGTTTATCGGCATCCTGCGCTACAGCATCAACAACACAAAGCACAATGTCCCTGTTAAAGATGATCTGAAATATCTGCAGGATTACCTTGTGATCCAGTCCACCCGCTTCGGTGCGAATTTCTCCTACGAGATCGACATCGACGACGCCTGCATGGAGTTCATCATCCCGAAGCTGCTTTTACAGCCCTTGCTGGAAAACAGCATCAAATATGGATTCCAGAAGAAGCCCTGCATCCATATAAGAGTACGGGGCTGGCTGGGGGAGGATGCGCTCTATTTCACGGTAGAGGACAACGGCGGAGGCGTGGACGAGACAATGCTGGAACAGCTGCGAGACATCCTGCGCTCGGATGAAGTGAACATCGAGCACAATGGTCTGCAGAACATCAACCGCCGCATCTGGCTGGGCTACGGCGGTGACAGCGGACTGACCATCGACAGCACCGAGGGCGAAGGCTTCACGGTGAAACTCAAGCTCCGGCTGGGAGGAATGTAAACCATGTATCGCGTTCTGCTTGTAGAAGATGAAGAGATCATCCGCAAGGGCATTCGCTACTCGGTACCGTGGGAGGAGTGCGGCTGCTCGGTGGTGGGCGAGGCAGAGAACGGGGCAGCAGGTGAAGAAAAGATCGCTGAACTGCAGCCTGACATCGTCATTACCGACATTACCATGCCGGTAAAAAACGGTCTTGAGATGATCGCCGACACCCGGGAGAAATTCAACTATATCGCCATCATCCTGACAGGCTACTCGGAGTTTGAGTACGCCCAGCAGGCTATCCGGAACGGCGTATCGGATTATGTGCTCAAGCCTCTCGACATGGACGAGATGCGTACTGCGCTGGAGAAGGCTGTCCGCCTTGCGGGGGATAACCAGTACCTCCAACAGCGGGAGGACGAGGCAGAGGCCGTCCGCAGCCGGACAGCTCTGCCGCCATTAAGCGAAGATAAGGTCACTGACCCGCTGGTGCTGCGCATCGTAGCCTATCTGAAAGAGAATTACCGGAGCAAGATAACACTTGCTGACCTTCAGGAACAGTTCCACTACTCGGAACGGTACATCAACCAGAAGTTTCAGAAAGAGCTTGGCACAACGGTCATTGACTACCTCAACCGCTGCCGCATTCAGAACGCTCTGGAACTCATCCGGAAGGGAAAACTGCCCATCTCCCAGATCGGCTGGGAGTGCGGCATTGGTGAGTACAAATATTTTAACCACGTTTTCAAAAAATACATAGGCTGCTCGGTGCGGGAGTATCAGAGCACCTTGAAATAAGTGTCTATAAAAAAATACCGAACAGCCGCTGTTCGGTATTTTTTCCATTTGTTCTGCAATTTGAGTATTATTTTTGTGCTAGAAGCATTAAAATGGGACTATCGAAAGGTTTCAGGTAAAAAATGGAGGTTTTTACTATGAAAAAGATTTCTCGTCGTTCGTTCCTGATGGCTACCGGTGTTATCGCAGCTTCTGCTGCTCTGAGCGCTTGCGGCGGCTCCTCCGCCAGCACCTCTTCTGCCGGTTCTACCGCTGCTTCCACTGCCGCTTCTGGTTCTGCTGCACAGGGCGGCGGCGACCTCGTGATCTACTCGCCCAACTCTGAGGGCCTGCTGAACGCCACCATTCCTCTGTTTGAGGAGAAATACGGCGTCAATGTCGAGCTGATCCAGGCCGGCACCGGCGAACTGGTCAAGCGTATCCAGTCCGAAAAGAACGATCCCTACGCAGATGTCCTGTTCGGCGGCTCCTGGTCGCTGATGTACACCAACGAGGACCTGTGGGAGCCGTATGTTTCCGCCAACGATGCAAACGTCATCGACGCCTACAAGAACAAGTGCGGCTTCATCACCGGCAACGTGCTGGACGGCAGTGTCCTCATCGTCAACACCGACCTCATCGGTGACATCAAGATCGAGGGCTACGAAGATCTGCTGAACCCGGCTCTGAAGGGTAAAATCGCCACTGCCGACCCCGCCAACTCCTCTTCCGCTTTCGCTCACCTGACCAATATGCTGCTTGCAATGGGCGGCTACGAGGACGATAAGGCATGGCAGTACGTCCACGACCTGTTTGAGAATGTGGACGGCAAGATCTGCGAAAGCTCCAGCGGCGTTTACAAGGGAGTTGCCGATGGCGAGTATGTGGTGGGTCTGTCCTATGAGGATCCCTGTGCTCAGCTGGTTCTGGACGGCGCACCTGTCAAGATCGTTTACATGAAGGAAGGTACTGTCTTCCTTCCTGCTTCTGCCACCATCATCAAGGGCGCAAAGAACATGGACAATGCCAAGCTGTTCATTGACTTCATCCTGAGCGAGGAAGTCCAGAACATCTGGGGCAGCACCCTGACCAACCGTCCTGTTATGAAGGACGCTGCCACCAACGATGCCATGACCCCGATGGCAGACATCAATGTCATCGAAGAGGACATTCCCTACGTCAGCGCCCACAAGTCGGAGCTGGTGGACAAGTACACTGAGATCTTCACCGATCTGCAGAGCAAGTAATTCAAAGGGCAGCAGGAGGCTAGTATGAGCAGAATATCAGTCAAAGACGCAGTAAAGCGCTACGGGAATAATACGGTCATCCCGGACCTGAATCTGGAGATCGGAGATGGTGAGCTGTTCACCCTGCTGGGTCCCTCCGGCTGCGGCAAGACCACCCTTCTCCGTATGATTGCAGGCTTCAACTCCATTGAGGGCGGCGACATCTTCTTCAACGAGAAGCGCATCAACGATATGGACCCCAGCAAGCGCAACATCGGCATGGTGTTCCAGAACTATGCCATCTTCCCGAACCTCTCCGTCCGGGACAATGTGGCATTCGGTCTGAAAAACCGCAAGGTGGACAAGGCCGAGATCAAGAAGCGGACGGATGAGTTTCTGAACCTGATGCAGATCATGCAGTATGCCGACCGTATGCCCAACCAGCTTTCCGGCGGTCAGCAGCAGCGTATCGCACTGGCTCGCGCACTGGTCATCTCGCCGGATGTGCTGCTGATGGACGAGCCGCTTTCCAATCTGGACGCAAAGCTCCGTGTCGAGATGCGCAGCGTCATCCGCCACACCCAGAAGAGCGTTGGCATCACCACCGTGTACGTCACCCACGATCAGGAAGAGGCAATGGCCATCAGCGACCGTATCGCCGTTATGAAGGACGGCGTCATCCAGCACGTTGGCACTCCCCGTGACATCTACCAGCGCCCGAAGAATGTCTTCGTTGCCACCTTTATCGGTCGCACCAACATCGTGAATGCCCACGTCAAGGACGGCATCATCACCTTTGCCGACGGCTACCATGAGCACATCGACGCTCTGGACAAGGCTGCCGAGCAGGATGTGCGCTGTTCCATCCGCCCGGAGGAGTTCATTATCTGCAAGGACGGCACCGATGGCATCCACGGCACCGTGCAGGAGTGTACCTACCTCGGTCTCAACACCCACTACACCATTGACACCGATCAGGGCGACTCGGTGGAGATCGTAGAGGAGTCCTCCATTGGCGAGGGTCTCAAGAAGGGCGAGAAGGTGCTGCTGAAGGTCAAGAAAGAGAAGATCAACGTCTTTACCAAGGACGGTGGTACCAATCTCATCAGGAGCGACGCTTATGAAAAACAATAATAAGTTCCGTCTTGATGTCTGGGGAGCCATTACGCTGGGGACCATCGCACTCTATGCACTGTTCCTGCTTTACCCGATGGCATACCTGATCCGCCAGTCTGTGCTGGACCCTGACACCGGCGGTTTCACGCTGGCTTATTTCACGAAGTTCTTTTCCAAGAGCTACTATTTCGATACCCTGATCAACAGCTTCAAGGTGTCCATCACAGCGACGGTGCTCTCCATCGCCATTGGCACCCCACTGGCATACCTGTTCACGATCTTTAAGATCAAAGGCAAGTCGGTGCTGAATATCCTCATTGTGGTGGCATCTATGTCGGCTCCCTTCATCGGTGCCCACTCAAGGATCCCGCGGCATCGTGCTGGTCATGACGCTCCAGCTGTTCCCGCTGGTGTTCCTCTACGCCAAGGGTGCATTGAAGAATATCGACAACTCCCTCATCGAGGCGGCTGAGAACCTCGGATGCTCTGGCATTGCCTGCTTCTTCAAAGTGGTCGTGCCTCTGATCATGCCCACCCTGCTGGCTGCGGCTCTGCTGGTGTTCATGCGCTCCTTTGCAGACTTCGGCACCCCGATGCTGATCGGTGAGGGCTACCGTACCTTCCCTGTTGTCCTTTACACTGAGTTCATCAACGAGGTGGGCGGCAGCGACGGCTTTGCAGCCGCTATCGCCGTCATCGCTATCGTCGTCACCACGCTGGTGTTCCTCGTCCAGAAGTACGTTTCCAACAAGAACGCCTTCGCTCTGAACAGTATGCACCCCGTGGAGGAGCGGGAGGCCCGCAAGGGCATCAACGCTCTGGTGCATCTGGCTGTCTATCTGGTGGTGGGCATCGCCATCATGCCGCAGGCCTACGTCATCTACACCTCGTTCAAGAACACGCAGGGTAAGATCTTTGTGGACGGCTACTCTCTGCAGAGCTACCAGACCGCCATCGGCAAGCTGGGTCGCAGCATTCAGAATACCATCATCATCCCCCTGCTGGCACTGGTCGTCATCGTGCTGCTGGCTGTTCTTATCGCTTATCTGGTGGTGCGCCGCCGCAATGCCCTGACCAACGTGGTGGACGTCCTCTCGATGATCCCCTACATCGTGCCCGGCACGGTCCTTGGCATCGCACTGCTCATCGGCTTCAATAAGCCCCCGCTCCTCATCAGCGGCACCATGCTCATCATGGTAGTAGCCCTCATCATCCGGCGTCTGCCCTATACCATCCGCTCGTCGGTGGCTATCCTGCAGCAGATCCCCATGAGCATTGAGGAAGCTGCTATCTCGCTGGGCGCTTCCAAGATGAAGGCATTCTTCCGCATCACGGTTCCCATGATGGCTTCCGGCATCATCTCTGGTGCCATCCTGAGCTGGGTCACCATGATCAGTGAACTGTCTACCGCAATCATCCTGTATACCGGCAAGACCAAGACCCTGACAGTCGCAATCTATACCGAGGTCATCCGCGGCAACTACGGCACTGCAGCCGCATTGTCCACCATCATGACCATCCTCACCGTCATTTCCCTGCTGGCCTTCAGCAAGCTCAATGGCGGAAAGGATATCAGCCTTTAAGTAATCCCCCGTTCTCCTTCGAGTACTGAGTTTCCAAAACGGGCTGTTT
>ENA-UEOY01000977-UEOY01000977.1-human-gut-metagenome-genome-assembly--contig:-NODE-977-length-11297-cov-4.783690_pt1 | contig 11297 bp, 9 predicted proteins | sample MGYA00242892_ERZ507900 | MGnify/ENA primary metagenome ERZ507900 (study PRJEB26167, sample SAMN06115427) | human gut metagenome | host: Homo sapiens | place: China:Henan | collected 2015-04-15 | study...
GATCGTTTTGATTGACGCGTGCTCTTTTTCGTAGAGTTCGTGGATCCGGGCTACTTTATTTTTCTTCAGCATCTCGCCTCCTATGGAGGTAATGTTCTTAACACTATGATAGAACAATTTTTTTATGTTTTTTGTTACGGTAGGGTAAATTCTCTCGTTATGGGTAGTTTCCTACTCCCCGATTCGGGTGATGCAGGGTTCGTTTCCTGTTCTTTGAAACAGAACCGTCCCCACAGTTCTGTACGGCACCAAAGCCTTATTTTTAACACGGAATACCGGTTTTAAGGGGTTTTGGAGGTTGATAGCGTCGGTAGCATGAAGATAACTAGCGACGATAGTAGTTCTGTAAAAAACAGGAACTATTACCATTTACAAAGAAAAAAGCGAAGTGAAACTGCCAGAAAGTGTTGCGTTTCCGGGGGTGCCTGAGCGCTTCAGGTTGACGGTTTCGGATGGATCATCGGGATCACGATAAAGCGAAACCCGAGGTTCCCCAAGGTATAGCTGAGAGACCGAAAGAAAGGCGTATTCCGGGGACCTTTGAGGAAAAAAAGAGGTCCGGTTCGTGTGAGAACCGGACCCGGATCAAGAAATCCCCGGCAGGGGAGATCATTCAGTAAAAGGCGGCGCGGAAGAGCCTTATTCGGGAGCTCATTTCCTTTTTGCAGATCCGCGCCGCGGGCAAAAGAGTCGGTTCAGGCCTCGTCCATCACCGCCTGACCGCAGATGCGGCCGTTCACGAGGCAGTCAAGCACCGCGCAGGAGCCGAGGCGCACTGCGCCATGCACGCCGCCCGTTGACTCACCGGCGGCGTAGAGCCCCGGAATCGGCTTATCGTTCGTGCAGTCAAGCGCCCGGCCCTTCATGTCGGTGAGGATGCCGCCCATGCAGTGGTGGACCTTGGGAGACAGCTTCGAGCAGTACCAGGGACCGTTCACCATCGGCTTGCAGTCTTTGTTGATATAGCGGTTCAGCGGATCCTTCCCGGCTTTGAGACCGGCGTTATATTCATCGACCGTCTTCTGCAGCGCGGCTTCCGGAATATTGAATTTCTCGGCCATCGCTTTGAGAGTCGGGAACTCGTACACCACGCCGCGCTCCAGCTGCTTCGCGAGGATGTTGTGGTGGATCTGCTGCATCATCTCAATCCCTTCCTTATTCGCGACCGCGATGCAGAGCTGGCCCTTGTTCGCCGCGTTGATCACGGCGTCCGCCCGGACCTTGCGGTTCGCGAGCTCATCGACGAAGCGCTTGCCGGTCGCGCAGTTCACCCAGATACCAAACATCGCGGCGGCGCTCTGCGCGAAGTAGAGCGCGATCCCCATGCCTTTTTCATCCGGGCTGTTCCAGGGACCGCACTGAATCCAATCCGCCTGAATGATCTGGCAGCCGATGCGGTTCGCCTCACGCCAGCCTTCGCTTGTCGCGCCCGGCTGATTCGTGGTCTGGAACTTATCGGTGAGTTTCGGATCCTGATGCATGCGGTAGGCGACATCCGCGCCGAAACCGCCGTAGCAGAGAATGACGCCTTTCTTCGCGCGGATGTATTTCACGCGGCCCGAGGTGTTATCGCGGAACTTGTAGCCCTCACGGACTTTGAGTCCCTTCACGCGGCCATCGGTGTCCCGGATGATCGTTTCCATGAAGACACGGGTGCGGAGCGGTATCCCGAGCTCTTTGCACTTCGCGATCTGCTTTGTCACGATCGCGGAGCCGGAGCCGTTTCCGGTAATCGCGCAGCGGGGGACGGAGTGGCCGCCTTCCTGCACGAGGTGATCCATATTCCATTCAACCCCGAGCTCATCCCGCGTCCACTGCCAGGTGGGAAGCGCCTGGTTCACGAGCGTGCGGACCTTGTTGGGGTCGTTGAGCCCCTGGCCTTCCCGCAGCATGTCTTCAGCGAGGAGCTCCGGCGTATCTTTGATCCCATTCTTCTTCTGCATCGGAGAACCGGAAACCGCCATGATGCCGCCGTTAATGATGGAGTTGCCGCCAAGCGTCCGCATCTTTTCGAGAACGACGACGTTCGCGCCCTTCTTCTTCGCTTCAAGCGCCGCGGCAAGCCCGGCAAACCCCGAGCCGACGATCAGCACGTCCACCTCTTCATCCCACTTCGCGGGCATCGGGTCGTAGGGTTTCGCCTCCGCGGCCGGTGCCAGCATCGCGCCAAGCCCCATTGCCGTACCGGTCCCCAGGAACGCTCTTCTCGAAAGATCCGCCATATCCATCTCCTCTCAATACTTCAGTGTCTGGGGCGCGCGGACTTCTCACGAGATCGCGCGCCGTTAGAAAAAAGTGTACGAAGCGAGGACTGGCGGAGGTACAGTGATTCTGCGTGAAGAGATTGTGATTTTAACAATCTCTGAAGCCAAAACCTCGTAAAAAAGGATTAGAAAAACGGAGAGGCAAGCGGTTCAGTGAGAGAGTCTGAAACCTTAAAGACTCAATGGATATCGGTTTCTCCGCCGAATTTAAGGAACATCGGCTTCCACCGCGCGACATTGTCGATCGTTTCACGTTCCACAATCCAGCGGCAGAACTGCATCAGTCGCTCATTATCCTGAAGGCGCGCCGTCATGACGAACGTCATCTCCCAGGGGAGCCTGTGCCAGCCGTTCAGCACGGGAACGAGGTCGCCCCGGAGGATTTCCTGCCGGCAGAGATCAAACGACAGGTCCATTGCGATCCCGGCGTCCGACATCAGAGCGGCCTTGCAGGAGAGGGCGTCACCCGTAAACACCACGTGCTTCGTGATGAGAGGCGCTTTCTCATTCCCGCGGGAGAGGAAGTAGGAGGGCGGGTAGTTGCGCCCGGTGCGGAGAATGAGATTGTGGTTTGTGAGGTCTTCCGGCTTCTCCGGCGTCCCGTGGCGTTTCAGGTATGCCGGGGTCGCGAGCGGAAAGTTGAGTCCCTTTCCCACGGACCACATCACGAGACCTTTGGACGGCGGCCGGTAGGGGAGGAGCGCGATATCGACTCGCCCCGAAAGCACATCCTCATGATCACACTCGCTCATCAGATCGAATTCGAGGAGCGGATCAATCTTCTTATAGTCATTCAGCTGCTCAATAAGGTTTGAGCGTCCGACGTTCAGCGGATAACAGAGCTTGTAGCGGACCGCGTTTCCGGAGAGTGACCGAGCGATTTCGTTCACCTGGCTGAAGTACGCGAGGAGCTGCTCCGCGTGGTGGACGAGTGACTGGCCGCGCTCAGTGAGCGCCATGGGGCGCGAATGCCGGTCAAAGAACGGGAACCCGAGATCGGTTTCGAGTGACGAGAGGAGACGGGACGCCGCCGACATATCGAGGTTCTGCTCGATCGCCGTTTCCTTAATGCTTCCCGTGCGGGCAACGGAAACGAAAACGCGCCACGCTTCGAGGTTGTCCTTCGTCTGCATGAATGATTCCTTCAGAAATCCGCTCTGAACCGGAAAAGTATACCGAACTGGTTTCGGTTTCAGGGTACGGTAAACGTTATACCGGGAGAAAGATTAAAGGCATCTCAGAACCGGAAATGGCTATCAGTTTTTATATAGATCCTGATAGTTCCTGATAGATACGCATAGCTTCTATCAGAATCTGATAATTTTTGCGATCTGCTCCAAAGTCTTTGCTGTGGCACGGAACGGAAGCAGCATGCACACTGCCCTGCCTCAGTCGTATTGTTTGATACTATTCACCTTCGTTTCTCTTTTCTTATAGGCGCAGGCGCTTCAAATGCAGATGTTCTTCGTTGTTGTTCTCGCGATTCTTACCGTGATCTCGTGGTACGGATTTATCCGCTGCATGGTGAATCCGAATTGGCTGAGGCAGAAGGGCGAGGAGGCGCACGGCCGCCGTTACTACGCGATCAAGCTCCTGCCGCTCGCGCTCATCGCGACAGCAGTCTTAATCTCAGAGGCGCTGACGATCTGGCACTGAGTGAGCCTGATAGCAGCTGATAGAACCTTAATAATTTCTATTGCCCTTTCAGACTTCGGGGCAAACGAAAACCCCGTTTTGGAAGAACCAAAGCGGGGTTTAATCGTTATTTGGGGTTCTATCAGCAGTGCCGGTACTTGAAGAGCGTGAGCCCGAACTTCACGGCGAACCAAATCCCGGAACCGGTCTTTGGCAGCCCCTGCCAGAAAAGCGCCGGCGTGTATTCCGGGCACCAGACTTTCGCCATCAGCTTCCGGTCCGCGGGAACCGCGCGGTGATGCAGAATCCCGTAGAAGTGGCGGGTCTCAAACGCCGCGTGGCGGATCAGGGCGTCCGCGACATCCGGGTGTTCAGGACGCAGGCGATTCGCGAGCCGCACGATCGACCGGATGATATGCATGTAGGAATAGCCCTGGCGCTTACCGACGCGGGGCTTCTTCGAATTGCTCGTCGACGCGCTCCAGACGCGGTACGCGACGAAGATATCGCGCGAAAACACCATGATGGGATTCTCGGCCGCGAGGTCCGCGGTCCAGAAAATATCCTGATGGAAGACGTTTCTCGGGGGAAAGCGGAAGTGATGCGCCTCAACCCAGGATCGTCTCGCGAACTGAATCCAGCAGTAGTGAACCCAGTGGTGACGGTCAATCGCGTCCTTCATCCAGTCAAACGCCCGCATCCGGGTGCCGGTGGGCGGCATCTCGGGGATCCGGGTTTCTAGCCCCTCGGGCGTCGTCGGAGCCGGAGCCCCGTCCCGATGATCCGTGAATTCGGCGTAGCTCCCGAAGATCCAGTTGACGTCCGGTTCAGCTCCAAGCTTCAGGACTTTGTCGAGCGTTCCCGGCATCAGGATATCGTCACCGTCCAGGAACCCGACCCAGTCGCCTGCCGCGGCATCGAGACCGGTGTTGCGCGCCGGACCGCAGCCGCGGTTTCTCTGATGCAGAACCTTGAACCGGGGATCGGTCGCCGCGAACGCCTTCGCGACTTCGAGCGTGTTATCGCGGCTTCCGTCGTCCACAATCAGGAACTCGAAGCGCGAGTCATCCTTCGGGCCCTGGCCCGCGAGTGACCGCAGCGTTTCCTCGAGCTTCTCCCCGACGTTATAGGCCGGGACAATGACTGAAATCAGCGGATGAGAAACGGGAGACGCCATCAGTTGTTTCCAAAGAGGTCGCGCGTAAAGACTTTATCCTTCACGTCCGCGAGATCCGGGCTGTTTCGGTTCGTGATGATGAGGTCGCAGTGCGACTTGAACGCCGCGAGATCGTGCTCCACCGGGGTGTCGAGGAACGTATCCGCGTCAAGCGTCGGCTCATAGACCTCAAGCGCGATGCCCTTTTCCTTCAGGCGGCGCATGATGCCCTGGATCGAGGACGCGCGGAAGTTGTCCGACCCCGACTTCATGATGAGGCGGTATACGCCGACACGCTTCGGATTCTTCTTCGCGATCTCTTCCGCGATGAAGTCCTTCCGGATCCGGTTCGAGTCCACGATCGCGTGGATCAGGGTTTCCGGGACGTCCTTATAGTTCGCGAGGAGCTGCTTCGTGTCTTTCGGGAGGCAGTAGCCGCCGTAGCCGAAAGACGGATTCCGGTAGTGCGTGCCGATGCGGGGGTCGAGACCGACGCCCTCGATAATCTCGCGGGAGTCGAGCCCCTTGCTCATCGCGTAGGTGTCGAGCTCATTAAAGAACGCGACACGCATCGCGAGGTAGGTGTTCGAGAAAAGCTTGATCGCCTCGGCTTCGGTGGAATTCGTGAAAAGCACCGGCACGTCCTTATCCTCAGCCCCTTCAACGAGGAGGGTCGCGAAGACATGGGCCTTGTCGCCGTGGTCACCGATCACGATGCGGGAGGGGTGGAGGTTATCGTAGAGCGCGTGCCCCTCGCGGAGGAACTCCGGAATGAAGATCACGTTCTCAATCCCGAGGCGTTCTTTGAGTGCCGCGGTGTAGCCCACCGGAATCGTCGACTTGATGATGATCGTGGTGTCCGGGTTGATCGCGAGGATGTCATCGATCACGGACTCCACGGACGACGTATTAAAGAAATTCGTCTTCGGGTCGTAATCCGTCGGCGTCGCGACCACCACGAAGTCCGCTCCCTCGTACGCTTCCTTTTTATCGGTCGTCGCGCGGAGGTGAAGGGGTTTGGACGCGAGGAATTCCTCGATCTCGCGGTCCACGATGGGGCTCTTATGAGCGTTGATCAGGTCAACCTTATGCGGCACGATATCGAGCGCCACCACATCGTGATGCTGCGCGAGAAGCACCGCGTTCGAGAGACCCACGTAGCCGATTCCGACTGCTGCGATTTTCATCTTGACTTCTTATCCCTTCTTAATGCTTTTTGGAGTCCGCGCTCTTCGCGGATTCGGCCTTCCACCACTTGAACCACTCGACAAACTTCGGAATGCCGACGGAGAGCGGCGTCGCGGGCTTGAACCCGACCGCGGCCTCAAGCTTCGCGGTGTCGGCGTACGTCACCGGGACGTCACCCGCCTGCATCGGAAGCATGATCTTTTCGGCCTCTCGCCCGCACGCCTTCTCGATCTCGTGGATGAAGTCCATGAGGCGGACCGGCGAATGGTTCCCGATATTGAAGATCTCGTACGGGAAGTCACCCTGAGGCACCCGGCCAATGACGCGCACCACGCCTTCCACGATGTCGTCAATAAAGGTGAAGTCACGCATCATGTCGCCGTTATTGAAGACCTTGATCGGGCGTCCGGCGAGGATCGCGTCCGTGAAGAGCCAGGGAGCTATATCGGGGCGTCCCCAGGGGTCGTACACGGTGAAGAAGCGGAGACCGGTGAGCGGAAGCTTATAGAGGTTCGCGTAGCTCGCGGCCATCAGTTCATTCGCTTTCTTCGTCGCCGCGTAGTAGCTCACCGGAAAGTCGACGCGGTCGTCTTCAGAAAACGGCACCTTTTTATTCTTTCCGTAGACGGAGGAGGAGCTCGCGAAAACGAAGTGCCCGACCTTGTGGTGCCGGCAGCATTCGAGGAGATTCGCGAACCCGACGAGGTTTGAGCGCGTATACGCGTCCGGGTTCTCGATTGAATAGCGGACACCGGCCTGCGCCGCAAGATTCACGACCGCCTCAGGCTCATAGTCCGAGAAGACTTTCTCCAGGAGCGCCTTATCGCTGATATCCCCGCGCACGAGCGTAAAAGCCGGGTTCGGACCGATATCCGCGACGCGCGCTTCCTTCAGCTCCACCGGGTAGTAGGAGTTGAAGTCATCGATACCGATCACGCGGCAGCCTTCAGAGAGAAGGCGCTTCGAAAGCGCGCTGCCGATAAAGCCAGCGGCGCCCGTTACGAGAATGGTCCTGGGTAGTGCTGAAGTCATCTGTATTGCCTATTCAATCGGAAAAAACCGAATCAATCGATTGTAGTGCCAAAATGCCCGCCGCTCCTCAAAAAGCGGCTTGTTTCGGTGTAGCAAAACCGTTTCATTTTTATTCCGTCGGATAGTGGTCGTGCGCGTAGCTGAGGAGAAGCGACCGAAGCCATTGATTCAGTGGATCGCGCTCATCACGCGCGGCCCAGAAGAGGCGGGAAGTAAAGACCGAGCGGTTTTCCCCGGCGAGCGGAATCACGGTGAAGAGCCCGGTGCCTTCCCACTCCGCGGCAAGCGGCGACGGAATCCACTCTACGGCGTCTGTCCGCTTCACGACAAAGGGGGGAACATTGAAGTAGTTGCAGGCGATCACGGGGGCTCCCATCGCCATGACGTCGAGCCACGGGCGGTTGTAGCCGCCCTGCCGCGTCGACGGAATGAACTGCGGGAAGCGCGCGATTTCTTCAAGCGTCACGCGGCCCTCCGCCTGATAGATCGCTTCAAGCGGATGCCCCTGCCGCACCATGAGCCGGTATTCCACCTTCCCGAGCGGCTGCGACACCACGTCACTCTGATTGAGGAGCCCCGGGTTGATGCAGAGATCCGCTTTCCCGAGCCTCAGCTCATTCAGCGCGAACTCACGGCTCTCGAGAAAATCCACATTGATCCGAAGTCCCGGGGACTCAGTCTGAAGCCTCGGAACCACGGGAAGCACGAACGCGAGGTACCCCATGTCGTACGTGAGGATCCGGATATCGCGTTTCGCGGTCGCGGGGTCAAACACCGCGGGTTTCCGGAGCGAATCCACGGCGTCGATGATCGATTCAAGCTTCGGGAGGAGCTCTTTCATCGCGGAGGTCGGCGCGAGCCCTTTATCGGTCCTGAGGAAGAGGGGGTCTCCCGCGGCGTCCTTCAGCACCGAAAGCTGATGGCTCGCGGCGGAGAGCGACATCCCGAGTCCCTTCGCCGCTTCCGTGAGTGACTTCTTACGGCAAACCGCTACCAGAAGCCGCATCGAGGGGATGCTTTCCAACGCTTTTTCAGCGGAATTTTTAGCCCTGCCTGTGATTCATAAGGAAATTCAATGTTGAGATTATAGCGAAGAGGCTGTTGAACGAAACCGCAACAGAGAAAGAGAAATTCTCCATATGGAAAATAACCCGCCGCGGGTAATATTTTCCCTGTCAGGGTTCAGATGTTTGATTCCGCAAGGAAAAAAATGTTGGAACTTCGTGGCATTTACTCTCTGAAATGAATTGAGTCTGAGGGCTGACGTCTAACAGGTGGTTTCGTCAGCCCCTTTTTTTGTCCGCGTTTCGCGGAACCAGCCTAAATTCCCGCTCTGTTAGCTGTATTTTTTAACAAAAGTCTATTGATTTTCCAAATAGAAAATTTAAAAAAAGGGTTGATTTATAGGTAAAACATACGTATAATATAGACATATATAATCTCTTTTGCAGCCCTTGCGATATGACTGATCACAATCCGATCCTTCCCGAAGATGCGCGTATTGTCCGAATCAAAGACACAGAGTACGTTGCAATCCATAAGTATTGGTGGGATAAAGAAAAAAAGCGGGGCCAACAAAAAAGGCGATATATTGGCAAGCTTGTTGATGGAAAATTTGTTCCGAACGCAGCTTATGCGGCAGAGCTGAAGCTGACCCGTGTCAAAAAGACCACTGATAAGCGTCAGAAATTTGATCATGACAAAACGTTCGGAACAACCGCACTCCTTACTCAAGCAGCAGAAACCTCGGGTTTAACTGATGATTTGAAGAAAGTTTATGGTGAGGGGAAGGCCGCCATGATGGTAAGCCTGGCGGCATATCAAATCATCAAAAACACTACTTCACAGCATAGATTCAAGATTTTTTCTGATACTAACGCCTTGCCAGCCGGTCTTCCAGAAAATATCGAGTCTCAAAGACTAAGTGAGTTATCGCAGGATATTGGCTCAGATACAGCTTCATTAAATCGGCTCTTTGCTCTTCGGGCCAAGCGTCTTCCTGAAACAGAATATTTATCATTCGACAGCACACGAATCGCGTCTGAAAGCCGATCTCTGACAGATGTACGAAAAGGAATTAGTAAACGCGGAGGCTACGAAAACCAGATTGGTTTGGCGCTCCTCTACGGTCATAATTCTGGTGTTCCCCTGATGTTCAGGCGATTCGCCGGAAACGTGCCAGATATAGTCACTATGCATGACCTTCTGACTCGATGGGAAAACATCGGAGTCAGTAAAAAAATTATCTCAATTTTTGATCGGGGCTATTGCAGCCGTGAGAATCTTCGGCTGCTCTGCAAGAACAAGCATCACTTCATCATGGCTGCCAAAACTGATCACTCCTTCATCAGGGACGCCATCGAAGATAATCTTCCCGCTTTCTGGGATATGACGAACAACGTTCGCGGTCACAACCTGACCGCTGTTCAAACCCAGGTCACAATACCAGGCACGAAAGAGGACCCAAAATCATGTAGTGTTTGGGTGTACATCTATTACAGTCTTGCAGTTGCAAATAATGAGCAGGATAAATTTTTATCTGATTTGGTAACCTTTGAAGAAGACTGGATTAACGGGTTAGCCAGCCCTGATTCCAAACTTTTGAGATTCTATGAAACACCTGATAGTGAACCCGGTAAAAAGCCTCTGATCAGAAACAATGATGCTGTCAATGAAAAGGTCAGATACATGGGATTCTTTTCAATGATCAGCGATCGAAAACTTGAGTCGAAAGAAATCCTGGAGATCTACAGAACGCGCGACTGCATCGAGAAATGCTTTGGGGTTATCAAGACTGATGTTGGTTTTACAACTACAAGGGGACACTCCGACGTTTCTGTTAATGGACGTCTCTTGTTAGCCTTCATCGCTGCCACAATTGTTTCCTGGCTCATCAAAGCCATGAGTGTTGAAGTGAAAATAGGGAAGAAATCCTATGCACCTCTGCTTGACGAATATTCTCTCATGGAGCTGCTGGAAGATGTGGGGCAGATCCGTTTCTATAGCTCATCAACAGGAAAAGTTTGGCTCGGGGAAATTTTAGGTCGCCACAGACTCGTTTTTGAGCGACTCGGACTGGAAAACTGCCTCCTGAATCCCGCTATGTATAAGTAAATCGGGAATTCAGGAGATCTGTAAAGTTCTGTGACCGATCCGTAAACCTTTTATGTTTTCATCAAAGCAAAGCGGTTTTCAGGAGCGGCTGAGATTTTCCCCGGCAGGGCTGCCCGCACCGCGTCCTTTCCCGCCTCAGCCTCCGCTCTGACGGCGGATGAAATCGATATCCCGGCTGGCAGCGCGTCGGGGTTCGCGGCGGCAGACAGCATCATCACGGCAGGCGGCGACACGAATGGCCAGGCGATCACGAATTCCGGCACCGGGACTGCGGTCTCTCTGACCGGCAATCCGTGTGTCTCGGTGTCAAGCGCCGGCATTCAAGTGAATGTGTTCGACGATCAGACCCGCAGCAGCCCGCCTTCGGCTGCTGCGAAGGCGGGCGGGATTTCCTCTGGGCATTAATGCTTCTTGATAAAACCGCATTGACGGGGCGATTTCTTTGTTAAGCACCGCTACTAATTTGCGTATACGATAAATATTTCATTCAAAACAAGGTATTAAACCTATTACCCAAAGGTCTTATTTATGCCGTTTAATTGAAAAGCTGCGTTTGATTCGACGGTCTAAAAAAAGCGTCCGTAATGGTTTCACTTCCGAATTTCTGAAGAAAAAATACAAAACGGTTTCGGAATAAGACGCTCTCTGATGTGCCGGGAGACGGATTCCGCGTCGCCTCTCCCTGATCCAATTCACTGATTGATTGATATCCGCCCGCCTGACCGGGAGACGAGAGACAGCTGCCCCGCTTTTTTCTCAGGGTGCTTTCTTCCCGTCCCGGCGTTCCGCGGGCGGCTGGAGAAATATCCCATGAAGTTTCCGGTTATGAAGAGCCCGCTCTTCACTCGTTCGGCCGCGGCGGCCGCTGTGATCGCCGCGCTCGCCGCGTCGCCCGTCTTCGCGTCAGA
>ENA-UEOY01000986-UEOY01000986.1-human-gut-metagenome-genome-assembly--contig:-NODE-986-length-11245-cov-2.794950_pt1 | contig 11245 bp, 10 predicted proteins | sample MGYA00242892_ERZ507900 | MGnify/ENA primary metagenome ERZ507900 (study PRJEB26167, sample SAMN06115427) | human gut metagenome | host: Homo sapiens | place: China:Henan | collected 2015-04-15 | study...
ACGACAATCCGGAGCTGATAATGCTCGGGCGCGAATGTATGCTCGTCTCGAGAGACCGCAAATTCTGGTTCAGCTGCGAATACGCCATGACCAAAGACGAGTATGAGCAGAAAAAGGCCGAGCTTCAGGCAAAAGCGGATGAACTCGGCGCAAAGATAGTCAAAGAAGCTTCTGATTTTGACAAGGAACTGCTTATCCACGACGCGATAATAGACTCGTGCAGATATACCGCCTCCGACAAGCTCATTGCAAGCTCCGCTTACGGCGTGCTCGTCAACGGCTCCGCCTCCTGCGAAGGATACGCGACAAGGCGGGAATAGAAAACTATGTCATTACCGGCACGGCGAAGCGCGAGGACGGCGCGAGCGAAGGACATATGTGGAATGTCGTCTTTATCGACGGCAAGCCGTATAACCTCGACCTCACCTGGGACGATCCCATCGGCGAGGGAGTGACGCAGAACAAGCGCTATGCCTATTTCAATATTACGGACGAAGAGATACTGAAAACCCACACGTTTTCCGATGCGTCCGCCTGCTGCACCGCGACGGACAGCAACTATTTCGTCAAACTCGGCAGGCAGTTCGACGGCTACAATGCCGAGACGAAAACCGCTCTTTCAAATATGTTCGGCGGGCATAAATCGGGCGACAAGCTCGACGTCAGGTTCTCTTCCGAAGACGCTTATCAACGCGCCATTGATGGACTGCTGAAAAAAGAGGAGATCTACAGACTCCTCAGCATCGCCGACGCGGGCAAGGGCGGATTTTCAACAACGCAGATTAATTATATCGCCGACGACACCCACTGTGTCATCGAATTTATTCTCGTATAACCGGGGTGCAATGATGGATAAAAATAGAATCGAGGCGGCTATACGCGAGATACTTGCGGCGGTCGGCGAGGATCCGGACAGAGAGGGTCTTGTCGAAACGCCCGCGCGGGTCGCCAGAATGTATGAAGAGATTTTCTCGGGGCTCGAGGACGATCCGAAGCGCCATGTCAAGCTCTTCAACGAAGAGAAAAACGAAGAGATGGTCATTGTACGCGATATCCCGATGTATTCGATGTGCGAGCATCATCTTCTGCCGTTCATCGGCAGGGCGCATATAGCATATATCCCGCGCGACGGCAAAGTCATAGGCCTGTCGAAGCTCGCGAGGATAGTTGACAGCTTCGCGCGCAGACCCCAACTTCAGGAGAGGCTGACTTCGCAGATTGCGGACTTCCTTGATGAACAGCTCGACCCGCTCGGCGTGGCAGTCGTTATCGAGGCGGAGCACCTGTGCATGACGATGCGCGGAGCGCGTGCGTCGGGTGCGCAGACGAGGACTTCCGCTCTGCGCGGAACGATGCGCTCGGACGCGAGGGCGCGCGCCGAGGCAATATCACTTCTGACAAAATAAGGCGATATTATGGAGAGATTTATTTTTGATACCTCCTCCCACACCCTTGTGTGCGGGATACTCAATATAACTCCCGATTCTTTTTCGGACGGCGGCAAATGGGACGAGCCGCAGAAGGCACTTGCGCACGCGCTCGAGATGCAGGCGCTCGGCGCGGATATCATCGATGTCGGCGCGCAGTCGACCCGCCCCGGCTCAACAGGCTCAACAAGGCTCTCCGCCGACGAAGAGAACGCGAGACTCATTCCGGTGCTCGATTTGTTAAAGGGCAGAATAACCGTCCCGATAAGCGTTGACACATTCTATCCCGAATGCGCGCGCACGGCTCTCACGCACGGCGCGAAGATAATCAACGATGTCAGCGGAGAAGCGAGCGGTGAGATGGCGAAAGTCGTCAGCGAATTCGGCGCGGGGTGGATAATCATGCACAATCCCGCCGGCGCGGACGCAGTCCCCGTCTATGAAAACGGGGTCTCCGACGATGTGCTCGACTTTTTCGACAGAGCCGCGAGGGTCGCAAAATCGCACGGGATACCGGCGAGCAGCCTCTGCTTCGACCCGGGAATCGGCTTTGCAAAAAGCTACGAGGACAACCTGCGCCTGATAAGGGATATCGGGAAGATAAAGACCGACGGCAGCGCGCTGATGTCCGCCGCGTCGCGAAAACGCGTTATCGGCACGGCATCGGGCGAGACAGACGCCGCAAAGCGCGACCCGGGAACGGTGGCGCTGCACACGGCGAGCATATTGAACGGCGCAGATGTTATCCGCGCCCACGATGTGTTCTCCGCCGTCCAGTCGGCGCGCGTTGCGGACGCACTGAAAAAGATATACGGGGAGGCAGACGGTGGATAAGATAATTATAGATTCGCTTCGCCTCTTCGCCTATCACGGGGTCAATCCCGAGGAGCAGGAGGACGGGCAGTTCTTCATTCTCGACATTGAGGCGGATATTCCGCTTTCAAAAGCCGGCGAGAGCGACGATTTAAATGACACCGTCAGCTACGCGCAGATGATAAAATGCGCGCGCAGGGTGTTCTCCTCGCAGAAGGACAAGCTCATTGAGCGTGCCGCGCGGCGAGTCGCCGACGCACTGCTCGAAGAATTTCCGCCCATTGAGGGCGTGAGAGTGACCTGCAAAAAGCCGGACGCGCCGATGAAGGCGGATTTCGGCTTCGCCGCGGTCAGCATTTACAGGGAAAGAAAGTAAAAACATAAAACGGGCAAGAAACATCAATCGAAAGGACTGTAGATTTTATGGCAAACTTTATGCAGGCAGTTATAGGGATCGGTTCAAACATGGGGGACAGACTGAAGAACATAAACGGCGCAGTGCGCTCTCTGTCCCGCCTGCCAAAGACGAAAATAACGGCGTGCTCCCACGTCTATGAGACCCGCCCGGTCGGATATGAGGCACAGCCGCTGTTTTACAACGCCGCAATAATAGTGGAGACGGAGCTGTCCGCGCAGATGCTGCTCGGCGCATGCCTCGGCATCGAGGGAGCTTACGGCCGCGTGAGGACGATAAAAGACGGACCGCGCGTGCTCGACCTCGACCTGCTGCTCTATGAGGGCATGAAGAGCGAGAGCTTTCTGCTCACCCTGCCCCACCCGAGAATACATGAGCGCGCTTTCGTGATGGTTCCGCTGCTCGATCTGTTCCCGTCCGGCAGAGCGCCCGGACTCTTCTTCCTGCCGGCTCTTCACGAGATCGGCACGGACGGCGTTGAAAGAATAAACGAAGAGATAACTCTTCCCGAATAAAGAACGAGGTGTACCAATGAAATACGACGTAGTTATCATCGGCGCGGGCCCTGCCGGTATCTTCACGGCGCTGGAGCTGCTGCGCCGCGGCTCCCCGGAAAAAATCGTCATGATCGAGCAGGGGCAGGCCATTGAAAACCGCCGCTGCCCGAAGGCCAAGACCGGCAAGTGCATGAACTGCAAGCCGTATTGCCACATCACGACCGGTTTTTCCGGCGCGGGCGCATTCTCGGACGGCAAGCTCTCGCTGTGCAGCGACGTCGGCGGCGATCTGCCCACGCTCGTCGGCGAGCGGCAGGCGCAGGAGATCATCAACTACGCCGACAGTATTTACCTCGAGTTCGGCGCCGATGAGCACGTCGAGGGCCTTGAGAACACGGAGGAGGTCAAGCGCATCCGCACGCGCGCCATCCGCGCGGGCCTGCGTCTGGTCGACTGCCCGATCCGCCACCTCGGCACCGAGAAGGCGCACGAGGTCTACCTCGGCATTGAGAATTACCTGCGCGACCACGGCGTGGAGATGCTCTTCGGCTGCACGTGCGAGGACGTCATCATGCGCGACGGCCGCTGCTGCGGCGTCGTGGCGCACGACGGGCATCAGGATTATACCATCGAGGCCAGGCACACCGTCATCGCCACCGGCCGCCGCGGTGCCGACTGGCTGGAGAAGGTCTGCCTCGAGCACGGTGTGGAGCACAAGCCCGGCACGGTCGACATCGGCGTGCGCGTCGAGGTGCGCAACGAGGTCATGGAATCCGTCAACCGCGTGCTGTATGAGTCCAAGCTCATCGGCTACCCGGCACCGTTCAAAAACAAGGTGCGCACGTTCTGCCAGAACCCCGGCGGCTTCGTGTCGCAGGAGAACTACGACAACGATCTCGCCGTTGTCAACGGCCATGCGTATAAGGAGCTCAAGTCGCCCAACACGAACGTGGCCATCCTCTGCTCGCATAACTTTTCCGTGCCGTTCAACCAGCCGATCGCCTACGCGCAGAAGGTCGGTGAGCTGACGAACATGCTCGGCGCGGGCCATATTATGGTGCAGCGCTTCGGAGATATTCTCGACGGCAAGCGCACCTGGCAGAAGGAGCTCGCGCAGTCGAACGTCCGCCCCACGCTGCCGGACGCCGTTGCGGGCGATATCACGTCCGCCATGCCGTACCGCGCCATGCTCAATATCATCAACTTCATCAAGGCCATGGACAAGGTCGTGCCCGGCTTTGCCGCCTACGAGACGCTGCTGTATTCTCCGGAGCTGAAGTTCTACAGCAACCGCATCGCCATGGACGAGGACCTGAACACGAACGTGCCCGGCCTGCACTGCCTGGGCGATTCCTCCGGCTGGACGCGCGGCCTGATGATGGCCTCGGCCATGGGCGTGCTCATGGGCCGCAAGCTCGCCGGTATGCTCTGAGCCGTGGCGGGGAGCTTTGTCAGCTTTTACACAAAATGCTTGACAAATTTCCGCAATTCGGTACTATTAAAGGGATGGAAAACGGATATATCCGCCCCCGGCGGAGGGAAGGAATCGTTTATGGATGGACTGAAAAAAGCATATTACCGTACTTACCAGCAGGTGTTTGACATTGGCATGCGCTGCCTGCACTGGCGCAAGCCAATCGTGATCTCCGGCGCCGGCTGCATCCGGCAGGTCCCGGACGTGCTGAGCAAGAGCGGCGTGACGAAGGTCATGGTCGTCACCGGCTCGCACGTGGTCAAGTCGCTCGGGCCGAAGCTGTTTGCCGCGCTTGAGGACGCCGGCATGCCTTACGAAGTGTTCAGCGAGGTCGAAGCCAACCCCTCGGTGAACACGGTCGAGAAGATCCGCGCGCAGTACACGGAGACCGGCTGCAGCGGCTTTGTCGCCCTCGGCGGCGGCAGCCCGATGGACGCGACCAAAGGCGCGGCCGCCCGCGTTGCCTGCCCGAAAAAGAGCTGCGACGATATGGCCGGTGTCATGCGCGTCGGCAAGACCGTGCCGCCCATCGTCGCCATCCCGACGACGTCGGGCACCGGCAGCGAGACGACGATCGCTGCCGTCATCACCGACAGCGAGACGCACCACAAGTACGCGCTCATGGACCTCAAGCTCATGCCGCTGTACGCCATTCTCGACCCGGAGCTGACCGTCGGCCTGCCGCCGCGCACGACCGCGACCACCGGCATGGACGCGCTCACGCACGCGATCGAGGCGTACATCAGCTGGACATACAACACCAAGGAGAGCCTGCGCCTCGCCGAAGAGGCCGTCAAGCTCATCTTTGATAACCTCGAGCAGGCGTATCAGCACGGCGAGGATCTCAAGGTGCGCGAGAACATGATGATCGCCGCCTTCAAGGCAGGCTTTGCCTTCTCCCGCGCCGGTGTCGGCAACGTGCACGCCATCGCGCACACGCTCGGCGGCCTGTACAACACGCCGCACGGTCTGGCCAACGCGGTCATTCTGCCGATCGTTCTTGAGGACTACGGCGAGGCCGTGTATCCGAAGCTCGCGCGCCTGTGCGAGATTGCCGGCGTCAAGACCGACGGTACGGACGCCGAGAAGGCGCAGGCCTTCATCGCGGAGATCTATGCCATGAACGCGCGCATGGGCATCCCGAAGGGCTTTGACTTCATCAAGGAAGAGGACATTCCGCAGATCATCACCTGGGCGCTGGCCGAGGCCAACCCAAACTATCCGGTGCCGGTCGTGTACAACGCCGCGCGCTGCCGCAAGGTCATCGATACCATCCGCGCCAAGGCTGCGGAGAACCCGCCGGCCGAGGCCGCCAAAGCATAAGCACATAGAAAAGCCCGCCTCGCACGGCCGTGCGAAGCGGGCTTTTGCATTCGGCAGGCTCATGCGGCCTGCCGCTCTTTTTTGCTGCCGATGCCGCCGTGGAGCACAAAGCGGCAGAAGCGATTGTCCGGGTGCGCCGACACGATGCGGTAGATCAGCAGCGTGATCGCATAGGCGATCGTGGCGGCGATCAGCCCCACGATCATGCCGCCGAGCACGTCGGACGGGTAGTGCGCCATGAGGTAGTTGCGCGCAACGCCCATGGCCAGCACAAACAGATAGGCCCACCAGCGTGCGGGCTTTTTGCCTGCGAGCACGAGTGCGGTCACGCCGGCCATCGCGGCCGTCACATGGCCGGAGGGGAAGGAGTACTCGCTCTCGGCATACGCGCCGGCGGCCTGCCACCAGGTGCGGAAGGGCTCCACTGTCAGCGGGCGCGGCCGGGCCACGAAGTCCTTGAGCCAGCAGTTTGTGATGAGCGCGCCGCAGCACACGGCGCCGAACATGCAGATGCCCACCCTGCGCGTTTTCGGAAACAGCATCAGCACGATGCCGAGCACGAGAAAGAGGATGCCCTTCTCGCCCAGCAGCGTGATGGCCCGGCACAGCGGCGTGAAGAAGCCGCCCGCCGCCCCGGCCAGGTTGTGCAGTGCCTGCAGAATGGCGTAGTCATAGCCCGCAAAGGCCGTGTTGAGCCACTGCGCGATCGCAGTCAGTTCCATAAAGGATCACCGTCCAGATACAAAGGATATCTATAGAAAAGACGAAAAGGTTCGCCGGAATGTAAAATGTATTTAAAATCTTTGTAAAGCGACTTTGCTATCTTACACCTCGCGCATGTGTTTTGCAACCGGCAACGCCGGCATGGACCCTTAAAATTTTGGATGAATGTTTTTCAATGAAAACGAAAATGGAACGTTTTCTGTGTTTTGGGCAGGATATCCGGCCGGAGGACTTGACTTTGCGGGCAAAAATCAATATGCTGGTAAATGAAAATTTTCATATCAGAATAGGAGCGATGTTTGCATGATTCTCGATTGCAGCAAATATGTCGGCCCGTGCCGCTGCGGCCGCGAGCACACACTGGAGACGAAGAAGGTCGTCGTGGAATATCACGCGCTCGACAAGTTCGACCAGTACATGGACGAGGTCGGCCTGACCGGCAAGCGCGCCGTCATTTACGATACGAACACCTACAATCTCCCGACGCTCAAGCATGTGCGCGCCGATCAGGAGATCGTCCTCAACGCCGAGGGCCTGCACTCCGAAAAGGGCATGATCGAGGACATGATGCGCCAGCTCGACCATCCGGACGTCATCGTTGCGGTCGGCTCCGGCACGATCATGGACTTCGGCCGCTACCCGGCCTACCATCTCGGCATCCCGTTCGTCGCGGTGCCGACGCTGGCGAGCTCCGACGGCTTCACGGCCAATATCTGCTCGATCATCATCGACGGACAGAAAAAGTCCATCCCCATGCAGGCGGCGGCGCTCGTCGTCTGTGACCTGAACGTCGTCTCCGGCGCGCCCCTGTGGCTGACCGTGAGCGGCATTTCGGACATTCTGGCCAAGTACATCTCGCTGGCGGACTGGAAGATCGCGCACCTTGTCTCGGGCGAGTATTACTGCCCGATGGTCGCTGACCTCGCGCAGGAGGCGCTGACCATCATGCGCAAAGCGGCTGACGACATGGCAGCCGGCGGCGCGCCGGACTTCGAGGCCATGACCATGGCGCAGATGATCTCCGGCCTGACCATGCAGCTGCTCAACCACTCCCGCGCAGCCTCCGGCGCCGAGCATCTGATGGCGCACCTGGTGGAGATGAAGCCGCCGCGGTTTGAATCCGCGCACGGCATGCACGGCCAGTGCGTCGGCGTGGGCACGTACCTGTGCGCGAAGGAGTATCACTACCTCGCCTCGCTCCCGACACCGAAGGCCAAGCACTTCGAGCCGCTGACCCGGGGGTGGGTGGCCGAGAAGTTCGGCCCCCTTGCCGACGGCATCATGAAGGAGAACGAAAACGATGTGCTCGGCACGTTCGACCCGCAGAACATTGTCGACCACTGGGATGAGATCCGTGCCATCATCGCCGAGATCCCCTCGGCTGAGGAGCTGGCCGCGCTGTGTGAGAAGCTCGGCGCGTTCTACAAGCCCGAGCAGATCGGCATCGACCCGGCCCTGTCGGAGGACATGCTCAGCGTTTCGGCGGCCATCCGCAACCGCCTGACGCTCATCCGCATGCGCCGCGTGCTCGATTTCGGCGAATAATTGCAGACATGTGTGCGCCCGGAAGCAGTCGCTTCCGGGCGTTTTCTGCTTGTGAAACGGGGCGTATGGTGGTATAATATTCTGATTTGATTTTTCGCGAAAGGAGGCCGTTTTGTGCCGGATTTTGAAGTCATTTCGCCCTATGCGCCGTCGGGCGACCAGCCCGAGGCGATCGACACGCTCGTGCAGGGGCTGGAAAACGGCATCGACGAGCAGGTGCTGCTCGGCGTGACCGGCTCCGGCAAGACGTACACGATGGCCAAGGTCATCGAGCGTGTGCAGCGGCCGACGCTCGTGCTCGCGCACAACAAAATTCTCGCGGCGCAGCTGTGCAGCGAGTTCAAGGAGTTTTTCCCGAACAACGCCGTGGAGTATTTCGTCTCGTACTACGACTACTACCAGCCGGAGGCGTACATCCCGCACACGGACACGTTCATCGAAAAGGACGCCTCCATCAACGATGAGATCGAGCGCCTGCGCCACTCGGCCACGTCGAGCCTGTTTGAGCGGCGGGACGTGATCGTCGTCTCGTCCGTGTCGTGCATTTACGGCCTCGGCGACCCGATCGACTATGCCAACATGGTCATCTCCCTGCGTACCGGCCAGCAGCGCGACCCGGAGGAGCTCATGCGCAAGCTCATTGACATCCGCTATGAGCGCAACGACATTGCCTTCGAGCGCAACATGTTCCGCGTCCGCGGCGACACGATCGACATTTTTCCGGCCTATTCCGCCGACCACGCCGTGCGCGTGGAGTTCTTCGGCGATGAGATCGACCGCATTTCGGACATCAACGTCGTCACCGGCGCGCCCATCCGCACGCTCAGCCACGTGGCGATCTATCCCGCGTCGCACTACGTCACGACGCACGAGAAAATGGAGCGCGCCATCGGCGAGATCCGCGCCGAGTGCGATGCGCGCGTGAAAACCTTCGAGCAGCAGGGCAAGCTCCTCGCGGCACAGCTCATCCGCCAGCGCACGGACTATGACATTGAGATGATGCAGGAGCTCGGCTACTGCTCCGGCATCGAGAACTATTCGCGCATCATCAGCGGCCGCGCTCCCGGCAGCGCGCCGATGACGCTGCTGGACTATTTTCCGAAGGACTTTCTGCTCTTTGTCGACGAGAGCCACGTCACGCTGCCGCAGGTGCGCGCCATGTACCGCGGCGACCGCGCGCGCAAGGATTCGCTCGTCGAGTACGGCTTCCGCCTGCCGAGTGCGTATGACAACCGCCCGCTGAAGTTTGAGGAGTTTGAGCAGCGGGTGAACCAGGCCATTTACGTCTCGGCCACGCCGGGCGACTATGAGCGCGAGCACGCGGGCCAGATCGCCGAGCAGATCATCCGCCCGACCGGCCTGCTCGACCCGCAGATCTTCGTGCGGCCCATCGAGGGGCAGATCGACGACCTCATCGGCGAGATCAACGCGCGCATCGCCAAAAACGAGCGCACGCTCGTGACCACGCTCACGAAGAAAATGGCCGAGGACCTTTCGGCCTACCTCACGAACGCGGGCATCCGCTGCCGGTATCTGCACCACGACATCGGCGCGATCGAGCGCATGGAGATCATCCGCGACCTGCGCACCGGCGCGTTTGACGTGCTCGTCGGCATCAACCTCCTGCGCGAGGGACTGGACCTGCCGGAGGTGTCGCTCGTGGCGATCCTCGACGCGGACAAAGAGGGCTTTCTGCGCAGCGAGACGAGTCTCATCCAGACGATCGGCCGCGCGGCGCGCAACGCCGAGGGCACGGTCATCATGTATGCCGACAAGGAGACGGCCGCCATGCACGCGGCCATCATGGAGACCAACCGCCGCCGCGCCAAGCAGGCGGCCTACAACAAAGCGCACGGCATCGTGCCGAAGACGATCGTCAAGAGCGTGCGCGAGCTGCTCGAAATTTCGAGCGACGTCGAGGCACCCAAGCGTGCCGACGGCGTGAAGATGACGGAGGCCGAGCGCCGGGCCGAGATCGCGCGGCTCGAGGCCCAGATGAAGAAGGCGGCCGAAATGCTCGAGTACGAATACGCCGCCGTGCTGCGCGACCGGCTCATTGAACTGCGCGGCCAGTGACGCGCAAGGAGGATACCCGAATGAAACTCATGATTCTCGACGGCAACAGCATTGTCAACCGCGCCTTTTACGGCATCCGCATGCTCAACGCGCCCGACGGCACGCCAACGAACGCGGTCTACGGTTTTCTGACCATTTTCCAGCGCATCCTCGAGCTCGAGCAGCCGCAGGCGGTGTGCGTGGCGTTCGACGTGCACGCGCCGACGTTCCGCCACGAGCAGTACGCACTCTATAAGGCCCGGCGCAAGCCCATGCCGGAGGAGCTCGTCGTGCAGATGCCGCTGCTCAAGCAGACGCTCGACTACATGGGCATCCGGCGGCTGGAGCTGGCCGGGTGGGAGGCGGACGACCTGCTCGGCACGGTCGCCAGGCGCTGCGAGGCTGCCGGCTGGGCGTGCGAGATCGTCACCGGCGACAAGGACAGCCTCCAGCTCATCACGGACACCACCCACGTCTGCCACGTCAAGACCCGCATGGGCCAGACGGAGACGATCGAATACACGCCAGAAGTGTTCCGCGCCGAGTACGGCTTTGACCCCATCCACATGATCGACCTCAAGGCGCTCATGGGCGACAGCTCGGACAATATCCCCGGCGTGCCCGGCATCGGCGAAAAGACGGCGAAGGATCTGCTCGTGCGCTTCGGCACGGTGGCGGACATTTACCGCGACCTCGACGCGCTGGACATCAAGCCCGGTGTGCGCAAAAAGCTCACGGAAGGGCGCGAGAGCGCGCGGCTGTCGTTCGACCTTGCCACCATCCACACGGACGCGCCCATTGATTTTGCGCCCGAATCGGCGGCCTGGGACCGGGATTACCGCCCGGAGCTCTATGACTGGTTCCGGCGGCTGGGCTTTTTGAAGCTCTCGGAAAAGTGGGGCCTGCATCCGGGGGACAGTGCGGCCGCGCCGGAGCATACGATTGCGCAACTGCCAAGCGTTGACGTGACGGA
>ENA-UEOY01001006-UEOY01001006.1-human-gut-metagenome-genome-assembly--contig:-NODE-1006-length-11138-cov-3.221137_pt1 | contig 11138 bp, 8 predicted proteins | sample MGYA00242892_ERZ507900 | MGnify/ENA primary metagenome ERZ507900 (study PRJEB26167, sample SAMN06115427) | human gut metagenome | host: Homo sapiens | place: China:Henan | collected 2015-04-15 | study...
ATCAAAATTCGGCATGATCGTTCTCACTTTCGTCGTTTTTCCCAGTATAGCAGTCCGCGCGAAAAAGCGCAAGAAAAAAGCGCTGTGCCGCGCGGCGGCGGAGGCGGCGGCCATGAACGTTCTGGTCAACACCGGCCTGCTCGCGCCGGATGACCGCGCCGAGACCGAGACGCGCGCCGAGCACCTGCGCGCGACCGTGGCGCAAAGCTGCGCGCAGACCGTGGACGCGGTGCGCGCTGCGCTGCGCGGGGAGGGCTGACCCATGCCGAACACCCTGACCGGCGCACAAGCCGCCGCGGCGATCTATGCGCAGGTGCGAGAGCATGCCGCCGCACTCGATGCACCCCCCTGCCTCGCCGCCGTGTCCGTCGGCGCGCAGCCGGATGATCTGGCCTATCTGCGCAGCATCGCTCAGGCGGCGGAGGGCTGCGGCATCGCCGTGCGCCCCGTCCCGCTGCCGGCGGACTGCGCGCCCGAAACCCTGACCGACACCCTGCGCGCCCTGAGCGCGGACGGCGCGGTGCACGGCGTGTTGCTGCTGCGGCCGCTGCCGGCGGCGCTGCGCGCGCAGGAAATTCTGGACATGCTCGATGCGCGCAAGGACGTGGACGGCATGACGACCCGGTCGCTCGGCGCGCTCGTGACCGGGGCGGCGGGCTTCGCACCCTGCACGGCCGAGGCGTGCATGGAGCTTCTGCGCGCGCACGACATCGACCCCGCGGGAAAACGCGTGACCGTCGTGGGTCGGAGTCTGGTGATTGGCCGGCCGGCCGCGCTGCTGCTCACGCGCGCGGACGCGACCGTGACGCTCTGCCACCGGAAAACGCCCGATCTCGCCGCCCGCTGCCGGGACGCGGACATTCTGCTCGCCGCGGCGGGCGCGCCGGGGCTCATCACGCGGGACTTTGTGCGCCCGGGGCAGATCGTGCTCGACGCGGGCGCGACCGCGCTGCCGGACGGCACGCTGCGCGGCGACGTGGCGCCTGATGCTGCGGCCATCGCCGTCTGCACACCCGTGCCCGGCGGCATCGGCAGCGTGACGACCGCGCTGCTGCTGCGCCACACCGTGCAGGCTGCCGAAAATTTGCGCCATTTTTAAGCAAATATTCACAAACTGTTGTTCCATTCCATCGCGCGAAACGCTATAATATTGGGTATTCTCATTCTGGAGGCAGACCTTTGGCCAATCTGATCGAAAAAATCAAAGATAAGCGCGCCCCCGCGCCCGATACGCCGGAGCGGCGGGACGTGCCCATCGCGCACCCCGACCCGCAGCAGGGCCTGACGGGCGCGCAGGTGCGCGAGCGTGCCGACGCCGGCTGGACGAACGCGCCCGTCGACCCGCCGGGCAAGACGGTCAAGCAGATCGTCCTGAGCAACATCTTTACCTATTTTAATATGCTGTTTTTCCTGCTGGCGCTGTGCGTGATCGCGGTGCAGCAGTGGCTGAACCTGACGTTCATGGGCGTCATCATCGTCAACACCGCCATCGGCATCGTGCAGGAGCTGCGCTCGAAGAAAACACTCGACAAGCTCAACATTCTCGCGTCCCCAAAGGCCGTCGCCGTGCGCGACGGCAGGCGCGTGACCGTCGACACCGCGCAGCTCGTGCGCGACGACATCGTCGTCTTCGCCGCCGGCAACCAGATCTATGCCGACGCCGTGGTGGCGGCCGACAGCTGCTACGTCAACGAGGCGCTCATCACGGGCGAATCGGATGAGATCAAGAAAAACCCCGGCGACAAGCTCCTGTCGGGCAGCTTCGTCGTCAGCGGCATGTGCCGCGCGCAGCTGACGGACGTCGGCGCGGATTCCTACGTCTCGCGCCTGACGCAGGAGGCCAAGCGCGCCAAGAAGCCGCAGCAGTCGGAGATGATGCGCTCGCTGCAGAACCTCGTCAAGTGGATCGGCATCCTCGTCATCCCGCTCGGCGTGGTGATGTTCGTTAAGGAGTTCGTGTGGCTCGACCGCGCCGCGCCTATCGCCGTGACGAGCACAGTCGGCTCCATCATCGGCATGATCCCCGAGGGGCTGTATCTGCTGACCAGCCTCGCGCTCGTGGCCGGCGTCGTGCGTCTGGCCCAGCGCAAGACCCTCGTGCACGAGCTCGGCTGCATCGAGACGCTCGCGCGCGTGGACACGCTGTGCGTGGACAAAACCGGCACCGTGACGGAAAACAAGATGATCGTCGAGGACGTCTGCCCCCTGTGCGACGACCGCTTCACGCTCGAGGACATCCGCATGATCATGTCCGACTACGTTTACGCCATGCAGGCCGACAACGACACGATGGCGGCGCTGCGGCGCTACTTCACGGGCGAAAAGACGCAGGACGCGACGGCGACGCTGCCGTTCTCGTCGGCGAAGAAATACGGCGGCGTGTCGTTCCACGCCGAAGAGACCTATCTGCTCGGCGCGCCGGACGTGCTGCTCGCCGGGCGGGAAAACCCGTATCAGGAGCAGATCGAGGGCTACTCCGCCAAGGGCTGCCGCGTGCTGCTGCTGGGCATATATGACGGCGCGCTCTCGGACGAGACGCTGAGCGCCGACCTGCTGCCCATCGCGCTGATCCTGCTCTCGAACAAGATCCGTGCCGAGGCGCCGGAGACGTTCGGCTACTTTGCCAGCCAGGGCGTGGCCGTGAAGGTCATCTCCGGCGACAATGCGCGCACGGTGTCCGAGGTGGCCAAGCGCGCCGGCATCGAAAACGCCGACCGCTTCGTCGACGCGCGCACGCTCACGACCGAGGAGGCCATCCGCGACGCGGCGGGCAAGTACACGGTCTTTGGCCGCGTGACCCCCGCGCAGAAGCGCAGCCTCGTGCAGGCGCTCAAGGCCGACGGCCACACTGTGGCCATGACGGGCGACGGCGTCAACGACGTGCTCGCGCTCAAGGAGGCCGACTGCTCCATCGCCATGGCCTCGGGCAGCGACGTGGCGTGCCAGGTGTCGCACATCGTGCTGCTCGACTCCAACTTTGCCTCCATGCCGTCGGTCGTGGCGGAGGGCCGCCGCGTCATCAACAACATCGAGCGCAGCGCGTCGCTGTATCTGGTCAAGAACATTTTCTCGTTCTTCCTCGCGTTTTTCACGCTCTTTGCCACGCTGCCGTATCCGTTCAGCCCCGCGCAGCTCACGCTCGTGAGCGCCGTGACCATCGGCATCCCGTCGTTCATCCTCGCCATGGAGCCGAACGAGAGCCTCGTCAAGGGCAAGTTTTTGCGCAACGTGCTCTTCCGCGCGCTGCCGGCCGCGATGACGGATCTGGCGATGGTCGTGGGCATTCTGCTGTTTTATATCGCCTTCCACCTCGACGATACGGCCATGATCACGATCTGCACCGGCGTCATGGGCATCGTCGGCCTCATGATGGTGCACCGCACGTGCCAGCCGTACAACACCATCCGCAAGGTGATGATCGTCGTGCTCAGCGTGCTGTTCGTGATCGCGTATTTCGGCTTCCCGACGCTCTTCAGTCTGCAGAAGCTGAACCTGCAGAGCGCGCTCATCCTCGTCGTGTTCGGCCTGCTGTCGTGGCCGGTGATGAAGGCGTTCTGCCGCCTGAACGACCGCATGCGCGCCAAGTTCGAGGCGTGGCGCGCGGCCAAGACCGCGAAGGCCGCGTAAGGGCTGCATAGCACAAGTAAAAGAAACTCCGCCCCGCGTCGAAACGACGCAGGGCGGAGTTTTTCGTGCCTGGTCCTTTGTGGGGCAAGCGGTCGCGCGTCGCCTTCTCCTTGAGGGGAAGGCTTAAAAAGCCGCACCCTTCTGCGGCTCAGGGGTCGCGCCGGAACGTCCCGTCGGCATACGCATACACCGCGCAGCCGAGCGCGGCGGCGTCGGCCGCGTCGTGCGTGGCGAGCACGAGGGTCTTGTCTTTTGCCGCGTCCGCGATCAGCGCGGTCACACGCGCGCGCAGCGCCGCGTCCAGACCGCGAAACGGCTCGTCGAGCAGCAGCACCGGCGCGTCATACGCCAGCGCCCGCGCGATGGCCACGCGCTGCTGCATGCCGCCGGAGAGCGCCACCGGGTACTGATCGCACGCATCGCCCAGCTCCAGCCGCTCGAGCCACGCCAGCGCCTGCGGCATGGTCTGCGCCCGGTCGGAGAGCACGGCGTTGACGTTTTCGGCCGCCGTGCGCCACGGCAGCAGCCGCGGCTCCTGAAAGACGCAGGCCATGCGCCCCGGCGCAATGCGCACGGCGCCGGCGTCCGGCGCCTGCAGCCCGGCGAGCACGCGCAGCAGCGTCGTCTTGCCGCAGCCGGACGGGCCCATGAGCGCGATGTGCGCGCCGTCGGGCACGGTGAGGTCCACCTCCCGCAGGACGGCGCGGCCGCCATACGTCACGGTGAGGTCACGCGTCTCGATCATGCGCCGCCTCCCTTCCCGCGCGGGGTGAGCGCGCGCAGCACCAACCGCTCAAGCCCGACGCTGAGCAGGATGACCGCGAGCGTCCACGCGAAGAGGTCGGTAGTCTGTAGATACAGCTTCGATTCATAGATCATGCGGCCGATGGCGCTGTGCGGCACGGTGAGCACCTCGGCGGCGATGCCGGCCTTCCAGCCGAAGCCGAGGCCGGAGCGCAGCGCGGCCAGAAAGTGCGGCCGCACGCCCGGCACATAGATCCGCCGCAGGACGCGCCCGCGCGGCCAGCCGTACACCCGCGCAAGCTCGAGCAGCGCGGGGTCGGCGCTGCGGATGCCGGTGCAGACATTGCTCCACACGACGGGCAGCACCATGAGCAGCGCGATGAACACCGGCAGCCAGTCGCGCGCGATCCAGATGAGCGCGAGCACGACGAACGACGCCACCGGCGTGGACTTGACGACCGTCATGAGCGGGCGCAGCAGCGCGTCGGCGGTCCTCGACGCCGTGCAGGCGACGGCCATGGCCACGCCGAGCACGACCGCCCCCAGCACGCCGAGCAGCACGCGCCCGATGGACACGGCCGTGATGCGCCAGAACGCCCCGGTCGCGGCCAGCTCACACAGTCTGTGCACGACGACCCACGGCGCGGGCAGCAGCAGCTCCCGGTGCACGAGCAGCGCCAGCGCCGTCCACGCCGCCAGCCAGAACGCGAGCGTCAGCGCGCCGCGGGCAAAGCGCTTCATTTCAGGATGCAGTAGAAGTCATCGCCCGGCACCTTGCCGCCGATGCTCTGCGGGGCGACGGTGCTCAGCGCCGTGAGAAACTCCGTCAGCGCAGCCTGCATGTCCGCGCCGGACACGAAGCAGACGTTGCAGTTCGGGATGGCCTTGGCAGCCACGGCGGCCTTGGCGAAGATGCCGGCATCCTGGATCATCTGGCCGGCCTGGTCGGGCTCGGCCGTCAGATATTCGATGGACGCCTGATACTCGGTCAGGAAGGCCTTGACCTCGTTCGGGTGAGCGTCTGCAAACGCCTTGCGCACGACGACGCAGCCCTGCACGAGGCTGCCGGCCGGGGCGACCTTGTCCCACTCGGCGGTCAGGTCGAGCGCGGCGGTGAGATCCGGGTTGGCCGCGCGGGCGATGGTGACCATCGGCTCCGGCAGCACGGCGATGTGCACCTCGCCGGAGGCGAGCGCCGTGTTGAGCTCCGCCGGCTGGGCGTAGGTGTTGTCGATGGTGATGTCCGTGCCGACGGTCAGACCATTTTTCTCGCACAGGTACTGGAAGATGAACGTCGGGTTCTGCACGGGGACATAGACGTTCTTGCCGCGCAGGTCGGCAAAGGACGTGATGGACTCCGTGCCGTCGGTCACGACATACAGCACGCCGCGCGTGTTGAGCGCGAGCACCTGCACGGCGCCGTCGGTCTTGTTGTAGAGCGCGGCGGCGGCGTTCGTCGGCAGGGCGGCAATGTCGGCCGTGCCGTTGACGAGCGCGGCGGTGGCGTTGCTCGGGTCGGTCTCGACGGTGAAGTTGTAGCTCAGCGCGGTCGTGCCGGCCTTGCTGTCGGACATGAGCTTGGCCATGCCGAAGCCGGTCGTGCCGTTGAGCGAGACGACGTTGACGGTCAGGTCCTTGTCGATGGCGGCGGTGTCGTCCTTCTGACCGCAGGCGGCGAGGGCGAGCACCATCAGGACGGCCAGCAGCAGGGCCGTGCATTTGCGCAGATGTTTCATAGCAGATCTCTCCTTTTCATGATTGCCGCCCGCAGGAAGAGACAAAAAATGCCATGCCCGGAAGGCATGGCGGTGCAGCAGTGCACGCACGCAGCCTTCCACCTCATGGGCGATTCGGTGTCAGATTCGGTGCGGGATCGGCGGCGGCCGGGCCGGAAGCACAGCTTGCGGCGCGGGCGCATAGTTTGCTGCAATTATGCCATGCGAAGGCCGCCGTGTCAAGCATTTGCGGCGGTTTTTCCCAAAGATGCACAGTGGTTGAAAAGTGGGACATATTGTGAAAAATTCTCGCAGTTTGTCGTTATCAAAACGACTGGTCTGGGCATTGAAAAATTTTCATAGATATTGTATGATAGGGAGCAGGGAATCCTGCATCCGGCCGGAATAGGAGCCGGCCAGTGCAAATTTGTTGGAAAGGGAATCGAAATTATGGAACAAATCGATTACAAGTTCATCGACCAGGTCCTCGCAGATCACGCCTGCGACGCCTCGCAGATCATTGCGATCATGCAGGACGTGCAGGGGAAATACCGTTATCTGCCGAAAGACGCGCTGCGCTACATCGCCAGCAAGGTTGGCATCAGCGAGTCGAAGATCTACGGCGTGGCGACGTTCTATGAGAACTTCTCGCTCGACGTGAAGGGCAAGTACGTGCTCAAGGTCTGCCGCGGCACGGCGTGCCACGTGCGCAAGTCCGGCAACGTCCTGCAGGCGCTCTACGACGCGACCGGCCTGAGCGAGAGCAAGCCGACCTCGGACGACGGCCTGTTCACCATTGAGATCGTGTCGTGCCTCGGCGCGTGCGGTCTGAGCCCGGTCGTCATGGTCAACGACACGGTGCACCCGGCCATGACCCCCGACAAGGCCGTGGATCTCATCGAGGAGCTGCGTGAAAAGGAGGGTGCATAATGCGTCAGAGAATCGAATCCCTGGAGCAGTTCCGCGCCCTGCAGGCCGACTACATGGCCGCGCGCGACGCGGAAAAGCGCAAGATCCTCGTCTGCTGCGGCACGGGCTGTGTCGCCGGCGGCAACCTGAACGTCTATCATGAGCTCAAAAAGCGCATGGACGAGCTCGGCATCCCGTGCGAGGTGTCCCTGACCGAGCACCATGCCGATGCCATCGGCCTGAAGAAGTCCGGCTGCCACGGCTTTTGCGAGATGGGCCCGCTGGTGCGCATCGAGCCGGAGGGCTGGCTGTACACGAAGTGCCAGGTCAGCGACGTGGAGGAGATCATCCAGAAGACCATCCTCGGCGGCGAGTTCATCGAGCGCCTGGGCTACAACCAGAACGGCGAGCTGTATGAGCGCCAGGAGGACATCCCGTTTTACAAAAAGCAGACCCGCCGCGTGCTTGAGCACTGCGGCCATATCGACGCGGAATCCATCGAGGAGTACCTGTCCATCGGCGGCTACGGCGCGCTGGCCAAGGCCCTGTTCGAGATGCAGCCGGACGAGATCGTCCAGGCCGTGAGCGATTCCGGTCTGCGCGGCCGCGGCGGCGCCGGCTTCCCGACCGGGAAGAAGTGGGCGCAGGTCGCAGCACATACGGAAGAGCCCGTCAAGTACATCGTCTGCAACGGCGACGAGGGCGACCCCGGCGCCTTCATGGACCGCTCCTGCATGGAGGGCGATCCGCACAAGGTCATCGAGGGCATGATCGTCGCGGGCGTGGCCACCGGCTCCACCGAGGGCTACATCTATGTCCGCGCCGAGTACCCCATGGCCGTGCACCGGCTCACCGTCGCCATCGAGCAGGCCAAGGAGCTCGGCTTGCTGGGCGACAACATCCTCGGCAGCGGCTTCAGCTTCCACATGCACATCAACTGCGGCGCAGGCGCGTTTGTCTGCGGCGAGGGCTCGGCCATGACCGCGTCCATCGAGGGCAACCGCGGCATGCCGCGCACGAAGCCCCCGCGCTCCGTCGACAAGGGGCTGTACGGCAAGCCCACCTGCCTGAACAACGTCGAGACGTTTGCCAACGTGCCCGACATCATCAAAAAGGGCGCGGACTGGTTCAAATCCGTCGGCACCGAGGGCAGCTCCGGCACGAAGGCCTTCGCCCTGACCGGCAACGTCGTCAACACCGGCCTGATCGAGGTGCCCATGGGCACGACGATGCGCGAGGTCGTGTACGACATCGGCGGCGGCATCAAAAACGGCAAAGCGTTCAAGGCCGTGCAGATCGGCGGCCCGTCCGGCGGCTGCCTGACCGAGGCGCACATGGACCTGCCCATGGACTTTGACTCGCTGAAAAAGGCCGGCGCGATCATCGGCTCCGGCGGCCTCGTCGTCATGGACGAGGACACGTGCATGGTGTCCATCGCGCAGTTTTTCATGAACTTCATCTGCAACGAGTCGTGCGGCAAGTGCACCCCGTGCCGCGAGGGCACGACCCGTATGCTCGACATTCTCACCCGGATCACCAAGGGCAACGGCAAACCCGGCGACATCGAGGAGCTGCGCTCCCTCGCCAAGATGATCCAGAACTCCTCCCTGTGCGGTCTCGGCAAAACTGCGCCGAACCCTGTGCTGTCCACGCTCGCGAACTTCGAGGACGAATACCGCGAGCATATCTTCGACAAGAAGTGCCGCACCGGCAGCTGCCGCAGCCTGACGACGTATGTCATCGACCCGGCCATCTGCAAGGGCTGCACGAAGTGCGCGCGCAACTGCCCGGCCGGCGCCATCACCGGCGAGCTGAAAAAGCCGCACCACATCGACACAGACAAATGCATCAAGTGCGGCACCTGCAAGACCGGCTGCCCGTTCGGTGCGATCAAGGAGGCGTGAGCAATGGCTGAAAAGAAAATGATCATCGACGGCGTGTCCTGCCCGTTCACGACCGAGCGCAACGTGCTGGAGGTCGCCCGCAACAACGGCATCGACATTCCCTCGCTTTGTTACTGTGAAAACCTGTCCATCTACGGCGGCTGCCGCCTGTGCCTCGTCGAGAACGACCGCGGCAAGATGGACGCGGCCTGCTCCATGCAGCCGCGCGACGGCATGGTCGTCAACACCCACACGAAACAGGTGCTCGACAGCCGCCGCACCACGCTGCAGCTGCTCATGAGCAGCCACCGGGCCGACTGCCTGACCTGCGACCAGAGCGGCCGCTGCAAGCTGCAGGAGTATGCCCGCCGCTACCACGTGGACGCGCACCGCTTCGAGCCCAATACCTACTGCACCGAGCCGATGGACCTCTCCTCGCCGAGCATCGTGCGCGACCCGAGCAAGTGCATCCTCTGCGGACTGTGCGTGCGCACCTGCGCCGAGATCCAGAACATCGGCGCGGTCGATTTCAGCGGCCGCGGCAAGAAGGCGCACATCTCCGCCGACTTCGGCAAGACCCTCAAGGACACCGACTGCGTCGGCTGCGGCCAGTGCGCGTCCGTGTGCCCGACCGGCGCGATCACCATCCGCAACGAGACGGAGAAATTCTGGTCCATGCTGCAGGATAAAAACCGCAAGGTCGTCGTGCAGTACGCGCCGAGCGTGCGCGCCGGCATGGCCGAGCGCTTCGGCATGCCCGCCAATGAGCCCTGCACCGGCAAGCTCGTCGCCGCGCTGCGCCGCCTCGGCGCCGACGTGGTGTACGACACGAACCTCACGGCCGACCTCACGATCATGGAGGAGTCGGCGGAGTTTCTCGAGAAGGTCAAGACCGGCGCAAAGCTGCCGATGTTCACCTCCTGCTGCCCCGGCTGGATCCAGCACGTCGAGAACCGTCACCCGCACCTCATGCCGCAGGTGAGCACTTGCGGCAGCCCGATGGCGATGTTCGGCTCGCTCATCCGCAAGCAGTTCGCGGGCGAGAACGTCTACTCCGTGGCCATCATGCCCTGCACCGGCAAGAAGTTCGAGGCCGCGCGCCCCGAGCTTGAGAAGGACGGCGAGCGGCTCATCGACCTCGTCATCACGACGAGCGAGCTGTGCGACATGATCGAGGAGGCCGGCATCGACTTTGCCCACCTTCCGGACGAGGAGCCGGACGCTCCGCTCGGCGACTATACCGGCGCCGGCGTCATCTTCGGCGTGACCGGCGGCGTGACCGAGGCCGTCATCCGCCGCGTGCTCGACGATGCCAGCCCCAACACCCTGCAGACCATTGCCGAGTGCGGCGTGCGCGGGCTTGAGGGCATCAAGGCCTTCACCGTCACGGCCGGCGACCTGACCATCCGCATCGCGGTGGCCAACGGCCTGGCCAATGCCGACAAGCTCATCGCCAAGGTCGAGTCCGGCGAGGAGCAGTTTGACTTCATCGAGGTCATGGCCTGCCCGAACGGCTGCATCGGTGGCGGCGGCCAGCCCCCCGCCTGCAACAAGCGCAAGGCCGAGCGTGCCGAGGCCATCTTCAAGGCCGATGAAGCCTGCGCCCTGCGCATCCCGCAACAGAACCCCGACCTGGGCTATGTCTACGACACCCTGCTCCAGGGCCGCGCGCATGAGCTGCTGCACATCCACTACCCGGCCCACGGCCAGCACAGCTGACCCGCCGCAGCGCCCATCCGGCGCGAGACCAAGCCGGTCTGGCATGGCCCCCGGCCTGCGTAAGCTCCGGCTGCGTCCAGCCCCGGCCCGCCGGAAACCCCATCTGACCCGAAACGTGCATGGAAGCCACCCTTCCATGCACGTTTTTTCGTTGGGTAGATTTTGTGCCAGCCCCAAGCCTTCTCCCTGAGGAGAAGATGCCGAGCTTTGCTCGCCGGATGCCGTGGAAGCGTCTCGCCCCCTCCGGCGCCGTCGATCACGCGCCGCTTCCTGCGTGATCTCCTGCTTCCAGTCTAGTATGCTTTTGCATAACTTGTCAAGTGCTTTTTCTCTTGGAAAGAAAGCCGGCCAGCGCGCCCTGCGCAGCTCCCGCGTCCTGCTCCGCACGATCGCCACAGCGCACCCAGCAGCCGCAAGCCCGCACCACGTCACTCCCCGGCCAGCCGTCCTGCACCACGCCGCTCCCCGGCCAGCCGTCCCGCACCACGTCACTCCCCGGTCAACCGTCCCACACCACACCACTCCCCGGCCAACCGTCCCG
>ENA-UEOY01001012-UEOY01001012.1-human-gut-metagenome-genome-assembly--contig:-NODE-1012-length-11033-cov-4.953541_pt1 | contig 11033 bp, 2 predicted proteins | sample MGYA00242892_ERZ507900 | MGnify/ENA primary metagenome ERZ507900 (study PRJEB26167, sample SAMN06115427) | human gut metagenome | host: Homo sapiens | place: China:Henan | collected 2015-04-15 | study...
GACCGTAGACCCGATCGTGTCGGTCCACGCGCCGTCCCGAACGCCCATTCGGATCACCTGTCCCTGAAGCTGCAGCCTCACCGCGTTATCCGTTCCGTCAGAAGACATCCAGTCTTTCAGCGGGAAGGTGTAGCCGCCTTCAATCGACCACGTAAAACCTTTCGAGTGGTAGGTATCCGTGTCGGTGTAGTTCCCGGAGGACACCGTGTTCTTGAATCTCGACCACATGAGCCAGGTGTCCGCATACGGTCCTGTCCCTTCCGGCTTCTGATTCATCCAGGTGCCGTAAAGACCAACCGAATAGCCGGACACTTTGCCTTTCGAGCTGTAGCCCGCGACAGGGCTTGTCGTGCGGCTCGACTCATGGGCGTAACCCGCCATGAGCCCGAGGTGGAACCGATGGGAGCCCGATGCCGGCCAGTTCACAAGATCACCTCCAACCTGCACCACGCCCCAGTTCCCGCGGGTCGTGAGGTCTCCGTCCTCCATCCGGTTCCGCGTGTGACCGCCAAGCGCCCGGAGCCAGAAGTTCCCGGATTTATTCTTATCACTCGTCCGCAGGGCGTCCGAATACATCGTCTCACCCAGCCGCTCATAGAGACTCATCGTGAAAAGCGTGTTCGCGGCGTAGAGATTATTCGCGTAGGAGCCGATTTCAGGCCGCATGATGTGGTTCGTGATGTCGTCTGTCGCCGGAATCACGGCCGGTGTATCGTCCGCCGAAGGATCATCATCCGTCTCCGGCACCACAACCTGTTCCGGCACCTTCTGACTCGTGAGGAACCAGTTCTGACCATCCGCCTTAGTGAGCTGATACACATAAGCTCCGGCTTTCAGGTAATTGCGAGCGGGCTTCGTGAAAACACCGTCAGACGTGCCGTCAACCTCAATCACTTCTATCCCGTCCACGGTCTGCGCGCCCGAGCCTCCGACGTTCGTGAATGTCACTAGCGTATTGCCGGACGTGTTTCCTTTCACAATCAGCTTATCGGTCGCCGACGCGTCCCCCGCGAGCACGGTGTTCATGGCGATCGTGCCTCCGGTGCCGGTGTCGCTCCCCGTATAGTCACCGACAACGGTTAACGTCGTGCCGGTAAAAGTTTCGCCGGTTACCGCCGCCGGGAAGCGGATGGAACCGGACTGAAGCGAGAGATCCGTCACCGTGGAATCCTTCGTGAGGTTCCAGGCGGCGCTGTCGCCATCCACCGTGACATCAATAATGCCGTCCTGCAGCGTGTACTCTTCGCCGTACGAATCGGTCACGCTATGCTCAGTCAGCTGCTCGAGTGACGTTGAGCCGGTCCAGGTTCCGGTTCCGGTTACCGTAATATCCACGGCGCTGGCCGCAATCGGCTCGGTATACAATTCATGAATATTCGGATTACCGGCAGCCGCGCTGGCGTCCCCGGACCAATTTCCCGTAACGCTGATATTAAGATGGGTTCTGTTGTCGACATCGTTACTCTGATAGAAACCTTCTTCGGCAATCGCGTCGCCAACCCACGTGCCGCCGACATTCAGATCCATTTCAGCTCCCGCGTAACCTTCAAAGTCACCAAGGATCGTTGTTCCGGGATCCGAATTGACTGTGTAAATCCCAATTGTACCCTGCGAATACCCTACTGTTCCCGACTGAATACTGGGAAGGTCGGAAATGAATCTTCCAGGTACCGTGTAGTCTCCGCGCTGCAGGACAGCATTTCCATGGAGATTGATGTTCACGTTTCCGCTCTGAGCAGTCCCATAATCGCCGCGCAGAATGTACTCGCTCGTAATAATCCCTGTGATTATCGTTCCCGACTCAGCCGTCAGATTCACGGTCGAATTGCGGATCGAGCGCAGCACCCCGTTCATTGTCGCCGTCGCGCCCTCATCCGGTTCGAAGTAAAAGGAAAGAACCGCCGGCCCCATATCCTGAAAGGCAAAAACGCGCGCTTGACCTGTGAATGACGAATCCTTCCCGGTGAAATAAACGTTTTCATTCAATTTCGAGCCCACACTTTGATTCCCTATCAGCGTTACCTGTGTCGCCGTTTTGTTTTTATTGATGTCAAGATAGACATTTGTCAGATACATTGAACCGTCGGACGCCCCTCCGCCGTTAGTGATCAGGATGGTTCCTTTCGATTCCAGGTCAGCGGTCAGAACGTCATCCGGGAAGTCAATTTCGTAATAAGTATTCAAACTCAGGTTGGCTTCCCCGTCAGTCCTGAGAACAAGGCTTCTATTGGCTGAAATGGAAATCGGCGCTGTATCTTCAGCAATATTTTCCGAATATCCGGTGGTATCAAAAATCACATCATCATCCACAATAACGATCGGATCCGTGTCACCTTCTACCTCTTCCGATCCTTTGCGCTCGATCGAATCGTAGAGAGTCGCCTGAGCGGCGAGTGAGGTTACCGCGAGCATCACGCCTAGCGACACCGCTGTGAGTTTCTTCAAGGTCTTCTTTCTCTTCCATTGCCGGGCTTTCATGATTGTCTCCTTCGAGACCCAGAACCGGGCTTTTTTCGCCCGATCTATCTCGTTATCTTCTGCAGGCGGAATCTGAGATTCAGCAGCAGGCGTCCTGGAATTCACTTCTGTCAGTTTTCGCATTCCGTTATGATCAATTTTACAACTTTAATTAACAAAAGTTAACTATTGCCGTCTGGACGCAACGAGATATTGACTGTTTAGGGAACCTGTTACCCAATGAATAGAGCCTAAGAGAAAAACCGCGTTCACATTAACAAACGTAAAGCTGCAAAAAAATCCCGCCTGCTTTTGACAGGCGGGACTGCTGCTACTGAGTCAGGGGCGCGTTTCAGAAGAGGTACTTGAGACCGGCAAGCGCTTCAAGATTCCGGAAGCCTTCGCTTCCCTGCTGATACCCCGCGAATCCCCAGACGTTCCAGTTCTTCTTCACCTTGCCTTCGACCCCGAGCTTCACTTCCCCAAAGTTCCGGCCGCCATCAATATGATCCGCGACGCCCGCGATTTTCGCACCGAACGCCTTCGTGTCGTGGTACCAGTTGAGACCGATGAAAGGTTTCCAGGCGCGATCCTTCCGGTCGTTCGTGAACTGGTGGTAAAGCTTCAGACCAACCCGGGTTCTCACGTTCCCGGCACCGATCCCCTGGACCGTAGACCCGATCGTGTCGGTCCACGCGCCGTCCCGAACGCCCATTCGGATCACCTGTCCCTGAAGCTGCAGCCGCACCGCGTTATCCGTTCCGTCAGAAGACTTCCAGTCTTTCAGCGGGAAGGTGTAGCCGCCTTCAAGTGACACCGTGAAGCCCTTTGAGTGATAGGTGTCAGTATCGGAATAGTCGCCGCTTGACACCTCGTTCTTAAACCGCTGCCAGAGGAGCCACGTGTCGACATAAGGGCCTGTGCCTTCCGGCTTCTGATTCATCCAGGTGCCGTAAAGACCGACCGAATAGCCGGAGAGCTTGCCTTTTGTCCAATAGCCGGCGGTGGGGCTCGTCGTCTTATTCGAGTCATGCGCGTAACCCGCCATCAGCCCCAGGTGGAACCGGTGGGTGTCAGAGGTCGGCCAGGAGACCACGTCGCCCCCAACCTGCACAAGCCCCCAGTTACCGCGGGTTGTGAGGCTGCCATCCTCCATTTTGTTCCGCGTGTGGCCGCCGGCCGTCCGGATCCAGACGTTCCCCGAGTGACGGCCGTTCCCGCGCAGCGCGTCGGAGTACATCGTCTCACTCAGCCGCTCATAGAGACTCATCATGAAAAGCGTATTCGCGGCGTAGAGATTATTCGCGTAGCTCGCGATCTCAGGTCTCATGTTATGAGTCGTCACATCGTCCGTCGCCGGGATCACAGACGGTGTATCGGACGTGTCATTCGTATTCGGAAGGATAGCGGCTCCGGTGTTGAGACTCGTGAGATACCAGCTGTTTCCGATCTTCTGCAGCTGATAGACGTAGGGGCCGGCTTTAAGGTAATTGCTCCCGGGCTTCGTGAAGACGCCGTCAGACGTCCCGTTCACTTCCACCACCTCAATTCCGTCCACGGTCTGAGCCCCGGTGCCGCCGACATTCGTGAACGTGATCGTGGTCGTGCCGGATGTGTTCCCGTTCACAACGAGTTTATCGGTTGCGGCGGAGTCACCCGCGAGCACCGTGCTCATCGTGATCGCGGCCCCGTCAGAAGAATAATTGCCGTTCACGGTGACTGTGGTTCCCGTAAAAGAACCATCCGTCGCGGCGGTCGGGAAGTGAATCGTGCCGCTTCCCGCGGTGAGATCGGTGAGGCTGCTGTCTCCCGTTACGTTCCAGATCGCGGACGTTCCTTCCAGCACGACATTCAGTGTTCCGTTATCGACTGATGAAGTTCCGGTCCAGGTGGAGGCGGTCGTGAAACTGAGCGTGCCGGAATCCGACGCGCTGAAGTCACCTGTAAGGCTGACAGACGAATCGGCGGTTTCGGTGAGCGTAGAACCGGACCCGGTCGACGACGCGAGAAGCGTGGTGCCATCAGCCGCGGTCTGAGACGCGCCGTTCGTGAGCGACACGCTGAGCGAACCGCCGTCAGAGGCTTCAAACTCGCCCGTGACAGAGGATCCATGAACGGTTTCGGTGAGCGTAGAACCGGATCCGGTCGACGACGCGAGAAGCGTGGTGCCGTCAGCCGCGGTCTGAGACGCGCCGTTCGTGAGCGACACGCTGAGCGAACCGCCGTCAGAGGCTTCAAACTCGCCAGTGACAGAGGCACCGTCCACGGTTTCGGTGAACGTGGATCCTGAGCCTGTCGATAGACCGACAACCGTGCCGGTCCCCGCGCTCTGGGTCGCGGTTCCCGAAAAAGCCGCGTTCACGATGCCGCCAGCGGACGCCGTTGTTTCTCCGGTAACCGCTGTGCCTGAAGCCGCGGTAAGGCTATAGGTCGCGCCGTCCGTCGCCTCCGCGGTTCCGGTAAGCGTCGCTGTGCTGCCGTCCGCCGGCGTGAAAGTGAGAGACACTGTGGAACCTGACGCCGCAAGCGTATTCCCGGTCAGAGACGAGTCGCTTCCCGTGAAGTAAATCGTCGCTTTGCTCGCCTCATTCTCGGTATAGATATCGCCTGTGATCGACACCTGAGTCGCTGTCTGATTGGTGTTGACGTTCAGGATGCCGTCCTGATTGGAGAGACTGATCGCTTTGTGTCCGGACGCGCCGCTTGCGGCGCTCAGGTTCGTAATGGTCAGCGTTCCCTGGGAATCAAGCGTAATCGTGCCGCCGGTGCCATAGCTATGCATGCTGCCAGAAAAACCGCCATTGAACTGCGCTTTCGTGTACCAGGTTTCAATCGTCGGATTATCGCCCGCGTCATTATCGAGATTTTCGATTAGGAGACTGTTTGTCGCGGACAGATACACATAGTCTCTTTCGCCGCCATTCTGAATCGCTCCATAAACAAGCGTAGAGGTTCCCACCTGAATATCAGAACCGCTGATATTTAAACCATTTTGCGTTCCTTGATTGCCTATAGAGGTAATCGCGGTTGCGGTGCCGGAAGTGAGGAAAAGCGCCAGCCCGACCGCGGCAGCCATCCGGGTGAATTTAAGAGGATTTTCCGAGTGCCGATTTATTTCTTTCTCCTTAACGCCATAAAGGGCCTGGATCCGAGACCGGAACCCGTTTCCAATCCGCAAGACCGAGCACGCGGTGCCTGGCCTCAGCCTTTTGATCGGAATAGCCAGAATCGAACGGAATCCCGGGGCTAATTGGGAGACTTGTGAAAGAGAACGATGAGGCGGCGATACGTTTCATCTCCAGGCTTTCATGGCGCTCCAGTCCCCGGCATTCAACTGACAGGTTTACCTTTTATTACAACCAATATAAGATAAATCGACCCGGAAAGATTAAAAGTGTTGCGAAAAAGCAACGGGATATTTCCCCGATTTTTCAGTTATCTAGCAGATATTTCTTAGGGGTTAAAGAATAAAAGTCACCGGCGAAACGACTCTTCAGCCGACATAAAAATAACCCGGGGTGAAATCACCCCGGGCTCCGGTTTGTTAATTTTAGTTAACTTGTCTGAAGTCAGAAGAGATACTTAAGACCGAGGAGCGCCTCCGCGTTACGGAGACCGTGCGAGCCCATCTGATAGCCCGCAGCGCCCCAGAGGTTCACGTTCTTCGTAAGCTTTCCTTCGAGACCGAGCTTCACTTCGCCGAAATTCCGGCTTCCCGTGATCTTATCGGTGACGCCGTCCATCACGGACCCAAAGCTCTTCGTGTCGTGGAACCAGTTGAGCGAGAGGTAAGGCTTCAGCGCTGACCCCTTCGCGCTGTTCGAGAAGAGGTGGTAAGCCGTCACGCCGACACGGGTTCTCACGTTCCCGGCACCGGTTCCCTGAACAAGCGTTCTGGTGGATTCGAGGTGATCACCGCCGCGGACCCCCATCCGGATCACCTGGGTTTCAAATCTGAGGCGCGCGGCGTTCTCAGTTCCGTTCGACCCCTTCCAGTCCTTCAGGGCGAAGGTGTAACCGGCCTCCAGAGACGCCGTGAAACCCTTCGTGTGGTAAGACTCCTCGACCTCCATATCAGAACTCTCGACCGTGTTCTTGAAACGCTGATAGGAGAGCCAGGTGTCGACATAGGGACCCGCGCCCGTGGGATCCGAATTCATCCACGTGCCGTAAAGCCCCACAGAATAGCCATTCACCTTCCCCTTCGCCTTATAGTTCACGGCGGAGCTTCCGGTCTTTGACGTCTCATGCGCATAACCCGCCATCAGGCCCACGTGATACCGGTGAGCTCCGGACGCGGGCCAGGAGGCGATATCGCCCCCGACCTGCACGAGCCCCCAGTCACCCCGGGTGGTGGTCTGGCTGTCTGTCATTTCGTGACGCGTGTGACCGCCTTCCGTCCGGATCCAGACCCCGTGGGCATTCCTTGCCGTGTCTTTCAGCGCCTCGGTGTACGCGGATTCCCCCGCGCGGTCCGAGAGCTTCATCGAGAAAAGCGTATTCGCGGCGTAGAGGTTCGTCGCGTAAGCGGCAGCCTCAGGACGCACTTTATGCTTCCGGATATCGGGTTCCGGCGCGGGTTCCGGTTCCGGTGAGTAGAGGCTTGAGAGGTACCAGTTCCCGTCCGTGCCTTTTCCGAGGTCATAGACATAGGCGCCGCCTCGCACTGTCCCCGCGGTCTTAAACACCGCGGCGGAGTCTCCCGCGATCTCAATCACCTTGATCCCGTCAGACGTGGTGCTTCCTTTCCCGCCCACGTTATTCACCCGGACATAGGCGCTGCCGGACGCGTTCCCGCTGATCTTCAGAAGGTCGGTCGCCGAGTCATCGGACTCAAGCGCCGCGTTCATCACGATCGTGCCGCCGTCGCCCGAGAAGTCGCCATCCACCGTGAGCGTCGTCCCGGTGAAGGTGTCGGATGAGGCCGGAGCCGGGAAACTCACCGTGCCGGATCCGAGGTTCAGGGCCTTCACCGTCGTGCTTTCTGTCATATTCCAGACCGCGGCGGGCCCCGACAGGTTCACGCTGACAAGACCGGACTCGGGCACCGTCGGCGTATCAGGCTCGGTCGTCACGGCAAGACTCGTCATGAAAGCGGAGACTACATCCGATTCATCCGAGGAGAAAGGAGGTGTATTCGCCTTGTATCCCAGGTATGCGGCCGGTGTCTCAAGTTCCGTATCCTTCACGGTACCGGTCCAGGTGCCGCTGAGGTTCACCACCGCCGTGCCGCCGTTTTTCGCCCAGATGTTCCCGTTCCAGCTGCCGCTTCCCGAGACGGTGAGCGAGGCGGCGTCAGATACCGCGTTTCCGGTCCAGGCGCCGTCAGCCTTCACGGAGACTGCGGCGCTTTCCATCGCGAGCACGTCACCCGTAAAGGCACCGCCCGCCTTCACGTCGATATTCAGCGTCGCGGAATCCCCCGCGAACGCGACACCGGGCCGCTCCGACATGGGATCTCTGCCAACCTCCCAGAGACCGCCTGACCCCACCGTGATATCGAGAAGCGTTCCCTTCGAGACAGAGGACACCGTGCCGCGGAGTGTGCCGTTATCGATCACGGTCGCCTGCCCCTCATAGGAGGCGGCCATGATGTCGTTTGATATTACAAACGTGTTATCCCAGAGACCGCCCGCTTCGACGGTTACCTTGGACTTAGCTCCTAACGCGGTGTAAAGGCTTCCGGTCCAGTGACCGCTCACGGTGCCGTCTACCTGAGACTTCGTCAGCTGGGTTTCAGTCTCGTCCGTCTCTGACGCGTCATCAGAAGCCGTTTGTGTCCCGAGCGCCAGCATGGCAGTGACGGTGGCATCCGAGTCCGTGTTGATCGTGCTCGGATCCACTTTCCCATAAACCGCGATCGATCCGATCATCCGGCCTTTATTATCAAACTTGAGTGACGCGCCATTCTCGACAAAAGCGATCACCGGGTCTACACCCGTTACGGTCTTAGTCTGACCCGAGCTGAAGGTCACCTCGGCTGACATCGTCTCATTATCGGGAGATAACTGCCAAAGCCCCGTCTCCCCGATATTCACGGTCAGATCCGAGAGGTCCGTGACGAACGCGTCCCCCGTCCACTCGCCGTTCACATTCACGGTGCCGCTGCTCTTCATCGCCAAAAGCGCCGTGAACGGGCCGCTCCGGGTGCTGCTGAGGACAAAGTCAGAATTCTCTTCTGAACCCTCGGTTTCCGTTGTTCCCTCAACCACGGGGTCATTGGGATAACGGTTCGTCCAGACACCGTTCTTCCCGATCGTAATCTTAAAGGAGGCAGAATCGCTTTCCGCAGCGACGGCGCCGTACAGTGTTCCATCGATATCGGCTTCGAAGTGACTTTGATTAAGGAGCTGGGCGGTCATAAACGCGGGCCGCACATTGTACGGCAGCCCGCTCGAAGTCGAATAGCCGGACAGCAGCGTCGCGTCCGGGTCATAGCGCCAGACGCCCGATTCTCCCACAGTGACATGGGTATACGCGCCCGCATCGGAGTAGAGCGATCCGACCCACTCGCCATTCACTGTGGCGTCAAAGGACTTCACGTTGTCCTCAAAACCCGTTGCGGCGGTCTCAGACGCGGTCTCTTCTGCCTCGTCTGTATTGTTGACCGCCGCGGCGGAGGTGAGGTAATAAGCAGCGGTCGTATCAGGGATGTCCTGCTGATCCCAATAACTCACCATGGCGCTTCCGGTCCAGGTGCCGTCAACCGTCACAGCCATCGTGCTGCCGCCTGTGACTCCGGCCGTGACCATGCCGCCTTCGCCGCTGGAATAGAAAATCGGGGTGTAGCTGCTTCCCGTCGCGGATACCGCGGCCATAGTTGTAATATAACCGCCGCTCCCAGTCGCGTCAGGGGCGGCATAGGTCCAGGCACCGCTTTTCCCGATGGTGACTTCCATCGCAGAGCTATCAGAAAGCACGGCGCTGCCGTACCAATTACCGTCGACCGTCACCGCCGCGTGACTTCCCCCGGTGATATTCGCGGTGACCGGCGCAAGCTGCTGCGGGTAAACAACAGTGAGTAAAGGGGCAACAGAAGAATGAGCGGAAGCGGAAGCGGAGTCAGAATCGGAATCGGCTTCGGATTCCAAGTCAAGCGACAGCGTTGTGTAACCGTCACTCTCAGAAAGCGACATGAGAGACACCGCGGCAGCCTGAACGTAGGTATTTTGTTTTGCATAGCGCCAGACCCCGCCCTGATTCACCGTGACAGTGGAGTCTGAAAGCCCCTCCGCTCGAAGCTCTCCGGTCCATTCGCCGTCAGACTGAAATTCTGTGTGGCTCCCGCACAGCCCCATGAGGTTTCCTGTAATAGCTGTGCCGGCCCCCGCGGTCTCCTTAAACTCCGACCCTTTGCCGTACACGTAAGCGATGTATGATGTCCCCAGGTTCTGGATGCTGTTCCCGGTGAGATTCACGGTGACGCTGCCGCCCGGGCCCGCCATGAAATCGGCTCCCGACGCGTCCGTGTCTGACGCCGTGACGGTCACGCTGCCGCCGTTCAGCGCGGTCATGGATCCGGAAATCGTCCCTGTCGGTTTCTTATTCTCGTCAAGTGCACCCTTCACATTCAGACGGATCGCGGCGCCGTTCGCCGCTTCCGCGGATCCGCTGAAACTGGACTGAGAGCCTGAAAGGCTGAGATCCGCCGTCGTGCCCGCGCCTGAGGCGACAATCGAGCTATTTACCACGACGGAATCCGCGGTTCCCTCCCCATTCACGGTAAAGGAAAGGGGGGAGCCGCTTTCATCGCCCGCGAGAAGGATGTATCCATCTCCGAGCGCATCTCCGAGCGTGATCGAACCCGCCGCGTCCTTTGTCCCCGCCTCAATATCGATCGAGCCGCTATGTCCGCCGGACATCGAAGAACTGATAAGATCCGGAATAATGATTTCGGAGTCAGTGGACGTGGGCGCCACGGAATAACCACGGGTCCAGGTGATGGATGAGCCGGACGCGATAAGAACCGGGGACGTACCCGCCACAATCACGCTCTCAGTCGCCCGGATAGTGATCGCCCCGTCGTCAGAAGCGAGATAGACCGCAGGCTTTCCCGATGAAGTGACAGTCTGCGTGAGATCGTTCTCTGACTCTGTCAGGGTTCCGGAACCCGAGATCGAAAGCGCTGCCGGGGTGTCCTCCACTGCTCCCGGGACTGACGATGTGACCTCCGTCATCGATACGGTGCCCGTATCGGCCCAGACCGGGGACGAAGCCCACGCGAGCGCGGCAATCACGGCCGCTGCGGCCGCGGATCGGTAAAAACGGTTTTTCTCTGAACTGCGCTTCATTCGAGACTTCTCCTCAGATCCGCGCGCGGCGCGCCCGGGTGTCTGATCACCCCGGGGACCCTCCGCCTTTTCCGTGGCGGTTTTCCGCGCGGAATACTCTAAAAAACAAGAATACTCTAAAAAACAAGAATACTCTAAAAAACAAATTCGGGAAACCGGGGAGCGGTGGCGCTCTCCCTCTTAAGAACGCCTGTCCGCGTCCGTCCTGCTGATTTTTCAGCGTTCTGAGAATCTCTCAGGAACGCGCGCAGAGCCGCTTTTTTCTCTTTTTCGCATCGGATTATT
>ENA-UEOY01001035-UEOY01001035.1-human-gut-metagenome-genome-assembly--contig:-NODE-1035-length-10865-cov-4.972191_pt1 | contig 10865 bp, 9 predicted proteins | sample MGYA00242892_ERZ507900 | MGnify/ENA primary metagenome ERZ507900 (study PRJEB26167, sample SAMN06115427) | human gut metagenome | host: Homo sapiens | place: China:Henan | collected 2015-04-15 | study...
GTTCATACTTGAGCGCACAAAGGAGGTTCGACACCATGGCGATTCAATGCTGTTTTGAACGATATGAAAAGAAATACTGCCTGACCCTTTCCCAGCAGCGTTTTTTATTGGAGCGGATGACACCCTACATGAAAAAGGACGCGTACGGCGAGTACACCATCTGCAACATTTATTATGATACCGACGACTACCGCCTGATTCGTGCGTCGCTCGAAAAGCCCGTCTATAAGGAAAAGCTGCGCGTGCGCAGCTACGGCGTGCCGCAGGAGGACGGCAAGGTCTTCGTCGAGCTCAAGAAGAAGTTCGACGGCGTCGTCTATAAGCGCCGCATCACAACGGGCATCCAGAACATGGAGCCGTTTCTCTCCGGCGAGCTGCCGAGTAAAAACTTCGGCCAGATCGGACGCGAGATCGGCTATTTTCAGTCGTTTTATCACACCGTGCCCAAGGTCTTCATCGGCTACGACCGGCTCGCCTTTGCGGGCATTGACGATCCGCAGCTCCGCATCACGTTCGACACGAACTTACGGTGGCGCGACACAGATGTCGACCTCCGCCTCGGCAACCACGGTGCACCCATCGCGCTGCCCTGCGGCGACGTGCTGATGGAGGTCAAGATTCCCGGCGCGTGCCCGCTGTGGCTCTGCCATCTACTCTCCGATGTCGGGGCGTTCCCCGCGTCGTTTTCCAAATACGGTGCCTGCTACCGTGACGAGTTGTCCGCCGGCGTCCACACGACCAATTTAAAGGAGGATACCTTCTGTGCTTAACTCGATCTTAGGAAGCGAATTGACGCTCGTCTCGTTTCTCATCTGTACGGCGGTGTCGCTGCTGCTCGGCGTCGGCACGGCGCTCGTTTCCATGTACCGTTCGCGTACGACGCAGAGCTTCGCTGTCACGCTCGCGATTTTGCCCGCCGTGGTGCAGCTTGTCATCATGCTGGTGAACGGCAACCTCGGCGCGGGCGTCGCCGTGGCGGGTGCGTTTGGGCTCGTGCGCTTCCGCTCCGCGCCGGGCACAGCGAAGGAGATTGGAGCGCTGTTCCTCGCGATGGCCATCGGCCTTGCGACCGGCATGGGCTATGTATGGCTCGCCGTCATGGCGTTTGTGATCGTCTCGGCGGTGATGCTGCTGCTCACGGCGGTGAATTTCGGCGGCGCGGACGAGCACGAGCGCGTGCTCAGGATCACGATCCCCGAAAGTCTTGACTACGACGGATTGTTCGACGATCTCTTTGAAAAGTACACCAAGTCCTGCGTGCTCGAGCGCGTGAAAACGAGCAACATGGGCACGCTCTACGAGCTCACCTACCGCGTCACGCTCCCTGATGACCACGCGCCCAAGGCGTTTTTGGACGAACTGCGCTGCCGCAACGGCAACCTCAACATCACCTGCGGGCGCGAGGCGACGAAGGACGCGCTCTGAGGCATCTTGATTTTTGCCCGCGCGCTCTTTATACTACACGTATCACCAGAAATCAGAGGGGGGACCTTTTATGCGGCTGCTGATCGCAGAGGACGAGGTCGATCTTGCCGAGGCGCTGACGGTCTTTTTTGAAAAAAATCACTTCTCCGTCGACGCCGTGCACAACGGCTTCGACGCCTATGAATATGCCTCGTCGGGCGCATACGACGCCGTCATTTTAGACGTGATGATGCCCAAGATGGACGGTATTCAAGTGCTCGAAAAGCTGCGGCAGGAGGGCGTGAAAACGCCCATCATGATGCTCACGGCCAAGGGCCAGAAGAGTGACCGCATCACGGGCTTCAACGCCGGCGCGGACGACTATCTTCCCAAGCCCTTCGACCCCGACGAGCTCTTGAGCCGCGTGCGCGCCATCCTGCGCCGCAGCGAGGCCTACCAGCCGACGGTGCTCGCCTACGGCGATCTGACGCTCGACCCCGGCAGCGGCAATTTGAGCTGCGGGAAGGACCCCATCCGCCTGAGCGGGCGTGAGTTCCAGATCATGGAGCTTTTCATGCGCTCGCCGCGGCAGGTCTTTTCCGCCGAGCGCATCATGGAGCGCGTGTGGGGCTGGGATAATGAGGCGGAGATCAACGTCGTATGGGTGAACATCTCGAATCTTCGCAAAAAGCTCAAGTCCATCGGCTCGCACGTCACCCTGCAGGCAAACCGCGGCCTCGGCTACGTGTTGGAGGAGAGCGTATGATCAAGCGCCTGCGAAACCGCTTTATCCGTATCGCGATGCTCTCCGTCACGGCGGTGATGATGCTGCTGACGATCATTCTGAACGTCGCGAACTATGTCTCGACCGATTCCGACCTGAAGCAAACGCTGACGCTCATCTACGAGAACGCGGGCACCATCCCCCACTCGCGTTTCCTGCCGCCGAGCGGCTCGGACAGCGCCGATGCACCCACGCCGCCGGAAAATGACGGCGGCAGCGGTGACACTGCCCCCGCGCCGCCCGACGGCGCAGACGATTCGCAGACGCCGCAGGCCCCGCCCGACGACAAAATCGCGCGGCGCGAAGGGCCATTCACCGCCGAAACGCCGTTCTCCACGCGCTTTTTTGTCCTGCACTACACATCAAGCGGCACGCTGACACAGGCAGACCTCGACAATATCGCCTCCGTCACGGAGGATGATACGCAGGAATATCTCTCCGCCGCGCTCGCACACGGCGCAGGCTATGGCTACTTCAACAGTTATCGCTTTTTCGTCGCGCAGACGGATGACGGCGAGAATATCGCCATCTTCCTCGACTGCTACCACGAGCTGCGTGCGATGCGCGTGGTGCTCATGTGGTCGCTGCTCGCCGACGCGGCGTGCATCCTGCTCGTCTTCTTGCTTGTCGTGCTGCTCTCGCGCCGGGCCATCGACCCAGTGGTTCGCAGCGCGCAGCAGCAGAAGCAGTTCATCACCGACGCGAGCCACGAACTGAAAACGCCCATCACCGTCATTGCCACGAGCCTCAAGGTGCTCGAAATGGAGACCGGCAAGCAGAAATGGATCGACAAGGCGATGGCGCAGACGGAAAAGCTCACCTCGCTCGTCAACTCGCTCGTCACGCTCTCGCGCATGGACGAGGAGGATTCGCCGCTCAGGATGGAGGAGTTCCCCGTGAGCGACGCCGTGCGCGAAACGGCGGAAACGTTCGTCGACTTCGCCGCGTCGAAGGGGCACGAGCTGCGCCTTTCGATCACGGACGGCCTCACCTATCGCGGCGACGAATACGCCGTGCGCCAGCTCGTCTCGATCCTGCTCGACAACGCGGTCAAATATGCACTGCCGGATTCCCCCATTGAATTCTCGCTCGAAAAGGTGAAGCGCGGTGTCGTCCTCCGCTCGTCGAACGCCTGCGAGGATGTTGCTCCGGAAAACGCGCAGAAGCTCTTCGACCGCTTTTACCGTGCCGATCAATCCCGCTCGTCGGGCAGCGGCTTTGGCATCGGCCTTTCCATCGCGCGCTCGATCGCCGAGGGGCACCACGGCTCCATCCGCGCCATCGTGGGCGACGGGAAGATCGCCTTCACCGCCGAGCTCAAATAAACGGCTTTTGGGCAAAAAAACGCTTCGCAGAACTTCTGCGAAGCGTTTTTCTTATCAAAGGCTTTTCTCCCCGCCCGTGACGGTCTCGATGGCGCAGGCGATAAACTTTTTCGCTGCGGGCGAGGCCTCCCTGAGCGACGGGACCGAGATGCCGAGCGTGACGAACTGCGGCGGGTCGAACGGGACCTCCGCCACCGTGCCGCTCCACTTGCGCGAGATGAGCCGCTGGTTGAAGCTGACGCCGAGCCCCGCCTCGACCATGTTGTAGGTCGTGAAGCCGTCGCGCGTCGTAAAGCAGGTCTGCGGGTGCAGGTCGTGCTGCTCGAGCAGGCGGTCCTGATCGGTGTCGTGATTGGGCGAGGTGTGGATGAACGGCTCGTTCTGCAAGCGCATAAGCGGAAAGGCATCCGCCTCTGCCAGCTCGTGTCCGCGCGGCAGCCACGCGACGAGCTCGTCACGAAAGACAGGCAGCCAGTCGTACTTGTCGCCGTGCATCTGCGCGCCGAAACAGCAGTCGACCGAGCGCTCGTTCAGCCAGCGCGCCATCTCGAGGTTGCCGCCCTCCTGCATTCGCACGGTCACGCCCGGATAGCGGGCGCGGAACGCCGTCAGGATCTCTGGCATCCACAGGGCCGAAATGCTGTAATAGCAGCCGATCGTCAGCGAGCCCTTTGACACGCCGCCGATCTCCGCGCTGAGCTGCTCGGCGTTGTGGTGCGCGCGCACGACCTCGCGCAGCAGCGGCAGCATGAGCTTTCCGTTTTCCGTGAGCTGCACGCCCTTTTTGCTGCGAAGAAACAGCGGAAAGCCGAGCTCTTCTTCCAGCGTGCCGATCATGCGCGTCACGCCCGACTGCGTGTAGCCCAAAAGCTCCGCCGTGGCCGTCAGGCTGCCGAGCTCTGCCGCGGCAAGGAACGCCTCGCATTTGACCGCTTCCATACACCCTCCTATCCATGATTTTATATCATGCTTTTCATTTCAAATAACCGTTTGCGTCATGTTTTCTCTTATTCTACAATAGCAGTCAGAAACCGTCAATCCTGTTTTTGAAACGAGGTCTTTTTTCATGGAGCATCGTCTTTCTTTTTCCTGCGACTATCTTGAGGGCGCGCATCCCGCCATCCTGCAGCGCCTGTGCGAAACGAATTTTGCGCAGACCGCCGGTTACGGCACGGATGAATACTGCGAATCCGCGCGCGAGAAGATCCGCGCCGCTTGCGGCGCGCCGAACGCGGAGATTCACTTCCTTGTCGGCGGCACACAGACGAACGCGACCGTCATCGACGCGCTGCTGCGCTCTTACGAGGGTGTGATCGCCGCGGACACGGGGCACATCAGCGTGCACGAGGCCGGCGCCATCGAGTTCGGCGGGCACAAGGTGCTCACGCTGCCGCAGGAGAACGGCAAGATCACCGCATCCCAAATCCGCGTACTGCTTGATCAGTACGAGGACGACGCGAACCGCGACCACACGGTCATGCCCGGGATGGTCTACCTCTCCCAGCCGACGGAGTACGGCACGCTCTATTCCAAAAACGAGCTCACGGCCATCAGCGCGCTCTGCCGCGAAAAGCGCCTGCCGCTCTATATCGACGGCGCGCGCCTTGCCTACGCGCTCGCCTGTCCTGAAAACGACGTGACACTGCGCGACCTTGCCGCGCTGTGCGACATTTTCTACATCGGCGGCACGAAATGCGGCGCGCTGCTCGGCGAGGCGGTCGTCATTCCCCAGCCGGGGCTCATTCCACACTTTTTCACCATCATCAAGCAGCACGGCGCGCTGCTCGCCAAGGGACGGCTGCTCGGCATCCAGTTCGACACGCTTTTTACCGATGGGCTCTACGAGCGCATCGGCGCAGACGCCGTTCGCTACGCCGACACTATCCGGCGCGCGATGGCGGAAAACGGCTATTTGCCCTGTTTCCCCTCCCCGACGAACCAGAGCTTCTGCATCGTCAGTGAGCAGCAGCGCAAAGAGCTCGCCGAGCGCGTGGACTTCTCCGTCTGGGAGCAATATGACGAGACGCACAGCATCATCCGCTTTGCCACAAGCTGGGCGACGCGGGAAGAGGATGTGAACGCGCTCTGTCGCATCCTGCGCGAGTGCACCGCGCAGGAAAAGGCAGCGTCCTAAAATCAAAAAAGAGCTTTCTCCGATTTTCAGGAGAAAGCTCTTTTTATTTCATTGCGCTGCGCTCAGTTCTTTTTCATCAGCTGTTCATCCTGCTGCAAAAGCTGCTGCGTGATGATATCGAGCTGCCGGTGCTTGGCCATGCGGTCGGCGATGTTGTTCTGCACCAGCTCCGTCTCCTGATGGCCGCGGAAGGACAGCTTAAGCAGAATCGGCGTCAGGATCGTGCCGCATACGACCGTGATGACGACCGGCGTCATCATCGCGGGCGACAGCACACCCATCGAAAGGCCGCGGTTGGCGACGATCAGCGCGACTTCGCCGCGGCAGGCCATGCCCACGCCGACCTGGATGCTCTCGCGCGTGGTGAACTGGCACGCCTTGGCGCCAAGGCCGCAGCCGATGAGCTTCGAGATGATCGAAACAAGCAGCAGCAAAATCGAGAAGACGACCATGCCGCCCGTCAGACCCGTGATCTGCACATTGATACCGATGCTCGCGAAGAACACCGGCGTGAGCAGAAGATACCCGAGGGGGTTGTACTTCGTCTGGATGTAGGTGCCCTTGGGCGTGCACGCGACGGCAAGGCCCGCGGCGTAAGCGCCCGTGATATCAGCGACGCCGAAGAACTTCTCGGCGCAGTAGGCCATCACAAGGCACAGGACAAAGGCGAACACGGAGTTTCTGTGGCTGGCCCAACCGTGCTGACGCTTGAGCATCCAGCAGAAGATGCGGTTCGCGCCAAAGCCGACCACGAAGGCAAAGACGAAAAAGCCCACGATCTTGAGGAGCACCATGCCGATGCTCTCGTCACCGCCGGCAAGGCTGCAAACGAGCGTCAGGGCGATCAGGCCGAGCACATCGTCGATGAGCGCGGCGGCCAGAATCGTGTTGCCCACCTTGGTCTCGAGCTTTTTCATCTCCTTGAGCGTTTCGACTGTAATGCTCACGGACGTGGCCGTCAGGATGGTGCCGATGAAGATGTTTTCGATAAAGCCGGTGCTCTCGATGAGTCCCAGCTCATCTGCGCCCCATGCAAGCGCCGTGCCCATCAGGAACGGCACGATCACGCCGAGGACCGCGACCATGAAGCCCGCCTTGCCGCTGTGCTTGAGCTCGTTGACATCCGTGCCCATACCGGCGGAGAACATCAGCACGATGACACCAAGCTCGCTGAGCTGCTTGGTGAATTCCGTTTCCGAAAGAAGGCCAAGGCCCGCGGGGCTGAGCAAAAGGCCCGCGATCAGCGCGCCCACGACCTGCGGCATCTGAAACTTCTGCGCAATGAGGCCCAGAATCTTCGTGCTCAGCAGGATCAGCGCAAGATCCATTAAAAAGTGATACGACATATTGATCTCCTCCCAAACTCTCTGATCTCTATCCAAATTCTTCCGTTTCATTTCGCGAGGCTCTATTCTAACTTCTTTTTTTCTTTTTTCAACAGTCAGAATCACCAAGGAAACGGAAGAATTCCTGCACAGCTCAGGCAAAATGCAATATTTCTTTCATTTTTAACGTGAAATGTTTGCTTTGATTCCGTTTCCATAGCCGTTTTCACAAAAAGCAGCGTCAAACGCGGCGTTAAGAAGCCGTAAAATATGGACAGATTCATTGAATTTCTCTATGATTTACAGGGATATCGTCTATATAGTCCACATATCGCGCACATTTTGTCGCTCACGCCCATTTTGCATCTTTTCCTGCATTTTGCGCATTTTCGTCGCACAATGCGCCGTTTCTCCCCTTGCCGCGGCGGCGCGGGCGTGGTAAAATCGGCCTTGTGACATGAACAAAGGAAAGGACGAGCCATGAATCAGAAAGAACTCAATGAACTGCGCCGGCGCTTCCGGCTCGATAAGAATAATTTCAGCCGCGTGTACGGCTGCTATGTGAACTCCAACCGTGAGATCATTGCGTGGGTCGATACCTCGATGGGCCTCATGCGGCAGGAGGAGCAGGAGATGTACCTGGGCCTTCTCAAAAAGTCCCTCTCCGGCACGCTTGGCAAGAACCTCATCGACGTGGTGTTCTCCACGCAGCAGGTCGCTGACAGCGATGAGCACCGCCTCTTGCAGACTCTTCGCCAGACAGAGCTCAAGGACCCCGCCTCGCGCGAAACGCTCTGCCGCCAAATCATCGACTGCATCGACATGGGCGAGACAAACTATCTCATCCTCCTCGCCGCCGACGCCTACGACGTGCCGCACCGCAGCAAGGATGACGAGATTCAGGCCGACGCGTCGAGTGAGGTCTTCAAGTACTTTGTCTGCTCCATCTGCCCCGTCAAGGCCCCGACGCTCGAACTGCGCTACGACCTTGACCAGAGCGAGTTTCACTCAAGCTCCACCGGCTACATCGCGACCTCGCCCGAGCTCGGCTTCCTCTACCCCGCGTTCGACAACCGCACGGCGAACATTTACAATGTGCTGTTCTACTCGAAAAATGCCGCGGAGATCCATCAGGAGGTCATCGACGCGCTGTTCCACGTCGACCCGCCGATGTCTGCCGAGGAGCAGAAAAACGCCTTTGGCTCGGCGCTTGCCGACGCGCTCGACAAGGATTGCAGCTACGATGTCGTCCAGTCCGTGCACGAGCAGATCAGAGCGCGCATCGAAGATCACAAGGAGAGCAAAGACCCCGAGCCGCTTGAAATGACGGCGGGCGACGTCGGCGGCATCCTCGCCAACAGCGGCGTGAACGACGAGCAGATCGCAGCGTTCCAGCGCGAGTGCGATGAGCAGTACGGCGAGAACGCCGCGCTGAACCCGAACAACATCATCGAGAGCAAGAAGTTTGAGATCACGACCCCCGAGGTCAAAATTTCCATTGCACCGGAGAACAGCTATATGATCGAAGCGCGCGTCATCAATGGCCGCAAATACCTCCTCATCCCCGCCGACGACGGCGTGGAGGTCAACGGCATCGGCGTGAACATCCCGGGTCTTGCAAAAGAGGAATAAAAAAGGAGAGAAGCCGCAGCTTCTCTCCTTCTCTTTTTGACCATTTACGCCCTGCTCTTGTAGAGGTCAGCGATGATGTCGGCGCACTTGTCGATGCCGAGCTCGCCGCTGTCGAGCGTGATGTGGTAATTCTTCGCGTAGCCCCACTTCATGTTCGTGTAGAAGCGGTGATAGGCCGCGCGGCGCTTGTCCTTGTCGCGCAGGCGCTGCTCGGGCGACTGCTCGCGCTCGCCGTAGACCTCGACGATGCGCTTGGCGCGGAACGCCATATCCGCGTGGATAAAGACCTTGAGGCACTTGGCCTTGTCCTGCAAAATGTAGTCCGCGCAGCGGCCGACGATGACACAGGGGCCCTTTTCGGCAAGCTCGCTGATGACGCGGCACTGAATTTCCCATAGGATGTCCTCGTTCGTCGGACCAAACGCGCGGTTCGAGAGCGCTGAGGACAGAAAGCCGCCGGGTGTGTACTCGCCCGCCTCCTTGACATAATTTTCTGCAAAGCCGCTCTCCTCGGCGATCTTCTGGATGAGCTCTGAGTCATAGCAGGGGATGCCGAGCTGCTCTGCAACCTTTTTGCCGACCGTGCGGCCGCCGCTGCCGAATTCACGGCTGATGGTAATAATATGATTCATAATACAGTTGCTCCTTCCGTATTGAGTTCCCGATACGTTTTTACAATCATACCCGCCGCGATGACGAAAGTCAACACATCCGACACCGGCATGGAGTACAGCACGCCGTCAAGGCCGAAAAAGCGCGGCAGCAGCAGTGCAAAGCCCACGCCGAACACGACCTCGCGCACCATGGAGAGCATCGTGGATGAGAACGCCTTGCCCACGGCCTGCAAAAAGATGAAGCATGCCTTGTTCACGCAGGCGAGCACCATCATGCAAAGATACGTGCGGAATGCCTTGATCGCAAAGTCCGTGTAGTGGCTGCTCTCGTTCGCCGCGCCGAAGACGGCGATGAGCTGACGCGGGAAGCCCTCGGCCAGAACGAGCGCGACGGCGCCGACGATCGCCTCGCAGAGCAGGAGCTTTGTAAAGAGCTCACGCACGCGCGTCTTTTTCCCCGCGCCCATGTTGTAACCTACGACGGGAATGCAGCCCGCCGCCATGCCGACGACGATGGAAATGACGATCTGGAAGAACTTCATCACAATGCCGACGACGGCCATCGGGATCTGCGCGTACTGCTCCTGCGAGAATATCTCATCCAGCGCGCCGTACTTGCGCAGCATGTTGTTGATGGCCGCCATCGCCGCGACAAGGCTGATCTGCGAGAGAAAGCTCGTGATGCCGAGCGTCAGCATCCGGGTACAGAGGCTTGCGTGCAGGCGGAAGTCTCCCTTTTCCGGCTTGACGGTCTTCATGCGGCAGAGGTACCACACCGCGAGCGCCGCTGTGACGATCTGGCCCAACACGGTGGCGACCGCCGCACCCATCATGCCCCACTTACATTCAAAGATGAAGATGGGGTCTAAAATGATGTTGAGCACCGCGCCCGCGAGCGTGGAGATCATGGCGAACCGCGGGTTGCCGTCGGCACGGATGACAGGGTTCATCGCCTGACCGAACATATAAAATGGGATGCCGAGCGAGATATAGAAGAAATACTCCTGCGCATAATGAAAGGTCTCCTCGTTCACCGTGCCGCCGAACATCGAGATGATAGCGTCAGCGAAGATGAGGTACAGCGCCGTGAGCACAAGGCTGCTCGCGACCGACAATACGACCGCGCTGCCGACGCTCTTTCTTGCCTCTCCCACTTCGCCCTTGCCGAGCGAAATGCTGACGAACGCGCAGCAGCCGTCGCCGATCATCACGGCGATGGCGAGCGCCACGACCGTGAGCGGAAAGACGACGGTGTTTGCCGCGTTGCCGTAGGAACCGAGGTAGCTTGCGTTGGCGATGAAGATCTGGTCGACGATGTTATAGAGCGCGCCGACGAGCAGCGAGATGATGCACGGGACGGCGTAGCGCCGCATGAGCTTCCCCACGCGCTCCGTCCCCAAAAACTGGTTTGTGTTTTCCATGGCGGTCTTCCTCCTGAACATAAAAAATAAGAGATGCGTTCTGCCGGATCAATCCGGACTTACGCATCTCTGCTGCACGATTTGAATATGAAGTTGTCCCCTCCCTCCTTTTGCCGTAAAAAAGCGTGCGGCGTTTCTGCAACCGGATTTACGCAGAAACGCCACACGCTGTGAATTGATTTTATCAAATTGTTTCGAGCATTTCAAATGTTTTTTGCGGCACGGG
>ENA-UEOY01001039-UEOY01001039.1-human-gut-metagenome-genome-assembly--contig:-NODE-1039-length-10840-cov-3.587569_pt1 | contig 10840 bp, 8 predicted proteins | sample MGYA00242892_ERZ507900 | MGnify/ENA primary metagenome ERZ507900 (study PRJEB26167, sample SAMN06115427) | human gut metagenome | host: Homo sapiens | place: China:Henan | collected 2015-04-15 | study...
TGGAGCTCCGTATTCTGGGGGGCGACCTCGTCGATCTTGTCATGGATGCAAGACTCGTCAAGGTGCTTGACGAGGCGATTACGCCCGAAGAGGAAGCCGCGCTTGAAGAGTCCCTCAACGAAGCGTCTGAAGTTGCGGAGGCAGCCGAAGAGGTGAAGGAGGCCAAAGCGGCTGAACATGCCGCACAGGCCGATGCTGCTCAAGTTCTGAGTGCACCCAATTAATTTTAAAACATCAAACATGGGAAAAGGTCGATTCGCTTGGGCGAAATCGACCGCATGTTTGGGATGTTCGCTGCCGCTTCTTTTCCTGATCCGGCACTCTTGAAGAAGCGGACGGTCTTAAATCGTGCTAGCCTCACGGGCGATTGCGGCTGAAGGTTTTTATTTGCAGCAGCCGCAGAGCTTCGTCCGGGAGGAAATTTTTTCCTTCTGTTCCGTCTAATCCTTGAGCTGAGAGAGGTACTGCGCCGTGAACCGCGAGGACCAAACAGAAGCGCCCAACGAGGAGATCGCAGGCGCTCCGACGCTCGATTCGGACGAAGCCAGCCGCGCGCTTGCGCGGGTGCAGCAGGTTCTCGATTCCGATGAGGATCGGGCTCGAGCTTTGGAAAAAGCTCGTGAAAAGGCCGAAAAAGCCGCTCGCGCAAAATCGGGGGGCAGTGAAAAGCCCGATGAGGACGACAAGGATGACGAAGCGCGTCCGCTGACGCCGGAAGCCGCGCAGCAGCTGCGTGACATTCTGGAGCCCCTCCATCCTGCCGACATTGCTTGGGTACTCGAAGCCCTGCCGCTTGACGACCGTCTTGCTGTCTGGAATCAAGTCCAGAGTGAGTCTGACGGCGATATTCTGCTCGAAGTCAACGAGGGCGTTCGTGAGACCCTGATCGAAGCGATGGACCGCGACGAACTCGTCGACGCGGTTGAAACGCTCGATACCGACCAGATCGCTGACTTGGTCGATGACCTGCCGCCAGATGTGATGGCGGAGGTTCAGGAAGGCCTTTCGCACGAAGAGCGTGCTCAGCTGCGCGCGGCCATGTCGTACCCTGAAGACTCGGTCGGTGCGCGCATGGACTTTGAAATGGTGTCGATCCGCGAGGAAGTGACGATCGACATGGTGCTCAGATACCTGCGCCGCTTCAAAGAGCTCCCTGATCATATGGACCAGATCTTTGTCGTTGATCGACTGGGGCGCTTAAAGGGAGCGCTTGCTGTCGCTCAGATTCTGACGTCCGATCCAGCCAAACAGGTGCGGCGCATCATGCAGACCGAGACCTTCACGCTCAACCCGCTCGATGATGCGAGTGATGCGGCACAGGCCTTCGAGCGCTACGACTTGGTGAGTGCGGCAGTCGTTGATGAGGCTGGTCGATTAGTGGGCCGTCTGACAGTCAATGAAGTGGTTGACGTCATTCGAGAGGAAAGCGACGAAGACGCTTTCAGTGCAGTAGGTCTGGATGACGAACAGGACTTGTTCGGCAGCGTTTGGGGAGCGGCCAAAAGCCGCTGGCTCTGGCTGGGCGTCAACCTCTGTACGGCTTTCTTTGCTTCGCGCGTGATTTCAGCCTTTGACGGCACCATTGAGCGCGTGGTGGCACTTGCGGCTTTGATGCCCATCGTAGCGGGCATGGCCGGCAATTCCGGCAATCAAACGCTGACGCTTTTGGTGCGCTCGCTTGCCACCGGACAGGTGACGCTGGCCAATACTATCGATATTTGGAAGAAGGAACTTGCCGTAGCGGTTGTCAACGGCCTTCTCTGGGGCGCCATTGCCGGCCTCTGTGCTTGGGCGCTTTATTGGGATTCGCCGCAGGGGCATACGCTCGGTCTGGTCATGGCGCTTGCGATGTTCCTCAACATCGTCCAGGGAGCGGCTGTCGGACTTGCTGTGCCGCTCATTCTGAATAAGATGGGGCGCGATCCGGCCATGGGCGGTTCTGTGCTGCTGACCTTTACGACCGATTCGGGCGGGTTCCTGATCTTCCTCGGGCTCGCGACCATTTTCTTCCGCTGACGAGAGAAAAAAAGACCGCCCGTGTTCACCGGGCGGCCTTATTCCATCTGATAGGTGCGATTAGCGACGGCTAAAGATCACCGAAGAGACGCTTCAGGTCGTCAATAGATTTCTTGGCTGCGGGCTTCTCCTCGTCGCTTTCCTTGGCGGAAATTTCACGCACGGTGTAGACATCTTCGATTTCTTCTTTCCAGTATTCGTGCGGCGCGCTGGAATGAAGAAAACGGTCCGCAATTTCTGACCCCACATTTTCGGCACGCAGCACCCGTTTGGTGTCGAACTCCACATCAAGCCAGCGGCGGGTGCGGTCATAGCCGGCGGAAGTGATGCCGCCGCGGTGGATAGGAATGCGCTTCATCTGAATGCCTCTTTTTAAAGCTTCAACAGCGTTCTGAAGATGATTTTTTAGAAAGTTGCCGGCGGAACTAGGCGCACGACAAATGATGGTTAGATTCTACCTATCGCGATGGCGGACAGATTGCATTTAACAAACGTGGCCAAGAGGTCGGCTGAGTTGAATACTGACGCAATAGTGAGATGGTTTCACTGCAATTTTTTTGAAACAAAGCAAAAACAAAAGCAAAATTTTATTGTCTTCAAGCGTTTTCGCAATGAGCGGGTACTCGCATCCTGATGGAAGATCTGTTAATCTGCAAACCAATCAATAGCCGAATGTGCGCGTTAACCCTAAAGCTTTAACGCTGTCGGTCCAGAAAACATCAAATTTTAAATTACAGCCGCAGCAGCAGCTCAGACAACCCTAGCAGGGCTTGTTTGATTTCGGGACGGCTTGTGCTCGTTTCAATGCATCTTCAAGACGTCGATATTTCTGCCCCTACCGTATCGCCCCTGACGCCTTCAAAGACTCCCGGGAAGCTTCTTGCAAGCATTACAAACGGGAGATTCTGGCCCATGGGTGCAGTGGGCTCGGCAGCAGTGGCTGCTGCAGTATGGCTTACTGCTGTTGGTTTGGCGGGGCCGGCCGGCGTCCAAGCGGCTACGCAGACAGAAATTGTCGCGATTGAAGAGGCCGATGTACATGAGTCGCTCAATCGGTTTTTGGAAGAGAAAGAAGCGAACGCTGTAGCGTTGGTCGAGGATTGGGAACGCAAGTCTCCAGCTTCGGAGGCGAGCTTGAGTGAGGCGGGCGATGCTTCAGAGGAGTCCGTGGCGGCTTATATCAACCGCAGCTACCGCGTTCCGCTCGAAGAGGCCAGACAGCTGACGGCATGGGCGTTGGAAATCGGGCAGGGCTTTGATGTTGATCCGCTGCTTATTCTTTCGGTAGCGGCTACCGAATCGAGTTTTAATCCTAAGGCCAAAAACGGCTCTGGCGCAGAAGGGCTCATGCAGGTCATGACCAGCGTGCATACAGAGAAATTCAAAGCCTTCGGCGGTGCAAAGGCCGCAATGGAACCCTATCCCAACATGGTGGTGGGCGCTTCCATTCTCGCGCGTCTCATTGACCGAACAGGCAGCGTTTCGCAGGGCCTCAAGCATTACTACGGCGCGGGCAATCAGTCGAGCGACAACGGTTACGCCGCTAAGGTGTTTAAAGAACGCAGCCGTCTGCAGGTCGCTGCAGCCGGTGACTCGGACCGTGCGGTGGAGCTCTCGCGAGCTAATCGGACGGGGCCCGCATACAACGCGAAACATCGTCCCCGCAATCTTGGCTACGGTGAATGGATGCAGCTCTTGGAAACGCGTGCGCAGCAGGGCGGCAGTGTGAAACGCCTCGCGCCCGAGAGCGATGCAGTGGCGGAAAACCGCCGGTCGTCAGATTCAGCTGAAGGCAGCAGTACTGAAAGCTAAGCTTTTATCGGCTGATATTGAAACGAAGAAGAGCGTGTCTGCAGCAGAATGCGGCGCTCTTTTTTCCTGATGGGCCTCAGCAGGCACGAGGAAGATCACCGACAAGTGTCTGAGCCCAAATAGCCGCGGCCAGTCCTGCGGTTTCCGTGCGCAGAACACGCGGCCCCAGAAGCTGAGGCCGCCAGCCGTGAGCGGCGGCGAGCTCGATTTCGCGAGCAGAGAACCCGCCCTCGGGTCCGACGGCAAAGGCGACGGAGAGGAGTCCCGGCAGCATGCTCGAAGCCGCAGAGGCATCGGCACCGGGCGCCAGAACAAATTTGACGTCTCCAGAAACAGTCTTAAAGCCGGCTTCAAGAGAGGGGACTGCCCGAACGAGGGGCACGACATTGCGGCCGCACTGTTCAGCCGCCGAGCGGGCAATGTCGGTGAGACGGGCCAGACGTTTTTCCAAGCGTTCCCCGGCAAGCTTCGTCACGCTGCGTTCGGCCGGCATGAAGATAATTTCAGAGATGCCGGCTTCAACAGCTTTTTCGACGATCCAGTCCGCTTTTTCCGGTGCAACGAGGCTTTGAAGGAGCGTTATCGCCAGGGGAGACTCTGCTGTGCGGTCCGTGCGGTGCTCTAGCTCCACCCAGGCCGAGGCGTCCGAAAAACCGACGGGCCCCGACCAGGCAGCTCCCGTACCGTTAAAGAGTTCAACGATCTCACCCGCGGCCAGTCTGAGCGATCGACCGGCATGACGAGCGGTTTTGGGAGGCAGTTCAAAGCGTCCGCCCAGTTGGAAGGCGTCAGTAGGGGCGTCGATGAAAAAGCGCGGCGTCGGCATGGGGGAGTACAGCGGAAGGAACGAGGGAAATGGACGGTCCGACACGGAGTCAGATGGTTTGAGCCGGATTGGCTTCGGTCGTCATGTTTGTTTTAAGCATCGAATCGACCACCCTTAAATGATAAAATCTTTAGTTTCAGCAGGGGCTCCTTAAAGACGGAGTATTCCCCGCTCAAGCTCTCACCTTCTCTCTTCCGCAAAAGCAAGACACATGTCACAGGTCTCCCCCCAGACGATGGCGAACGCGATCCGCGCGCTCGCGATGGATGCTGTTCAAAAAGCGAAGTCCGGCCACCCCGGCATGCCGATGGGCATGGCAGACATCGCCACGGCGCTCTGGACGCGTCATCTGCGCTTCAATCCGCAGGATCCCAAGTGGTCGGGCCGCGACCGCTTTATTTTGTCCAACGGCCACGGTTCGATGCTGCAGTACGCACTGCTTCATCTGACGGGCTTTGATCTGTCAATGGATGATCTGAAGGCTTTCCGCCAGCTTGGCAGCCGCACGCCGGGACATCCGGAAGTGGATATCACGCCGGGGGTGGAAACGACGACCGGCCCGCTCGGACAAGGTATCGCCAACGGTGTCGGCATGGCGCTCGCAGAGAAACTGTTGGCCGCTGAATTCAATCGAGATGGCTTCCCGGTCGTCGACAATCGTACGTATGTGTTTTTGGGCGACGGCTGCCTGATGGAAGGCATCAGCCATGAGGTCTGCTCACTGGCGGGCGTCTGGAAGCTCAATAAGCTCATCGCGCTTTACGATGACAATGGTATTTCGATTGACGGTGATGTACGCGGCTGGTTCCGCGATGACACCCGCGGCCGATTCGAGGCCTATGGCTGGAATGTGATTGGTCCGGTCGACGGACACGACATCAACGCCGTTGATCAGGCGATCGCTCAAGCGAAGGAATCCGCAGAGAAACCGACGCTTATCATCTGCCGCACGACAATCGGCAAGGGTTCTCCCAACCGTCAAGGCACGGCCAAGGTGCATGGCGAAGCGCTCGGCGACGAAGAGATCGCCGCGACGAAGGCCGCTCTCGGCTGGACTTACGGTCCTTTTGAGATTCCGCAGGATGTTTATGCAGCATGGGATCATCGCGCTGAAGGGGCGAAGGTCGAAAAAGAATGGCAGCAGACGTATGCGGGTTATAAAGCCGCTTACCCGGAACTGGCCAAGGAACTCGAGCGCCGGCTGGCGGGCGATCTTCCTGACCAATGGGATGCCGCCGTCATGGATGCTGTTTGTCAGGCTGCAGAGGCGGCCGAAACGGTGGCCACCCGCAAGGCCAGTCAAAAGGCGCTTAATGCGCTGGCCCCTGTCCTTCCGGAGCTCCTTGGCGGTTCGGCTGATTTGACCGGGTCAAACCTGACCAACTGGTCGGGCTCGACGAGCCTGAATACGGGCGACTTCCATGCACGTCACATCAGCTACGGCGTGCGCGAATTTGGCATGTCGGCCATTCTGAACGGCATTGCGCTTTACGGCGGATTCATTCCCTACGGCGCGACGTTCCTTACTTTCTCGGATTATTCGCGCAATGCCCTGCGCATGTCCGCGCTGATGAATCTGCGCGCCATCAACGTCTTCACGCACGATTCCATCGGGCTCGGTGAAGACGGTCCGACACATCAGTCGGTTGAACACATTCCCTCGCTGCGTCTTATCCCGAGCATGGATGTCTGGCGTCCCTGCGATACGGTTGAGTCCGTTGTGGCTTGGGCGAGTGCCATCGAGCGCCGAGACGGCGCTTCCTGCCTGATTTTCTCGCGTCAGAACGCAGCTTTCATCGACCGTGACGAAGTAGATGCGGATGCGATCGCTATGGGCGGCTATGTCGTCGCCGAAGCCCCCTTGGGTGAAGGCGAAGCGCAGGTCGTGCTGCTCGCGACCGGTACGGAGGTGGGGCTTGCGATGGATGCGCGCGCTAAACTCGCCGCGCTCAACATCAATGCCCGTGTGGTATCGATGCCTTGCACGAGCCGTTTTGACCGCCAGTCGACGGAGTATCGTCAGTCGGTGCTCCCACCGGGACTGCCGGTGCTCGCCATTGAAGCATCAAAGACTGATCTTTGGTGGAAGTACTTTACGGGGCGCGGCGACGTGCTTGGCGTCGACAGCTTCGGTGAGAGCGCGCCGGCCAAGGATCTTTGGATCAAGTTCGGCTTTACGGTCGACAATGTCGTCTCCAAGGTTGAGGCGCTCCTCCAGTAAATCCCTTTGTTTTTTACCCATCCCTTTCTTCAATATCTAGGAAGTTTCCGACATGACCATCCGTGTTGCCATCAATGGGTTCGGCCGCATCGGCCGCAACGTGCTCCGCGCTCATTACGAGTATGCCAAGCAGCACGACGTTGAAATCGTCGCCATCAATTCTCCGGGCGACCTTGCAGTGAACGCCCATCTCCTGAAGTACGACACGGTGCACGGCCGCTTCACTACGCCCGTTGAAACGGACGGCAAAGACATGATTGTCGGCGGGGATCGCATTCACGTCTTCAAGACGCGAGATCCCCGTGAACTGCCCTGGGCCGACCTCGGTGTCGATCTGGTGATGGAGTGCACGGGAGCCTTCAATTCAAAAGAAGCCTCGATGGTGCATATCGAATCCGGTGCGAAGAAAGTGCTGCTTTCGGCCCCTGGCAAGACCGCGGACGCGACGGTGGTCTACGGCGTTAATCAAGATGTGCTTAAGGCCACAGATCTCGTGGTGTCGAACGCCTCCTGCACGACCAACGGTTTGGCGCCGCTCGTCAAGCCCCTGCAGGACAAAATTGGCATCGAGCACGGTTTGATGACGACGATTCATTCGTACACGAACGACCAGGTGCTCACCGACGTCTACCACAAGGATCTGCGCCGAGCCCGCGCTGCGACGCACTCGATGATCCCGACGAAGACGGGCGCAGCCAAGGCCGTGGGACTGGTGCTGCCGCAGCTGAAGGGCCGTCTGGACGGCTTTGCGGTCCGCGTGCCGACGATTAATGTGAGCTTTGTCGACCTGACGTTCATGGCAGAACGCGCGACCTCGATCGAAGAAATCAATGCGATCCTGAAAGAGGCGAGCGAGGGCGAACTCAAGGGCATTCTCGGCTACAACGATGAGCCGCTGGTGTCGATTGATTTCAACCATGATCCGCGCAGCTCTATCTACGATTCGACGCTCACGAAGATGTCTGGCGACCGCCTTGTCAAGGTTATGGCCTGGTACGACAATGAGTGGGGCTTCTCCTGCCGAATGCTCGACACGGCCTGCGCGATGATGGCCGCCAAGTAAGCTCTGAAAAATCAGACGTAAAGTGAAGCCCAATTTCATTGGCTGAAGCAATATCTGCCGCCCGCGGAAGCGTCCGAATGCCGGATGCTCCCGCGAGGCGGTTTTTTCTTTGGACTTACGGTCTAAAGAAGATCCAACGTATTTTTAATGCAAAGGAGCAGTTTCCATGCAAGTGAAGACTCTGGATTCCCTGGCCGCCTCGGGCGTTTTGAAGGATAAGCGTGTTCTGATCCGCAGTGATCTGAATGTGCCCCGCAATGATGAAGGCGCGATCACCAATGACGCTCGCATTGTGGCGAGTCTTCCGGCCATTAAGACCGCGCTGCTCGCGGGTGCGGCCGTGATGGTGACGAGTCATCTGGGCCGTCCTAAGGAAGGTGTTTTGCGCCCGGAAGATTCTCTGCAGGTCGTTGCCGATCGCTTGGGGGAACTGCTTGGCCGAGAAGTACCGGTTGTTCAGGATTGGATCGACGGTGTTGAGGTGAAGCCCGGTGAGCTGGTGGTGCTGGAAAACTGCCGCTGCAATGTGGGTGAAAAGAAGTGCGATGAGGCGCTTTCAAAGAAATACGCTGCGCTTTGTGACGTTTATGTCAATGATGCCTTCGGTACGGCTCACCGCGCAGAGGCGACAACGGTCGGCGTGGCGAAGTACGCTCCGATTGCTTGTGCGGGTCCCTTGATGGCCAAGGAAATCGAAGCACTCTCCAAGGCGCTCGGCAGCCCCTCTCGCCCGCTCGCCGCGATTGTTGCCGGCTCAAAGGTGTCGACCAAGCTCACGATTCTCTCGAATCTCGCCGAGAAAGTGGATCGCCTTATCGTGGGCGGCGGCATCCTCAATACGTTCTTGCTCGCAGCTGGCCGTCCGATCGGCCAGTCGCTCGCTGAACCGGATCTGGTGGACGAATGCCGCAAGGTGCTCGAGATTCTTGAAAAGAAGGGTGCAAAGCTGCCGATGCCCGTCGATGTCGTGGCGGCCAAGGCTTTTGCGACTGATGCTCCGTACCGCGTTTGCAGTGTTGATGAAGTGGCCGATGACGAGATGATCCTGGATGTGGGTCCGAAGACCGCAGAACATCTCGCACACGAACTGCGCTCTGCCGGAACGATCGTTTGGAATGGTCCGGTGGGTGTCTTTGAGATGAAGCCCTTTGCCAAGGGAACGGAAGCGCTGGCCTATGCGATTGCCGAGGCGACCGATAAGGGGGCCTTCTCCATCGCTGGCGGCGGTGATACGGTCTCGGCCGTCAACGCCTTCGGTGTGGAAGACCGCATTTCCTATATCTCCACGGGCGGCGGTGCTTTCCTCGAGTTCCTGGAAGGCAAGACGCTCCCGGCCATCGCCGTTCTCGAAGAACGAGCAGACCAATAATTCGCTCGGCGCCCCGCTGCTCAGCTCCGACTCCCCTTGATGCCAAGACAAACCATTGGCGGGTTTGACGAGGCTCCGGAGCTGAGAAGCGGGTTGTTGATGCGGCAGAAAAAATGTGCAGGACCAACAGCAGAAGTGAGGACCCTATGATTAATCGTGCAAACGAATTGCTCGAGCGCTTTATGCGCTACGCAGCCGTTACAACCCAGAGCGAAGCGGGGGCAAAAACTGTGCCGAGCACGGCGGGACAGCGCGTGCTCGCACAGATGCTTGCCGAAGAACTTAAAGCGCTCGGGCTCTCGGATGTCGAAGTTTCCGAATATGCTGTCGTCACCGGCCGGCTGCCCTCCAATCTTCCCGCAGGGGCCCAAGCGCCTAAGGTGGGTTGGTGCGCACATCTGGATACGGTCGACGCCGGACTTTCCCCGGACATTCATCCGCAGGTTGTGAAGAACTATCAAGGGGGCGACATCTGCCTTAATGCAGAGAAGAACCTTTGGCTTCGCGTGGCTGAACATCCTGAAGTGGAACGCTACGTAGGCGACGATCTGCTTCTTTCCGACGGCACGTCAGTGCTCGGCGCAGACAATAAGTCTGCCATTGCCAACATTATGACGGCACTGCACATCATCGTTGAGGAAGGTCGTCCTCACGGTGATATTTATGTTGCTTTTGTGCCGGATGAAGAAATTGGTCTTTGCGGCGCGAAGAAAATTGACTTTTCAAAGTTCCCGGTCGATTTTGCCTACACGATTGACAGCTGCGAACTCGGTGAAATCGTTTGGCAGACCTTCAATGCCGGCAGTGCCTGGGTGGATATTCAGGGCATTACCGCACATCCGATGTCTTCGAAGGGACAGCTTTTGAATCCGATTCTGGTCGCGCACGACTTCATCGGCATGCTTGACCGCGGTCAGACGCCGGAATTTACCGAGAAGACTGAAGGGTTTGTATGGGTGAACGGCATTCAGGGCGGTCCCGCCAAATGCCGCGTGTCGCTTAAGCTCCGAGATCACAGCCTCAAGCGCTATGAAGAAAAAAAGACACTTATCCGCGCCATCGTCGACTGCCTGCGCGTGCGCTATCCGCGCGCGAAGATCAATCTGACGATCGAGGATGTCTACGGCAACATTGCCGACGCTATCAAACCCGAGAACAGTGCATGCATTGACATGCTGCGCCGCGCGATGGAAATTGAACATGTGACGGTAAAGGACATTGCCATGCGCGGAGGCACGGATGGTTCCTTCATTTCCACGCAGGGTATTCCGACGCCGAATTACTTCACGGGCGCACACAACTTCCACAGTGCCTGTGAGTTCATGCCCATGTCTTCGTGGCTGAAGAGCCTTGCGGTGACACTGAGGCTTGTTGAACTCGCCGCTGGTGTGACGAAGTAATTGACCGTTTCGCTTCAAAAGAACGGGCGGCTTGATTTGCTCAGGCCGCCCGCTCTATTTTGTGCGCCCGGCAGCGCACGTGTGATTGTGTGGTGAAAGTCCACTGTCCGCCCGGTCGCGGGAAGGACTAGCA
>ENA-UEOY01001056-UEOY01001056.1-human-gut-metagenome-genome-assembly--contig:-NODE-1056-length-10745-cov-3.453037_pt1 | contig 10745 bp, 8 predicted proteins | sample MGYA00242892_ERZ507900 | MGnify/ENA primary metagenome ERZ507900 (study PRJEB26167, sample SAMN06115427) | human gut metagenome | host: Homo sapiens | place: China:Henan | collected 2015-04-15 | study...
CGGCAAAGCAAAACGCAGCATGGGTGCGGAAATGGCTTATGAAGTCAGGGGACGGTTCAATCAGCGGGACTTGACGTACTTGTGCAGGGTAGCGCGGACAGCGCCGGGGCCTGCGAACAGCTCCTTGGCCATGGACTCGATCTTCTCGCCCAGACCGACGGCGTACAGGTCCACGCCGAAGACATCGGTGCGGCTGTACAGAGCCTTCAGGCAGGAGAAGTCCTGCTCACCGGCTTCCACCTTCAGGGGAGCCACGATGGCCTGCAGCTCAGCCAGCAGCGGATCGGGAGAGATCTCGAAGGGCTGGCAGTTGTCGTCCAGACCGGTCAGGTAGCGGGCATAGCCTGCCAGCACCAGCGGGATGAGGATGAGGTTGGACTTGTCCAGACCGCGCGCCTCGTAAGCCTTGATGGTCTCGCCGAAGCGGATCGCCAGCTTCTGGGAAGTATCGGTGGCAATACGCTGAGGAGCGTCGGGCATGAAGGGGTTGGGCAGACGGCGGTTGATGACAGCGCCGATGAACTCGTAGGGGTTCAGAACGCCGGGGTCAACGACAACGGGCATCGCCTCGATATAGCCGATCTTCTGGATGAAGCTGCGCAGATCCTCATCCGCCATCTCAGCGGAGATGAGGGTGTAGCCCAGCATGCAGCCGTAGATGGACATGGCGGTGTGCAGGGGGTTGAGGCAGGTGCAGACCTTCATCTTCTCGATCTTATCGACGGTCTCGCGGTCGCAGTAGAGGACACCGCCCAGCTCCAGCGGAGGACGGCCATTGGTGTAGTGGTCCTCGATGCAGAGGTACTGGGTCTCCTCGGCGTTGACGAAGGGAGCGGTGAAGGTGTGCTTCTCGGTGACGATGGTGTAGTTGTCCTCAAAACCGTCGTCAGCCAGCATCTTCTGGACCTTGGCATCCGGGCGGGGAGTGATCTTGTCGATCATGCTCCAGGGGAAGGTGATCTTGGTCTCGTCCTTGACGTAGGCCAGGAACTCGGCGGGGACCAGACCCTGCTCGACCCACTTGGAAGCGTAGGCAAAGACTGCGGTCTTGACCTTATCGCCGTTGTGAGAGCAGTTGTCCATGCTCTGGACGGTCAGGGGCAGAGCACCGGCCTTGAAGCGCTCGTAGAGCAGAGCGGTGACCTTGCCCATGGCCAGAACGGGGGTCAGGCCGCGCTCGAGGTCAGCAGGAGCGACGCCGTAGCCCTTCTCGGTGATGGTGAAGGAGATCATCTGCAGGCTGGGTGCCTGGAAGATCTCGACCAGACGTGCCCAGTCAGCGCCGAAGGAGTAGTCAGCCTTCAGGCTCTCGGTGACGGAGGCGATGACCTTCTTCTCGATGTCGCCGGTGGACTTCAGGCAGACCAGCAGGCTCAGGTTGTCGTAGGGCTGATAAGCCTTGTCGATGATCTCGTAGTCGAAGCTCTCGGCCACGATGACGCCGCGGTCATACTTGCCGCTGTTCAGGGCGTCGTTCAGGATGGCAGCCGGGAATGCGCGGAAGATGTTGCCGGCGCCGAAGTGGACCCAGGTGGGTTCTGCGTGGGTCTTGGCCTTGACGGCCTCGACGTCGAACTTGGGCAGCTCGTAGCCCTTTTCTGCCCACTCGGCGGACAGATTGCCGTTCTTAATATCAGTCAGCTTCATGATATATCAGCCCTTCTTCTTCTCTTCGTCCAGACGGTCCAGCAGGTCCCAGACGCCCAGCATATACTGGATGCCCAGCGCACGGTCATACTTGCCGTAGCCGGGGCGGCAGCTGCCAGGGCCTTCCTCCCACAGCTGACGGCCATGGTCGGGGCGGATGTAGCCCTCGAAGCCGCAGTCATGGTAGGCGCGCAGGATCTCGATGATGCCGGTCTCGCCGCAGCAGTCGCGGTGGGCAGCCTCGGAGAAGTCGCCGTTGGGGAAGTGATGGATGTTGCGGATGTGTGCGAATGCGATGCGGTCGCAGTGCTTGCGGACGATCTCAGCCACATTGTTGTTGGGGTTGGCGTTCAGGCTGCCGGAGCAGAGGGTCAGGCAGTTGTACTCGTCGTCCACCATGCTCAGGAAGCGGTCGATGCTCTCAGCATCCACCAGCAGGCGGGGCAGGCCGAAGATATCCCAAGGGGGATCGTCCATGTGGATGGCCATCTTGATGTCGCACTCGCGGCAGGTGGGCATCAGGGCTTCGAGGAAGTACTTCAGGTTCTCCCAGAGCTTTTCCTTGGTGACAGGGGCGTAGGCCTTGAACAGCTCGTCCAGCTTTGCCATGCGCTCCGGCTCCCAGCCGGGGAAGGTCATGTTGTACTTCTCAGTGAAGGACATGATGTACTCGGCCATGGACTTGTAGTCGCCCTTGATCTTGTCCTTCTCGTAGAACAGTGCGGTGGAGCCGTCGCCGACGGGGTGGAACAGGTCGGTGCGGGTCCAGTCGAAGATGGGCATGAAGTTGTAGCAGATGACCTTGACACCGAACTTGGACAGGTTGCGGATGCACTGCTTGTAGTTCTCGATGTACTGATCGCGGGTGGGCAGGCCGATCTTGATGTCGTCGTGGACGTTGACAGACTCGACAACGTCCATGTCGAAGCCGTAAGCGTGGATCTGGTCTGCGACCTTCTGGATCTCGTCGATCTCCCAGATCTCGCCGGGCATCTTGTTGTGCAGCGCCCAGACGATGCTGGTCACGCCGGGGATCTGCTTGATGTCGCTGAGGGTGACGGGGTCGTTGCCCTCGCCATACCAGCGCCAACCCATTTTCATAGGCATAGTGGATGTCCTCCGTTCATATTGCTTTGCGTTTATGCGCGGCAGGAGTGCCTCGCTCTCTCACTTATATTCTAATATATCAGTTGCGAATTGGCAATAGTCGATTTGCTGAGTTTTGATGTTTTTTCTTGTATACTTTAGACAAATTGACATGGAAATGACAAAAAAGAGCCCTCTCAGTCACCTCCGGTGACAGCTCCCCCAGAGGGGGAGCCGCTGGCGTGTCGGTAAGGTCTGCACAAGACGAGAGAAGCTCAGACTGGTCTAAAACAATAGTGCCCCGCTACAGAGGGCAGCGGAGCACTAGCTTTTGCGATATGAGAAATTTAAGCGGTCAGCTCAGAGTGGCCCGGCTTGCCAATGGCTCTCCCTTTGGGAGAGCTGGCGCACCAGCGCCTGAGAGGGCTATTAACGCTTCACGTTGAAAGCAGCCATGCCGGGGTAGACGGCGCTGCCGCCCAGCTGCTCCTCGATGCGCAGCAGCTGGTTGTACTTTGCCACACGCTCGGTGCGGCTGGGTGCGCCGGTCTTGATCTGGCAGGTGTTCAGAGCCACGGCCAGGTCGGCGATGGTGGTGTCCTCAGTCTCGCCGGAGCGGTGAGAGCTGATGGCGGTATAGCCGGCCTTGTGAGCCATCTTGATGGCTTCCAGAGTCTCAGATACGGAGCCGATCTGGTTCAGCTTGATGAGGATGGCGTTGCCGGCACCCAGCTGGATGCCCTTGGCCAGACGCTCGGTGTTGGTGACGAACAGGTCGTCGCCCACCAGCTGGACCTTGCCGCCCAGCTCGCGGGTCATCTCCTGCCAGCCTTCCCAGTCCTCTTCGTCCAGACCGTCCTCGATGGAGATGATGGGGTACTTCTCCACCAGCTTCTTCCAGTGTGCGATGAGCTCACTGGAGGTGAACTCGGTGCCGGCCTTGGGCAGCTTGTAGAAGCCCTTGCCCTTGGGGCTCTTCCACTCGGAGGAAGCAGCGTCCATGGCCAGCATGAAGTCCCTGCCGGGAAGATAACCGGCCTTCTCGATGGCGGCCAGAATGGTCTCAATGGTCTCCTCGTCGCTGGACAGGTTGGGAGCGAAGCCGCCCTCGTCGCCGACGGAGGTGGCCAGACCCTTTGCCTTCAGGATGGAAGCCAGAGCGTGGAAGACCTCGGCGCACCAGCGCAGGCCCTCCTTAAAGGAAGGTGCGCCCACGGGCATGATCATGAACTCCTGGGTGTCCACGGTGTTGGTAGCGTGTGCGCCGCCGTTCAGGATGTTCATCATGGGGACGGGCAGGCGGTTGCCGTTCACGCCGCCGAGGAAGCGGTAGAGGGGCATGTCCAGCGAAGTGGCAGCAGCGCGGCAGGCAGCGATGGAAACGGCCAGAATGGCGTTTGCGCCCAGCTTGGACTTGTCCTTGGTGCCGTCAGCGTCGATCATAGCCTTGTCGATAGCGTAGATGTCGGAAGCATCCATGCCGATGACAGCATCAGCGATGACGGTGTTGATGTTCTCCACAGCCTTGGTGACGCCCTTGCCCAGATAGCGGCCCTTGTCGCCGTCGCGCAGCTCCAGGGCTTCGAACTCGCCGGTGGATGCGCCGGACGGTGCGCAGCCCCGGGCCACGGTGCCGTCGGCGAGGGTGATCTCAGCCTCAACAGTGGGGTTGCCGCGGGAGTCCAGGATCTCACGGCCCTGAACGTCTACGATCTCAAGATAGTTCATGATTTGTACCTCCATATATAATAGGAATGGATGCGCTCTTCTCATTTGGATAGTATATGCTAACTAACCGATATTATCCTACCATGATTCGGCCCGGGATGCAAGGGGATGCATGGATGTTAGCGCAAGCAAACTTCAGGGGGGAAGTTGTGTCATTTTTTTGTTACTTGTGAATCAATTTCATGTTCTGTTTTTCTCAGGTGAACAATTTGAAAAAGTAACCAAAAATCGACACTTTGTTTTGTTAAAAATAGCAAGTTTTGCCTGAAACCCCTCCAAAACTATGGACGATTTGTGAATTGCGGACTTGCACCGAAGTGCTTATAATAAGACTCAAGGAAGCAGAGCTGCTTTGAGGGAAGAGAGAGCTGCTTCCTTAACAGCTTTTCGGGACACTGGCTCATGGGCCGTGCGCGAGGGCTGCAAATAACACGAATGCTTCCAAATAGCAGGAGGATATAGACTTATGAAAAACATGATCTCTCGTCGTAACTTTCTGGCTGCTGCCGGTGTCGTGGCTGCTGCCGGTGTTCTGACTGCCTGCGGCGGCTCTTCCAGCACCGCAGCTTCCGCTGCCGGTTCTAGCGCAGCAGCTGCTTCCGGCGACACCATCAAGGTCGGCGTTATGGGCCCCCTGAGCGGCAACGTCTCCGTTTACGGTCAGGCTGTTGTCAACGGTGCTACCCTGTACCTGAAGCAGGTCAACGCCAACGGCGGCATCAACGGCAAGCAGATCGAGATCCTCACCGAGGACGAGCAGGGCGACGCTACGCAGGCTGTCAACTGCTTCACCAAGATGGTGGACGAGGGCATGACCGCTCTGATCGGCGACGTTACCACCACCCCGACTCTGGCAGTTGTTGCTGAGAGCGCAGACTACAATATGCCCATGGTCACCGCTTCCGCTACCGCTGAGGCTGTCACCTACGATGCCGAGACCGACACCGTGAACGCAAACGTCTTCCGCGCCACCTTCACCGACCCGTTCCAGGGCATCAAGATGGCTGACTACGCATACCAGAAGCTGGGCTACACCAAGGCAGCCGTCATCTTCAAGAAGGGTGCAGACTACAACGAGGGCCTGGCAGAGAACTTCGTCAACGAGTTCGAGTCTCTGGGCGGCACCATCGTCGATCAGGAGAGCTACTCTGAGGGCGATGTGGACTTCAAGACTCAGCTGACCACCATCCTCGGCAAGGACCCCGAGACCGTCTTCTGCCCCAACTACTACGAGGAAGTGGGCCAGATCCTGTCTCAGGCTGAGAGCGTCGGCCTGACCGTTCCGTTCCTGGGCGGCGACGGCTGGGATGGTCTGGAAGGCTACGCCACCAACGATCAGCTGAAGGACACTTACTTCTGCGCCAACTACGCAAAGGGCTCCAACGCCGAGTTTGAGGATGCCTACAAGGCAGAGTACGGTCAGGAGTACCCCAACGGCTTCTCTCCTCTGGGCTACGATGCAGCAAAGACCGTCGTCTACGGCCTGCAGGCTGCTGAGGATGCCGGTCTCGAGGCTGGCACCGACGATTACAAGCAGGCTGTCATCGATGCCATTGCCTCCGGCACCATCGACGGCATCACCGGCACCTTCACCTTCGACGAGCATCACGACCCCGTCAAGCAGACTGCTATCCTGACCTATGTGGACGGCAAGCCGGTGCTGAAGGAAATGTTCTGATTCCAGCTTTCTTCCACCGACCGGTGATGGAAGCGCCGCTGAGATCCGAATGATCGTAAATTGACCCGACTGCGGAGAACGCCGGAACAGTATTGCCCCGGTGCTCTCCGCTTTTTTGGTAAAAAAGTGTATCCCCACATAAGGCGTGCAACAGCGCCGGAAAGAAAGGAAGTATCCATCCATGACAGTGTTTTTCAGCCAGCTCATTAACGGCTTGTCGCTGGGCAGCATCTATGCACTGATCGCACTGGGCTACAGCATGGTGTACGGCATCATCCTGCTGCTGAACTTTGCCCACGGCGACGTCATCATGGTGGGCGCGTACATGTCCTGGTTCGTCATGAACCAGCTGGGCCTCGGCCCGGTCACGGCGGTCTGTGCCACCATCCTCACCTGTACGCTGCTGGGCGTGGTCATCGAAAAGATCGCCTACACCCCGCTGCGCAGCGCACCCCGTATCTCTCTGCTCATCACGGCTATCGGCGTGTCGTTCTTCCTCGAGTACACGGCTGAGCTGGTCATGGGCTCGGGCGCAAAAGTCATCCCGTCTTACTACGACAACAAGACCTTCTATCTGGGCAAGGCGCCTCTGGGCCTGACCTCCATCATCACGCTGGTGGTCACCGTGCTGTCCATGCTGGTGCTGACCTTCCTCGTCCAGAAGACCAAGCTTGGCAAGGCCATGCGCGCCGTCTCTGAGGATATGGACGCTGCCCGCCTGATGGGCATCAACGTCAACAGCACCATCTCCTTTACCTTCGCGGTCGGCTCTGCACTGGCCGGCATCGGCTCGGTGCTGTACTGCTGCTCCTACCCGCAGGCCACTCCCACCATGGGCTCTATGCTGGGCCTGAAAGCCTTCGTCGCCGCCGTTCTGGGCGGCATCGGCTCCATCCCGGGCGCAATGGTCGGCGGCATCGTCATCGGCCTGTGCGAGTGCTTTGTTTCCGCCATCGGCCTGTCTGCCTGGAAGGACGCTGTCACGTTCGCCATCCTCATCATCGTGCTGCTGTTCAAGCCCACGGGCTTCCTTGGCCGCAAGGTGCAGGAAAAGGTGTAAGGAGGGCATGAAGATGAACAAGAATCGCAAAACGCTCAAGATGCCCGTGCGCTACCTCATGAACGCCGTGCTGGTGGTGCTGCTGTTCCTGGCCCTTTCCTACATGACCGGCAACATGCTCTCCACTTACCAGAACAAGGTGCTCATGACCGTGGGCATCAACATCATCCTGGCCGTGTCCCTGAACGTGGCCACCGGCTATCTGGGCCAGCTGCCGCTGGGCCACGCCGGTTTCATGGCCGTGGGTGCTTACACCTGCGCCCTCTTCACCAAGTACAGCCCTCTGCCCGATGGCGTTTCCTTTGCCATCGGCCTTGCACTGGGCGCTGTGATGGCCGGCCTGTTTGGCGTCCTCATCGGCGTCCCGGCCCTCCGTCTGACCGGTGACTATCTGGCCATCCTGACCCTGGGCTTCGGCGAGATCATCCGCATCACCCTGAACAACATCGACGATGTGCTGGGCTACAGCCTGTTCTACGGCTCCAAGGGCCTCAAGAACATCCCCAAGTACTCCAACTTCGCCAATGTCTTCCTCTGTGTGGTCATCACCTGCTTCCTCATCCATGCCATGATGAAGAGCCGCCACGGCCGTGCCGTCCTCGCCATCCGTGACAACGAGATCGCTGCCGAGAGCTGCGGCATCCAGACTACTTATTATAAGGTCATGGCCTTCGCTTTCTCCGCTGCCTTTGCCGGTCTGGCCGGTGGTCTGTACGCCTGCTACATCGGCGTTCTGAACCCCTCCACCTTCGGCTTCATGAAGTCCATCGAGATCCTGGTCATGGTGGTTCTGGGCGGCATGGGCTCCATGCTGGGCTCCATCCTCTCCGCTACCGTCCTGACCATCCTGCCCGAGGCCACCCGCAGCTTCGACAGCTACCGCATGGTCATCTACTCGCTGGTGCTCATCCTGATGATGATCTTCCGTCCGGGCGGACTGCTGGGCAGCTACGATTTCTCCATGAGCCGCATCGTGGAAAAGGCCATGAATGGCGAACTGTTCCGCAAACATACCAAAAAGGAGGCCGCTGACCATGAGTGAGTTCAAGACCAGACTGCACAGTGTGCCCTCCGGCGGTTTTCTGACCGACCGCGACAAGGACAAAAAGCCCATTCTGGACGTGCGTGAGCTGGGTATCGACTTCGGCGGTCTGACCGCTGTGGACAACTTTAACCTGATGATTGGCCGCAACGAGATCGCCGGTCTGATCGGCCCCAACGGCGCAGGCAAGACCACCGTGTTCAACCTGCTCACCAACGTCTACCAGCCCACCCGCGGCTCCATCCTCATCGATGGAATGCCCACCGCCGGCAAAAAGACCTATCAGGTCAACCGGATGGGCGTGGCCCGTACGTTCCAGAATATCCGCCTGTTCAAGGACCTGTCCGTCATCGACAACATTAAGGTGGGCCTCCACGAGTCCATGAAGTACAATCTGGGCTCCTCTCTCATCCGCCTGCCCAACTACTGGAAGGAAGAGAAGCGCTGCACCGAACGTGCTTTCGAGCTGCTGGACATCTTCCACATGGCTGACCTCGCCGATGCACAGGCCGGCAGCCTGCCCTACGGCGCACAGCGCCGTCTGGAGATCATGCGCGCGCTGGCTACCAGCCCGAAGCTGCTGCTTCTGGACGAGCCGGCCGCCGGCATGAACCCCTCCGAGACCGCAGAGCTGACGGAGACCATCCGCCGCATCCGCGACGAGTTCAACATTGCTGTCCTCCTCATCGAGCATGATATGAGCCTTGTCATGGGCATCTGCGAGGGCATCGCCGTGCTGAACTTTGGCCGCATCATCGCCAAGGGTACGCCGGACGAGATCCGCAACAATCCCCAGGTCATCGAAGCCTACCTGGGCAAGAAGGAGGGCTGAACGATGGCACAGATTTTGCTGAAAGTTGATAACATCAACGTCTTCTATGGCAACATCCACGCAGTCAAGGATGTCTCCTTCGAGGTGAACGAGGGCGAGATCGTCACCCTCATCGGTGCCAACGGTGCCGGTAAATCCACCACCCTGAAGACCATCTCCGGCCTGCTCCACCCGAAGACCGGCGACGTCCTCTACAAGGGCAAGAGCATCAAGGGCGTCCGCGCTCATAAAATCGTCGAGGCCGGTCTGGCACAGGTGCCGGAAGGCCGTCATGTCTTCCTGCACATGACCGTGGAGGAGAATCTGGACATGGGTGCATACACCCAGCCCGCTTCCACCATCGCTCCCAACAAGGAGAAGGTCTTTGAGCTGTTCCCCCGCCTGAAGGAGCGCCGCAAGCAGCTGGCCGGCACCATGTCCGGCGGCGAGCAGCAGATGCTGGCCATGGGACGTGCGCTCATGAGCAACGCCTCCATGCTGATGCTGGACGAGCCCTCCATGGGTCTTTCGCCGCTGCTGGTGCAGGAGATCTTTGACATCATCCGCGACATCCACAAGGAGGGTATGACCATCCTGCTGGTGGAGCAGAACGCGCAGATGGCGCTTTCGGTGGCTGACCGCGCCTATGTGCTGGAGACCGGCCGCGTGGTCATGGACGGCACCGGTGCTGAGCTGCTGACCAACGAGCGCGTCCGCAACGCCTATCTGGGCGGGTAAACGGAAAAATAGTTTGATTTGCAGTTCCGAAACGCCCTTGGACGTTTCGGAACTGCTTTTTCCTGCTATCACTTTACTTTCGTAAAAAATTGTGCCATAATGGGTGCAGTATTCCGGCTTTGCAAAAGCCACGCCCCGGCTCGGGAAAGCGGGGCGCAAACCACACAGAATGAGGGGTAAACGTTATGAGCAAGATCATCATCCCGGCAAACTACAAACCCGCGCTGAACCTGTACGACACGCAGCGCGCCATCGGCACGGTGAAGCGGCTGTTTGCCGATACCCTGTGCGCCACGCTCAACCTGTACCGCGTGTCCGCACCGCTGTTTCTGGAGGCTTCCACCGGCCTGAACGACGATCTGAACGGCGTGGAGCGCAAGGTTACCTTTGACATCAAGGACAGCGGCACCGAGGCACAGGTGGTGCAGTCGCTGGCAAAATGGAAGCGTCAGGCGCTGAAGGACTACGGCTTCCGCGTGGGCAAGGGTCTGTACTGCGACATGAACGCTATCCGCCGGGACGAGGAGCTGGATAACCTCCACTCGGTCTATGTGGATCAGTGGGACTGGGAAAAGATCATCACAGTGGAGGACCGCAACGAGACCTACCTGAAAAACGTGGTGCGCTGCATCGTGTCTGCGGTGTGCGCCACCGAGATGAACCTGCACGCCATGTTCCCCCAACTGCAGGAGCTGCCCCTGCACACCCCCAACGTGACCTTTGTCACCACGCAGGAGCTGGAGGATAAGTACCCCGACCTGACCCCGAAGGAGCGGGAGAACGCCTTTGTCAAGGAGAACGGCACCACCTTCCTGATGAAGATCGGCGCACCCTTGCGCAGCGGCAAGCCTCACGACGGCCGCGCCCCGGACTACGATGACTGGGATCTGAACGGCGACCTGCTGTTCTGGAACGAGCCGCTGCAGTGCAGCTACGAGCTGAGCAGCATGGGCAT
>ENA-UEOY01001061-UEOY01001061.1-human-gut-metagenome-genome-assembly--contig:-NODE-1061-length-10719-cov-4.142360_pt1 | contig 10719 bp, 8 predicted proteins | sample MGYA00242892_ERZ507900 | MGnify/ENA primary metagenome ERZ507900 (study PRJEB26167, sample SAMN06115427) | human gut metagenome | host: Homo sapiens | place: China:Henan | collected 2015-04-15 | study...
TTGACAAACTTAGCGACCATCAGCACGAAGTCGTACAGGACATCAGCGTGCTCCATACAGCAAAACTGTTCGGTGGATTGTGGACTGACAATTTCAGTATTTTGAAAACAGGTATAATGTTATCGTCTGGGATGCGCCGGCACACATTCTTTTTTGTCCGGAAGCGTGGTTATACATTGCACATAGACGCACCTGATGGAGGGACGAAAATGGAAACTGAAAAAGTATATGCTATGCCATTTGCAAAAATATATCCTATACTGGTGGCAAAGGCAGTCGGCAAGGGGCGGACGCAGGCAGAAGTAGATGAAATTATTGGGTGGCTGACGGGTTACAGCGCCTGCGGCGTAAAGCAGGAGGGTATCGAAGAGCCGCTGATGAAGGAGATCCGCTATTTGGAAAGCTGGTGGATGAGCTGGCTAAGGGCAAAGCGATGGAGAAGATCAAGCGGACAAACAAATGAGGAAAAGCAGCCTATTACACACCGACAGAGAATGTGGTATAATCTTTAAGAAAACACTGTATGGAAAGGACAAACATGATGAACGCTCTGGATATTATGAAACATCCTGCCGCCTATGTCAGTGGCTATGAAAACACCCCCACGGAGGAACAGTACCGTGCAAAGCAACTGTGTTGGGAGTACAACCGCACCGCTCCCAACGAACAGGAAAAGCGGCGCAGTATCCTGCAGACCCTGCTGGGCACCTGCTCTCCCATGACCGGCATTGAGCCGGATTTCCACTGTGACTATGGCTTCAACATCCATACCCACGGCTTGGCGGTCATCAATTATAACTGTGTCATTCTGGATACCTCTCCGGTAAACATCGGAGCAGGTGCCTTTATTGCCCCTGGCGTATGCCTTGCCTGCTCCGGTCATGCCATCGATCCGGAGCAGCGCAGCCATGGCATTGGCACCTCGTCACCCATTACGCTGGAGGAAAACGTCTGGATCGGCGCAAATTCCACTGTCTGTGGCGGCGTTACCATCGGGGCAGGCTCGGTTATCGGGGCGGGAAGCGTCGTCACTCATGACATTCCCGCCGGCGTCATCGCTGCGGGGGTGCCCTGCAAGGTGATCCGCCCCATTACCGAAAAAGATAAGTTCAAGCCGGAGGATATTCTGTTCTGAGAAATTCAGATCGAAAACTCTGAAAAAAGCCCTCCGGGGACATTTTTGTTTTTCGCCATGTTTTTCTGCGGGGAGAAGGCATGGTATACTGAGAGCGACAACTCGGAAGTTGGAGGATACACGCATGAAAATTGTAATCATTAATGGAAGTGCCAGAAAAGGAAACACGCTGACAGCAATCAATGCATTTATAAAAGGAGCATCAGAAAAGAATGAAATTGAAATCATTGAACCTGACAAACTCAACATTGCACCATGCAAGGGATGTGGTGTCTGTCAATGCTCTAAGGGATGCGTCGATAAGGATGATACAAATCCTACAATTGATAAAATTGCTGCCGCAGATATGATTCTTTTTGCTACACCAGTTTATTGGTGGGGAATGTCAGCACAATTGAAACTTATCATTGATAAGTGCTACTGCCGTGGATTGCAGTTAAAAAATAAAAAAGTTGGCACGATTGTTGTAGGCGGTTCTCCCGTAGACAGTATCCAGTATGAGCTGATTGATAAGCAGTTTGACTGTATGGCAAAATATCTTTCATGGGATATGCTTTTCAAAAAATCATATTACGCAACAGCTAGAGATGAACTTGAAAAAAACAAGGATTCCATGAACGAACTTGAGGGGATCGGAAAAAATTTATAAAGCACGTTCCAAATTCCAGCTCTACAAGCAGTCCTTCATCTCTATTGATTCAAAGAACACAGGAAAGTGAAGCGTAATTTTAACTATGAAAAAGAGTCTGAGAATGACAGAGGGAAGTATCTCCCAAAAGATCATTTTTTTTGCAATTCCATTGTTTCTGGGAAATCTGTTCCAGCAATTGTATAATACTGCTGATTCCCTGATCGTAGGAAATTTTCTAGGAAGTAATGCACTGGCGGCAGTCAGTTCATCTGGAAATCTGATTTTTCTGATGGTAGGTTTTATTAACGGCATTGCCATGGGTGCAGGTGTTGTTATTGCACGATATTACGGAGCCAAAAAAAGAGACTGCCTGAAAAAGGCAATCCATACAACGGTTGCATTTGGACTTGTGGCCGGTGCTGTGCTGACAGTTTTGGGAATGTTTCTGGCACCAAAGATCCTGGTATTGATGGGAACTCCTGCGGACGTGCTCCCGGAATCTATTGTGTATTTCCGTACATATTTTGCAGGGTCTATGGGTGTTGTCATGTACAATATCTTTGTTGGAGTTCTGCAGTCGGTCGGTGATGGACGCCATCCTCTGATATATCTGATTATTTCTTCCTGTGTCAATGTCGTTCTGGATATTTTCTTTATCGCAGGTCTTGGCATGGGAGTCGGATCAGCAGCACTTGCAACCGCAATTTCACAGTTTGTCAGTGCACTGCTCTGTATGGTTCATCTGCTGCGTGTGGAAGAAGAATATCGTCTGGAATTGCGAGAGATTCGTTTTGACAGTTCTATGCTGAAGCAGATCATCCAGAATGGTGTACCATCCGGTTTTCAGAATTCAGTGATCGCGATCGCGAACGTCTTTGTACAGTCAAATATAAATGCATTTGGAAAAATGGCGATGGCAGGATGTGGTTCCTACTCCAAGATAGAGGGATTCGCCTTTTTGCCGGTGACCTGTTTTACAATGGCTCTGACAACCTTTGTCAGTCAGAATCTGGGTGCAAAACAGTATGACCGGGCGAAAAAGGGAGCAAGATTTGGAGTTCTCTGCTCGATTACTATTGCAGAGTTGATCGGTATTATCATATATGTGGCAGCACCGGTACTGATCACAGCGTTTAACAGAGATCCTGATGTTGTACATTATGGAGTCATGCAGTCCAGAACAATTGCGTTATTTTATTGTCTGCTGGCGTTTTCTCATTGCATCGCAGCAATACTTCGTGGATCAGGTAACGCATCCGTTCCGATGATCGTTATGCTCTGTGACTGGTGTTTGTTTCGCGTAAGCTACATTACTGTGGCAGTTCGTATTCTCCCGGATATACGAGTGATTTTCTGGGCATACCCATTGACTTGGGGTATCAGCTCCGTGATTTTTCTGTATCTGTTCTTACGTGGAAAATGGGTTTACGGATTCGAGAAATCCTAATCGCTATACCGAATAATCGCACAAAATTTTCTTTACATTTTCGATTTTTACAGGCTTTGCAAGGTGAGCATTCATTCCCGCTGCCAGATATGATATTAAAGGTAGAAAATATTGTTTACAATGAGCTGCTTATCAGAGGTTATAATGTGGATGTTGGTATTGTAGAGGCGTATGCGAAAAATGATGAAGTAAAAACAACGCGAAAGCAGTTTGAATTTGAGTTTGTGGTCAATCATGGGAGTCAGAGATATTATATTCAGGTGGCTTATGATATGACCTCTGAGGAAAAGCAGAAGCAGGAATTTAATTCATTTAGAAATATCCCTGATTCATTTAAAAAGATCGTGGTAGTAAACGGAACAAAAAAGCCTTGGAGAAATGAGGAAGGCTTTGTAATCATGGGAATGAAGTATTTTCTGCTCAATGCGGATAGTTTGGAGTTTTAGAAATATTGCTGGGATATCGCCAATGAAAAGTAATTATAGATAGTTTACTTGACTTTGCAAGTGAAATTAAGCAAAAAGAGATAGACCGCGTAGTATTCAAAACGGAGCAGCTTCACAGAGTTTTCCCTGTCAGTTACACAGCAGAGCAGATGAGGCGTGAAATTTTGGAAATGTTGAAATTAAATATGAACAAATATTGGGATGAATAAAGCAGCTACCGAAACACTATTTCCGGATATTTCGATTAATCTTCTCAAACTCCCTTCCTCCCAGGGTATTGTGGGTGAGAAGTCTTTTGTTGCTTCCCGCTGATGCATTTTTCCGGTATTGTCCAGGGGTACAGCCGTTATGCTGACGGAACTGTCTGCAGAAATGCTCTACATTATTATAACCACATTGCTCGGAAATGTCGCGGATGGAGTATTCGCTGTACTCTAATAAATCCTGTGCACGGCGCAGACGTCCTTCGATGACATTGTCCATGCAGGAGGAGCCAAATTGGCGGTGATAGAGAGCCTGAAGATGACTGGGACTTAAGTGAAGCTTCGCAGCCATCATGTTTATATTCCATGGAAGCTGAGGATTATTGTAGATCATCTTATGCAATGCAACCAGCTCATGATCGTGAATACCCGGGGACTCATTCTGGATTCCTTCTCTTAATTTGGAGAACAGAACCCGCAGCAGGTGAGTAATGTTTGCTTCGCTTTCAGAGGAGAAAAAGGCAGACTCCCAGGTTAGTAATTTAAAAAGCTGATGACAGTATTCCGGATCTGTTACGGGAAATGGGTTGTTTGTTAACGGAAACAGCTTCACGAAGGAGTGATCGGAACGAAAACGAATCCAGTCATTCCGGTATTCTTCACCGGCAGCACGGTAATAAATCCTGCTTCCTGGTGTATACAGAATAGCAGAATTGGCGGCTGTCCGCATTAGTCTTCCGTCTATGAGCAGCTCCGAGGGAGAGTCGAAAAGAAGCAGAAGATAGCCTGTAAAGCCATTCGGAACATCATATATAAAATCTGAGGGGTGAACGGCACTGTAGCCGACAAATTCAATTTCAGTCATCTGGAATCTCCGTTCTGATACATCAGAGGATATATCAATTTTCTTATAGTATAAATCATTGGAAACTTTAGATCAATGCGATAGTATCAGATTAATATGGCAATCGTCATCAGAGAGCTGCGGATCGTGCAGCGGTCAGACATCTGATGCGTGACTGCATAGGAACATGATTTAGAAGAAGGAGATACATGCATGGTAAATATGGGTGAAGCAACAGAGAATGACAGAAAAAAGATCGTGATTAGAAAGGATTCAAAGGCCTTTTTTCACAATAATGTAGATTATTGTGTGGGAACCGGAAGAATGGGGCTTGCATTGACAGAAGAATATCAGGAGGAGCTGCGCCTGGTTCAAAAGGAAATCGGATTTAAGCATATCCGGGGACATGGATTATTCTGTGATGATATGGCGATCTTTCAGACCTATGAGGAGGATGGTAAGGTAAGGGTCGAGTACAACTATACTTATCTGGATAGAGTAATGGATGCCTATAAGAAGGTGGGGCTGAGACCTTTTCTTGAACTGGGTTTTATGCCTAAAAAGTTGGCAAGTGGAAGCCAGACTATCTTTTACTGGCAGGGAAATACCACTCCTCCAAAAGATTATGATATGTGGTGTAATATGGTGCATTCATTGCTGCGGCATCTGATGGAACGCTATGGAGAAGAGGAAGTTATTCAATGGCCCATTGAAGTATGGAACGAGCCCAATCTTTGCGGCTTCTGGGAAAATGCGGATATGCAGGAATATTTTAAGCTGTTCCATAGAACCTTTGATGCCATAAAGGAAGTGAATCCGGGATTCCGTGTAGGAGGCCCTGCTGTTTGTGGAGGAACGGATGAGAAATGGATTCAGGCATTTATGGAATATTGCCATGAGAATCACATACCTGTGGATTTCGTAACCAGACATCATTACACCATTGATCCGCCGGAATGTATTGGACATTATGCATATTCTGAACTGATGAAGGCAGAGGACGGCTTTGCCAATTTAAAAACAACCAGAGATATTATTGACAGTTTCCCGGAATATAAGGGTCTGCAGATTCATATCACGGAGTTCAACAGCTCCTATACTCCTCAGGGCGTCATTCATGATACAAACCTGAATGCGGCCCTTATAGCACAGCAGCTTTCCAGATTGGGAGATGTGAATGAATCCTATTCCTACTGGACATTTGGTGATGTGTTTGAAGAGCTGGGAGTTCCTTTTACACCATTCCACGGCGGCTTTGGACTGGTTGCCAATGGCTGTATTACCAAGCCGACCTTCTGGACATTTGCTTTTTACAAAAAGCTTGAGGAAAGTGAAGCCAATTGTGTATATAAGGATGACAATATTGTCGTTTTGAAACGTGCAAACGGTGATTATCTAGGTGTAGCCTGGAATATTGCCCGTAAAAGTACAGAACAGGGTAAAGAAAAAATGCTGTTGGAGTTTACATTTCCGGCTGAACAGGAGGAGTACTGCTTCCTGACTAAGACGGTAGATGAGGAAACATGTAATCCCTTGAAGGTATGGCATGATATGGGAGAACCTGCCAATCTGAGTGAGGAACAGACGAAGCTGATTCGGGAATCATCCAGACCTTTTGTAAAAACAGAGCGTAAAAAGCAGGAGGACGGAAATATCTGCGTAGAGCTTCCTGTAAACGAAAACGGTGTGGTTTATTTCGAACTGAATGCCGGAAAGGTGAATCCGGATCGAGGATATGACTATGATCGTGTGGTCAGCTTGAAGGCTTAAACTAGCACCCAGTAATTTGCTTTATGAAACAATGTACATGGATTAGGCTTGCAAAGGAGGATATCAAAGTGAAAAAACAAGCGTTTAACCCATATTTACCGTCCTGGGAGTATATTCCGGACGGAGAACCTTATGTTTTTGGCGATCGCGTATATGTTTACGGATCCCATGATTACTTTAACGGATATGTTTTCTGCATGGGAGACTATGTGTGCTGGTCAGCTCCGGTCGATGACCTGGGCAACTGGAGATATGAGGGTGTGATTTATCCGAAGACAGCCGATCCGCTGAACCCGGAAGGCAAAATGTGTCTGTATGCCCCGGATGTTACGGTGGGACCGGACGGAAGGTACTATCTTTATTACGTGTTGGACAAGGTTTCGGTAGTTTCAGTTGCTGTATGTGATACTCCGGCAGGAAAGTACGAATTTTATGGCTATGTTCATTATGAAGATGGCACACGTCTGGGCGAAAAGGAAGGTGATGAGCCCCAGTTTGACCCGGGGGTTCTGACGGAAGGAGATGTGACATATCTTTATACCGGATTTTGCGGAAAAGGTGATAAATCCCGTACCGGAGCTATGGCTACGGTGTTGGGAGCAGATATGCTGACGATCAGGGAAGCTCCGGTGTTTGTGGCCCCCGGCTGTGAATATGGTGCCGGTACTGGATTTGAGGGACATGAGTTTTTTGAGGCACCTTCCATCCGTAAAGTAGGTGACACCTATTATTTTGTCTATTCATCCATATTAATGCACGAATTATGTTATGCCACCAGCAAGAATCCTACTAGGGACTTTGTCTATGGCGGAGTTATTGTCAGCAATTGTGATCTGCACATCGATACCTACAAGCCGGCAGATATGCCAACAGCTTACGGTGCCAATAATCACGGAAGTATTGTGCAGATCGGAGAGGACTGGTACATTTTTTATCACAGGCATACCAATAATACCTACTACAGCAGACAGGGATGTGCTGAAAAGCTGCAGATTATGCCGGACGGCAGTATTCCACAGGTAGAAATTACCTCCTGCGGTTTAAATGGAGGTCCGCTTGAGGGTAAAGGCGAATACCCCGCTTATCTTGCATGTAATCTGTTTACCGATACCCCATCAGTTTATGTGGGCGAAGGGAATTTTCCACGAGTAATGCAGGACGGCAGGGATGGAGACGAAGAAGTTGGATATATTGCCAATATTACAGATTCAACTACCATCGGCTTCAAATATTTTGACTGCCATGATATTCGTGAAATCAGTATTTGGATCCGGGGCTATGCAGATGGCACTTTTGAAGTAAAGACAGCATGGGATGGAGAGGTACTGGCGACATTAGAGGTTCAATATACCAATGTCTGGGAAAAGTATACCGCACCGGTTACGATTCCGGATGGAATACAGGCGCTTTACCTGACCTATCGCGGTAACGGAAATGCTGCATTAAGATCATTTGAGTTATCATAATCTATGTTATTGCATATACAGGCAGTGATCAAAACTCTAAGAATGTAAAAAAGGAGACTACAATGAGCAAGTTAAAGATTAAAACAAAGGAAAGACGATTTGAGACAGCCAGGGATTTATACGGAATCTTTTTTGAAGACATTAACCGTGCCGGAGACGGAGGACTTTATCCGGAAATGCTTCGAAACAGAAGCTTCGAAGATTCCGTTTTACCGGAGGGTTATATACAGCAGGAGGATGGCGTCCATGTAAAAACCGTATCCGGATGGCTGGATGAGTTTTGCAACGGAGAAGGCTTATGCCGCTGGGTAAAGGGCAACAATATTCCGGAAACAGAAATACCGGCATGGTATACACACAATGCAAAGATGGAGCTGGAACTGACGGATACCCTGAATGAACATCGGGACGCAGCTCTGCGTATGCAGTTTGAAAAGGACGGATCTCTGACTAATACCGGTTACTGCGGTATATCCGTAAAGGCTGGAGAAAGTTACTCTTTGTATTTATTTGCAAAAGCAAAGGAAGAAATAGGACTGGACGTAGCGATCGAATACCAGGGAAAAGTACTGGCTGGAAACAGTCTGGTGGTTTCCGGTCAGGAGTATACAAGATATGACATGAAGCTGACAGCAGCTGAGGATTGTCACGAGGCACAGCTTACTATTTCCTGCAAAGAAGGCGGAGAGGTTCTGCTGGGATTTATTTCACTAATGCCTGACAATACCTACATGGGGCATGGACTCAGAACAGATCTTGTAGAAAAGCTTAAGGGAATGAGTCCAAAGTTTATGCGTTTTCCCGGAGGCTGTATTGTGGAAGGAACGACACCGTCCACAGCGATGAGATTTCGGGATACGGTAGGTCCGGCATGGGAAAGACCCAGTAAGCTGTTTGTATGGCATTACAGAAGTACATTAGGACTTGGCTTTCATGAATATCTGCAGCTTTGCGAGGATCTGGGGATGGAGCCCCTGTATGTATGTAACTGCGGAATGACCTGTCAGGGAAGAAAGAGTGTCCTTCTGGAAGGAGAGGCTCTTGATGAAATGGTACAGGATACACTGGATGCCATTGAATATGCTATCGGCTCTAAGGAAAGCAAATGGGGAAGGCTTCGTGCTTCTATGGGGCATCCGGAACCCTTTAAAATGACCTATCTGGAAATTGGTAATGAAAACTGGGGTCCGGATTATGAAAAGCGATACAACATGATTTATAAGAAGGTAAAGGAACTGTATCCCCAGATTAAAACCATAGCCAATGAGCATGTAGAGAAAAATGGTTGTCCTGCCGAGTGCGTGGACGAACATTTTTACAGTACGACAGAGTTCTTTGCAGAACGTGTAAATTATTATGATGACTACGATCGGAAGGGCCCAGAACTCTTTGTAGGAGAGGTGGCTGGAGATAGTTGAACCAGGGGGTTTTGTAGGCGCCCTGTCTGCCGAAGAACACCAGGATATATGGGACAGTTGTATGCGGCTTTGGGAGAAGCGGCTTTCCTTATGGGTATTGAGAAAAATCAGGATATCGTAACATTGGCCTCTTATGCTCCATTATTTGAAAATGTAAATTACAGAGCGTGGTATCCTAATCTGATTCGTTTCAATAATCATCAGAGCCTTGGAATTCCTTCTTATTATGTCTGGAAAATGTTCGGTCAAAATCGCGGAGAATATGTGGTGCGATCCGAAGATGAGGGAGGACGTGTTTATCGTCCGAGAACCGGAATGGCATCTTTAAAATCCAATAAGGAACTTCGCTTCAGAAATCCCATTTGGAATGGAGAAGAAGCAAAGATTACTCATGAATTAATGGGACATGTGCAGGATACAGAGGATGGCCTCCTGCTTCAGCTTCCGGATGAGGAGCAGAAAAAGGAATTTCACAGTATTCTGGAATGGGCTGATGAGACCAAGAGCTTTGTGGTATTTGGAGAAGAAGACCAGACTTATGGAAGATTTGAGACCGATATTTTTGTTGAGGAAAATGCTTACTTCGAGTTGGGTATATTCAGTGCCAGGGTGGTTCGTTCCTATTATGAGGAGCAGCTCGTGATTACGGCCGGAGTGGAAAAAGAATGGGATGCAGCTCTGGTGCGTCCGTTCCTTTGGAAGGTTAATGGAGGACAATGTTCACTGGAAGAGTTTGGCTTTATGCATGACAACAAGCTGACTGAGGACTTTGCTATTTCAGTAAAACCGGGAGAATATCACCGCTTTGGATATGAAACGGATGGAAAACAGATTCGCCTGTATGTTGATGGTGAGCTTCAGAAGGAAATTTCGATTCCCTACGGACCTGCTTTTGTTTCGGTAGTAACTGACACCAAGGACGAAATCATTATTAAGGCGGTTAATTTTACAGGAGATGTGGATCCGGTTTCCATTACACTGGACTGTCAGGTACAGGGCGACTATACCGTAACACTTCTTAGCGGTGAAAAGGGGGATGAAAACAGCTTTGAAGAGCCGGAGAAGGTGAAGAATATTACCGTGAATATGCATGGCGCTTCCTCAGAGTTCGTATACGAGGCACCGGCATATTCTGTCAGTGTTTTGCGATTGAAGAAGTGCGAAGCGTTTTAGAGGTTGACGCTGAACAGAAGATAAGAGAATAGAAAGACAAAACGGGCACCGAGAACTAAATCTATCCATAGAGGAGAAGAATGATGTGCCTGAATACGAGGAGAAATAAATTAATGTTGAGTGTTGAATGTTGAATGTTGAGTGTTGAATGTTCACTCTACTCTTTCATTATTTCTTGATAAGTAC
>ENA-UEOY01001067-UEOY01001067.1-human-gut-metagenome-genome-assembly--contig:-NODE-1067-length-10686-cov-424.449713_pt1 | contig 10686 bp, 7 predicted proteins | sample MGYA00242892_ERZ507900 | MGnify/ENA primary metagenome ERZ507900 (study PRJEB26167, sample SAMN06115427) | human gut metagenome | host: Homo sapiens | place: China:Henan | collected 2015-04-15...
GACCTCGGTTTCCACCCTATCCAGACCTCTGTAGGCAAGCTCGGCGTGCTGGTTTGCTGGGACCAGTGGTATCCCGAAGCAGCCCGTCTGATGGCGCTGCAGGGAGCCGAAATGCTCATCTATCCTACCGCCATAGGCTATGCTACCTATGATACCGAGGAGGAGCAGCAGCGCCAGCGCGAGGCGTGGACTACCGTGATGCGTGGCCATGCCGTAGCCAACGGATTGCCAGTCATCGCCGTAAACCGCGTAGGTTTCGAGCCTGATCCTAGCGGTCAGACCGAAGGCATCCAGTTCTGGGGCAGCAGTTTCGTAGCCGGTCCTCAGGGCGAGCTCCACTACCGTGCCAGCGATCAGGAAGAAGAGAGCCTGGTGGTAGATATCGACCTGAAGCACAGCGAGAATGTGCGCCGCTGGTGGCCATTCCTCCGCGACCGCCGCATCGAGAACTACGGAGATATTACCAGGCGATTTATCGATTAACCCATTTTTGCCGGAAATTCCGAGAGAATATCGGGATTCCGGCATACATATATATATAAGGTATAGATTTTCAGGATAAATGGAGAATTTGGAAGTGATGGTGATACTTTTCATCATCGTGATTTTAGGTTACGTCGCCTGCAAGTTGGGATATATGGGCGACAAGTTTGACAAGAAGCTATCCAGCATGGTGGTAGATATCACCTGTCCCCTGCTGGTGCTCTCGTCAGTAATGGGCGATGAGCTGCCCGACCGCACGCTCATCCTCCCCCTTCTGGGCGTAGGTTTTCTTACCTACATCCTTTTGCTGGTATTCGGTTTCTGGGTGCCGCGTCTCATCACTCGCAATCATGATGACCAGGGCATGATAGGTTTTGCGCTGATGTTTGCCAACGTAGGTTTCATCGGCTACCCTATCGTTTCGAGCATATTCGGTCCGAAGGCCATTTTTTATGCCGCCTTGCTCAACATGCCGAACACCTTTTTTATTTTTACGGCAGGTGTCATGCTCATCAAGGGCGAGTACAGCGTCAAACAGTTCAATCCTAAGGTACTATTTTCTCCGGCTCTTCTGGGTGCCTTCGTTGCCGCCCTCCTGGTAGCTTTCGGGGTTCATACGCCGGATATCATTGCGCGTCCGGTAACGATGGTGGGAAATGTTACGGTTCCTGCCGCCCTGATGATTATTGGTTCCTCGATGGCTAAGTTGCCGGTGAAGGAGATTATCGGCAGTCCGAAGGTATATGTTTCCTCTTTTCTGCGCCTTTGCGTAGTACCGCTGAGCATCTATTTCCTGTTCAAGGTATGTGGTGTAAGCGATTTGGTCAACAACATCAATACGGTGGTTATAGCGATGCCTGTAGCGAGTTTCGGCACGATGTTCTGTCTGAAATACGGCCGCAATCCTTCGCTCATCACCGAGATGACGTTCATCACCACGGTTGGCAGCATCATCACCATCCCGCTCATCACCCTCCTCTTTTCGTAACGAGAAAAAAATCCCCTGATGCCACAAAGTCACCAGGGGATTTTTATATTATCAGTAATCGTAATAATCACTAATCATTAATCACTAATCACTAATCATTATCTCACGCAGAATTTCTTGCCATTCTTGATGTATATACCCTTCTTCATAGCCCCCGTAATGCGGCGGCCGCTCAGGTCATAAATGGCATCATTTCCGGTCTCCTGATCCGATGTTACAGAATGGATGCCGGTAGACTCCAGGTTGCGGTAAGTCCTTACCTCGAGTTCATAAACCGGTTCAAGACCTCTTACGCTGTTCACGCTTCCAGCACCAAACACGATGTTTTCAGCCAATTTACCATCCACCAGTGCATAATACTTTGATACGCCTTCATCCACCGTCAGATAATAGTAATAAGTGGAGCCGATGACAGGTTTGCCATTATAGAAATTGCGGGAAGGATTATACTGGCTTCCTGCTTCCTCGAATGTTACACCTTCTCCTATTTTGGTTCTCACCTCAAATGTGCGAGGTTCGTATCCGGTTGCCGGCAGACGCAGTCTCTCAAAGTCCTGACCATACAGTTCCATATACTCCTCCGAGCCATTTCTCTTAGCCACAACAGCCAGATAATCACCCGGTTCTGCATCTACAGTACTCAGAACCGTAAAGACCAATTTAGGATAGATGTAGCCCCGTCCAAAATCTTTAACCGTCTTGGTGCTGGATGATATAATCTCCCGAATCTCGCCCTTAGCATTCATCAGAGCCATGGCAAGTACTCCGTCAAAGTTCTGTTTTCCTTCATTTTTGATTGGTACTGAAAAGACGATACATTTCTGTCCCTTCTTCACATCAGTAACATTCATATTCATTTCCTGAAGATAGTCAGTCATCTTCGTGAATCTCATATCAGAGATTTTTTCCTTTCCGTCAGATGGCTCCATGCCGAATACTGCCATCTGGCCAACGTTATACCGACTGGCAACTGGCTTTCCTTCTTCGTTTTGCGGATTGAGGGCTCCTATATGGTAGAACCCGTTGCAAAGACCGCCCCAGCCCCAGTTTACGCTGAAGCTATCGTCCTTGTAACCATCTATCACGAAGGCATGACCGCCACCAATAGAGTCGAATGCAGCATAGAGCACAGGACGGTTGGCATCAATCTCTCCGCGCAACTTTTCGTTCCATTCCTCTGCGCTCCCAGCTTCTATTGACATCTGATGCGAAATCTTGCTGTAGCCGAAATACTTCTGCATGGCGGCCACCAGATCGCTTATATACGAACCGCTACCGTCTTCAGCATACTGCATATCCACAGCCACACCGAGGTCTGACATGAGCCTTGCCACGCCGTCGAAGTCAGCAGCGTTGGTTCCGTCATATCGCGCAGGCATGTTTGCCCAATCATATTCGTGCTCGAATTGGGCAGTCAGGGTCTTGCCGTCCCATTTATAGGAATGGCTTCCGGTGCCCTTGGCAGGATAACCGTGATACTGCATCACGATGGCACCAGCCGTAGCCGCACAGCCAACCGGATATTTGTTTGGCGTGTACTTGTTGAATGGAGCCATCTGGTCCCATTTCGCGGTATTGAGCAGCTTTTCGCCGCTGAAACCGGTTCTTGTGGCAGTCTGGTTCGCCTGATTGCTGTTAGCCAGCGCTGCTATCTGCCGTTCATAACTCTTGAGCAGGTCCTTCAATCCGTCGGGCAGATTTCCTGCATCAAATGTTCCTGTTGAGGTATACCCCAAAACTGGCGCTACTGCGTCGTCACCTGCTATAATGACGAATCCGCCTGCGTCATTGTTGAAAACATAATAAGCATCAGAGCGCGATGCGGTATTAGCCGTTCTGCTCTTGGCTCTAGCTTTCTGCGGCATCTGTTTTCCCCAGAAGCTATAAGCCTGCTGCTGTGCCTGCCATTGAGTTATCCGCTTAGCCTCCGAAGGAGAATATACCAGCAGCAGCAACAATGCCAATATGTTTTTAAAGTGTAATTTTCGTTTCATTAGTTCTTGTTGTTTAATAATTTACTAAATATTCTCTATATATCCTAATATATATCCTGATATAAGTTCACTTGTATAAATCCACCTGAATAAGCCCAGCCTGAATATCGGGCTTCTGTAGTTTTTTAAATACTTTGTTCTGCTGCAAATATACGAAAAATATTCGTACCAAACAAGTTTTTTCGCATTTTTTTTCGTCCCTACCCTCATTTTTTATGTATTGCCCCCCTCTTTTTACGTATTAAGCGAAAAAAAATCCCCTGATGCCACAGAAAGCACCAGGGGATTCCTATCTTTTAATTGTAATATTCAACACTCAACATTCAACACTCAACACTCAACATTACTTCGCGCTAATTTTCTTGCCATTCTTGATGTATACGCCCTTCTTCATAGCCTCAGTTATGCGGCGGCCGTTCAGGTCGTAAATGGCAGCATTGCCTGGCTTCTTATCCAATGTTACAGAATGGATGCCGGTAGGCTCCAGATCCTCTACCACATTATCAAAGTATTTAATCCAGTTCTTGGTATACTGATGAGCATCATACTTCGCCTTGCTGCCCGGATAGAGATGCAGCGTGCGATACAACTTACTGCTCTTGCCAGCAAATACACACCAGCTTATCCAGTAAGGAGCCTCCTTATGACGCATATATACATCCTTCAAATAGAAGCAGGCATTAAATGTGTTGCGGCCGAATTCCTCTATCGTCTCCGGCAAATCAATCTCCTTCAACATGGTTGCTCTGAAAGCATTGAAACCTAACTCCCTGACACCGGCTGGCATCTTGAAATGCTCCAGATAAGTGTTGCTGTAGAATGCATAGCCAGGAACCATATCAGCCTTGTAGCCTTCATAAGCCACCACCTTGGCACCGCTCAGGTCGATGCTCTTGAAATAATGGCTCGCCAGCTCATCAAAGTCGCGCTTGTCTATCTCGCCGTTCACCTTGATATTTCTGTAAACAAGATAATCAGGGTTTTCCTTGGCAAGTGTTTGCTTCAGCTGTCCCGCCTTCTCCAGGTTGATTACCAACTCCTTCTCCTGATAGTCGCGATAAGTGGTCACCACGAGATCATAAACCGGTTCTATTCCTCTGAAAGAATTCGGATAGACTGTAGTACCCAGTTTAACATCATCCATCAGCTTTCCGTTCAATTCTACGAAATACTGTGAGATGCCCTCATCTACCGTCAGATAATAATAGTACCATGAACCGATAACCGGCTTGCCATTATAGAAATGATTATACCTCGTTTCTGCTTGCTTGAATGTAGCCCCCTCGCCCATTTTCGTTTTTACCTCAAATGTACGAGGTTCATATCCCGTTGCCGGCAGACGCAATCTCTCGAAGCTCTTATCATACAGTTCTATATATTCCGAAGAGCCTTTTTCCTTTGCCACAACAGCCAGATAATCACCCGGTTCTGCATCTACTGTACTCACAAAATTGAAAGACAGAGACGGATAATACGAGCCACTGCTCAAATTATTAAAAGTCTGAGAACTGGATGATACAATTTCCCGCATCTCGCCCTTCGCATTCATCAGCGCTACGGCTACTTCTCCGGTATACGGCTGGTCTCCCGTATTGCCGATTGGCGCACAGAAGATGACACCATTCTGCCCCTTCTTCACATCGGTGATATTCATATTCAACATCTTCAACCCACCTACATTTGTCAAGAATCCTATGCCAGAGATTTTCTCCGTTCCATCAGATGGCTCCATGCCGAATACTGCCGATTGACTTACATTATACTTATCGCCCGTTGGCTTGCCTGCGCTTTCCGGATTCAGGGCTCCTATCTGGTAGAAACCGTCGCAAGAGCCTCCCCAGCCCCAGTTTACGCTGAAGTTCTCGTCCTTGTAACCGTCAATCACGAAGGCATGTCCGCTGCCCGAAGGATCGGATGCAGCATAGAGCACAGGGCGGTTGGCATCAATCTCGGCACGCAGTTTTACGTTCCAAGCCTCTGCACCCACATCTTCTATTGCCATCAGATGCGAAAGTTTGCTGTAGCCGTAGTACTTCTGCAGAGCGGTTACCAGGTTGCCAATATACGCACCGCTTCCGTCCTTATTATACTGCATCTCCACTGCCACACCGAGGTCTGCCATCAGTCTTGCCACGCCGTCGAAAGCGGCATCGTTGGTGCCGTCATATTTGGCAGGCATGCTTGCCCAGTCGTAGGTATGCTCGAAATTGGCTGAGAGGGTCTTGCCGTTCCAGGTATAAGAATGGCTTCCGGTACCCTTGACAGGATAGCCGTGATGTTTCATCACGATAGCTCCAGCCGTTGCTACACAGCCTGTTACATAGTTGTTTGGCGTATACTTGTTGAATGGAGCCATCTGGTTCCATTCTGCGGTTTTGAGCAGTTTTTCGCCTGTAAATGCTGCTCTTGTGGCAGTCTGGTTCGCTACATAATTGTCGCCCAGCGCCGCAATCTGCCGTTCATAGCTCTTCAGCAGATCCTTCAGTCCATCAGGCAGATTTTCTGCATCAAATGATCCCGTTGAGGTATAGCCCAAGACTGGCGTTACGGCATCATCACCAGCGATAATGACGAATCCGCCTGCGTCGTTATTGAATACATAGTAAGCATCAGAGCGCGATGCGGTAGTAGCCGCCCTGCTCTTCGCCCTTGCCTTCTGCGGCATCTGTTTTCCCCAGAAGCTGTAAGCCTGCTGTTGAGCCTGCCACTGTGTGATTCGCTTGGCTTGCAGAGGAGAGTATCCCAGCGCCAGCAACAATACCAATAGAAATTGAATGTGTAATAGTCGCTTCATAAGTTCTTATCTTTTTAAGGGTTATTATATAATATGTATAGTTCTTAGAAAATTCTTTGTTCTTTTGCAAAGATAATGTTTTTTTAAATACCACGCAAGTTTTACGCCCTCTTTTTTGCCCCGTTCTCCACTTTTTTACGCAATGACACCCCTTTTTACGCATTGAACGGAAAAAAAATCATCCAAATTTCGTTATTCCCCGATTTTTGCCTTATCTTTGCAAGTAAATTTGGTACGAAGCAATCCTTTTGCCAATAATATAAATTAGAAAAAATGAAGATAAACAACAGTACGAAGAAAAGCCTGCTCATCATCGCACTCGCGATGGCCAGCACTACTTACCAGACTCAAGCCGCCCCGATAGAACATATCGGCGACAGATACATCATGCATGTTCCAGAAATGGAACTCACAGGCGAAGAATCACTCCTCGATGTGCTCATGATGTGCCCGGAAGTCATCTCACTCGACGGCAACAACATCATCGGCGGAGATCCATTCTCCAACCTCTACGGCAAGTTCGTCATCCGTATCGACAACCAGGAATACGGACTCGATTACGCCACCTTCCTCCACCATTTCAAGGCGCGCGAGATTGAAACCATCAAGGTGTGCCAGAACGCCGAAGTGATGAAGGGATGCAGCAGTCTGAAGAAAGTCATCGACATCACACTGCGCAAGAAGGAGAACGGAACCACCGGCAGATGGGGACTCTTCGGTGATACCTACGGCGGTGCAAAAGGCATCGTCAGCGTCATCAGCCAGCAGGATAAACTCCGTGTGCTCAGTCATGTGGAAGGCAACTTCCAGCGCACCTCCAGCAGCGATAAGGACGCCTACCAGGGCATTTCAGGAACCACCGTGAACCACTACTCCCACGAGGGTGCCAAACTCAATCTGCTCTGGACGCCTACTGCGAAGGATGTGCTCGAAATAGATGCGATGCAGACCTATACCCGCAACCATTTCACCCACACCCCAGCCGATTACGTGCGCGCCTATCATCTGCAGGCCGACTATACCCGCACGCTCGCCGACAACGGCTCCAGCATCCTCTTTACCCTGGGTGCCGAGCATATCAGCGACAACGGCCGTACACAGGAAGAAACCCAGACTGCGCCCTACCAGAACCACTCCACCTACCCCTTCATGGTGGTAGAATACGCCACTCCGGTCATCACCCCTGATCTCTGGATTACGGCAGGTTTCGAGGGCGGACTCTCCATCGAGAAGAACTGCATCGCCAATTACACCAACCATTCCAACTACCAGGATTTCTACGCCCAGCTGGATTACAACATCGGCAAGTGGGGATTCATGGCAGGCGACCGCTTCCGCATCATCAACTTCCGTCCTAAGCAGATTGCGCCGGAAGAGCACTGGAAGCATACCACGCGCAACCATATCTACTCGGCGAGCGCCTATTACCGCTTCACGCCGGGTCATACCCTGCAGGCCACCTACTGCCGCCGCATCTTCAATCCCGAGTTTGGCGATTTCGTAACCGCGGGCGATATGGAGGGCGCCTGGCAGCCGGTTTATACCGCCGATATCGGCAACAGCATGGCGAATGTGGTAGAGCTCAAGCATACCTACAGCCGCCCTGCCTTCGTGCTCAGCACCTCGGTGAAGAACATTCACCAGCACCAGTTCAGCACCATCCACGACAATACGCTCGGCATCGGCTCCACCGCCTTCTGGCACAAGGGCATCCTTCGCCTCACAGCCGGAGTCAACTACTTCTGGCAGCGCAGCGAAACCCCTTCAGAGGAGGCTCAGCAGCGCAATGCGGAGTATAATCATTTTGCCGTATTCAAGTTGGCACCGCAGCTCACAATGGCCGATGGCTGGCGCTTTACGGGCAACCTCATCTGGTGTACCCGTCGCCGCAGCGATGCCTACACCCCGGCTAATCTCTATGCCGAGGTAGGGGTATACAAGAATCTGGGCAAGCACTGGACGCTCGAAGGCCGCTTCCACGATATGGCGAGCCAGCACTTCGGCAACCGCGCTGCCACCATCGGCTGCACGTATTATTTTTAATTGAGCTTTTAACAATCTTTTTCTAAATCAGAAGCAAGATTTCTGTTCCTTTCTTATTTTCTTATCAGAAAGAAGAAAATTTTTAAAAAGAAAGGAACATTATATATGAGAAAAATTGATTTCAAGAAGATCGGGCTGGCAGCGATGATGCTCCTGTCGGCCCTCACATTCCAGTCGTGCGATAATGATAACGATACCGATTGGGACCGCGTTTTCCCTAACGCACTGGTAACCGTGAAGAAGAGTGGCGATGCCTGCTATCTGCAGCTCGACGACAACACCACGCTGCTCGCCAAGAACCTGAAACCAACCATCTTTGACGGTAAGGAGGTTCGCGCCCTGGTCAACTACTCCCAGACCTCGGAGAAGAGCGAGAAGTATAACCAGGTGATTCACGTCAACTGGATAGACAGCATCCTGACCAAGAAGCCGGTACCATCGCTCGGTTCTGATACCGAGAACAGCGAGAAGTATGGCAACAATCTGGTAGAAATCGTGCGCGACTGGGTAACGGTGGCAGAAGATGGCTATCTCACCCTCCGTTTCCGTGCTCTCTGGGGCGGTCAGAAGGTGCATTACATCAACCTCGTTACAGGTGTGAATCCAGAGAATCCTTACGAGGTAGAGCTGCGCCACAATGCCAATGGCGATCCTCAGAACTACTGGCGTGATGCCCTCGTAGCGTTCAATCTGAACGATGCCGTGCCTGATACCGAAGGCAAGACAGTGAAGCTTACCATCCGCTGGCGTTCCAGCCAGGGCTACAAGAAGGTAGATTTCGACTACTGTTCGCGCAAGCCTATCAGCAGCCCGAAGATGCTCGAAGGATACAGCCAGGAAGGAAGAGACATCCGATAAACGAAGAAAAAGCAGATAAAAGCAGATAAAAGCAAAAGCCCCGATGCATGATGCATCGGGGCTTTTTTTTGTTTTCCTTTATGGTAAAGGCTTTCTGGGGGACCAGCGATGGAATCGCTGGGGGACGGGGGCACAAAGGGGCTAAGGTTCTTTTTACCTTTTTACCTTTAAATTCTGCTGCAGCTAGTTACACCGAGGGTGGTAGCGATGGCTGTAAGGAAGGAGATTGCAATTTGCAAAATTGTTTTCCATGTACTTGCTTTCATAATCTTTAATTTTTAAATGTTAAGTATTAAATGTTGACTTGGTGGGGGGTTGCCCTCAGGCGAGGGCTTTATTCAAGCCCGTCGCCACCTTCCTGAGAGCCGCCGCCTGGCTGCGTACCGCCGCCGGTAGTTCCGGAGCCGCCCTGGCTGGTGTCGCCGCCTTGTTCAGTGCCGCCTGAGGTGCCACCAGAGGTGCCGCCTGAGGTACCACCAGAGGTGCCACCCTCGTCGGTGCCAGTATAGCCGCCGTACTCCTGAATCTTGCACTTCTTGCGCAGCTCGGAGTTGCTCCAGCTTTTTGTGTTTCTCACAATCAGGTGTACACCCTCTACGCTGGCAGCCGTTACCTTCTCCTTGGTATCCTCCGCCTTCGAAGTCATACCGATAGAGAACAGACCGAGATCAGAGAGACGCACGCTCTTGCCGTCGAGAATCAACTCCTGCAGATGGTCGAGTGCATCCATCAGCACACCGTGGATAGTACCTCGAGAGTAAGGCGAACCGTGGTCAGAGATGTGGGATACGAATCCCTCGAAATCCACCTCGCGGTCGGTTACCGCAGTGGCATACCACTTTTTCTTACCTGCGTTCTCGCCACTCTGTGGGGTACGCTGCAACTTACGATACTTCAATGTTCCTTTCTGTTCCATGATATAAAAATATTAAAGGGTTAATATAAATGTTGAATGTTGAGTGTTGAATGTTAACTTGGTGGGGTGCGTTTTGTCGAGTGCATCCTTTCTTCGAACGACAGTGCAAAGGTACGGCAATTTTCTGATACTACCAAATTTCGCCCTGCAGAGTTATGTTAAACGGATTTAACACTTCGGGCACATCTGGTTAATCTTGCCAACTCATAATTTATCGGGCGAGAAAACTATATTTTGTAAAAAGTTTCTCTATGCTTTCTTATCCCGAAAACAGCAGGAAGCAAGAAATCCATCATCATCCACCGAACCCATTTCCACCTCCCAAGCGTGACAGTTGTGACAGTTGTGACAGTTTTCAGCGCCTACCCCCACCTCCCTCTCTTTAGAGGTAACTTATTATATATATAAATATATATATAATAAGTTAAATATAATAATAACAATTTGAAAGCAGCCCGATTTCATATACCCCTCCCCTGAAAACTGTCACAACTGTCACAACTGTCACAACTGTAACGCCTCTCTCAATCCTTCTCCTCTCCTTCTCCCTTCATCCTGTTTTGTAAAGAAAAAAGGAATCACCCTACCCCTGGAGGTTATTAGGGGGATA
>ENA-UEOY01001073-UEOY01001073.1-human-gut-metagenome-genome-assembly--contig:-NODE-1073-length-10649-cov-2.780269_pt1 | contig 10649 bp, 9 predicted proteins | sample MGYA00242892_ERZ507900 | MGnify/ENA primary metagenome ERZ507900 (study PRJEB26167, sample SAMN06115427) | human gut metagenome | host: Homo sapiens | place: China:Henan | collected 2015-04-15 | study...
ATGTGAATGAAGAAACCGGTGAATTTGAATTCATCCATGCAGGGCGCAAAGGTATTTGCATTAATTCTTCTTCCGACGGCTATTATGACCGGCGATATGTAGGGGCATGCAGGGTGTTGGGGTAATACCTGCCAGATACGAAGAGAGCCGTTTCCGGAGTGCGCAAAAGCATACGGGAACGGCTCTTTTTCGATATAAAGCGGCTGACGGGTCAGAACAAGTCTACCTCTACCGGGCAGTGGTCGGAACCGAAAATTTCGGTGTGTATGGTTGCGCTTTTGAGTTGCGTTTCCAGTCGTTTGGATACTAAGAAATAGTCGATACGCCACCCTGCATTCTTTTCCCGGGCTTTGAAACGGTAAGACCACCATGAGTAGATGCCTTCGCGGTCGGGATAGAAGAAACGGAACGTGTCTGTAAAACCGCTGTCTAACAAGATGCCGAATTTTTCCCGTTCTTCGTCCGTGAAACCTGCGTTTTTACGGTTCGATTTCGGATTTTTCAGGTCGATTTCGCGGTGCGCCACGTTCAAGTCGCCGCAGACGATAACCGATTTCCGGGCATCCAGTTGCAAGAGATAGGTACGGAATGCTTCTTCCCACTTCATACGGTAATCCAAACGTTTCAGCCCGTCCTGCGAGTTGGGCGTGTAGACCGTGACTAAGAAAAAGTCAGGCATTTCAAGCGTGATGACGCGTCCTTCCTTGTCATGTTCCTCCAAGCCGAGGCCGTATGTGACATTGAGCGGGGCATGGCGGCTGAAGATTGCCGTACCGGAATATCCTTTTTTCTCCGCATAGTTCCAGTAGGAGCGGTAGCCTTCAAACTCCAAATCGAGCTGACCTTCCTGCATTTTTGTTTCTTGCAGGCAAAAGAAGTCCGCATCCAAGGCGGCGAAAGACTCTTTAAATCCTTTTTCACAACAGGCTCTCAGGCCGTTGACATTCCATGAGATAAATTTCATAGGCTGTAAATTTGCTGTATTTCTGCTTTTTATTTTCAAAGGTAAGCCTTTTCTTCCGGATGTGCAAACCCCGTCAGAACCGGGCAATGGCTTCTCCTTCCTCTTGAATGTAGAGGAAACGGGTTTGCATTCGTTCCGCTTCCGGACCGAAGGTCATGGCCCTTTCGCGAGCCGGAGGGAAGTGCATCGGGGCAAAATAACGGGTGGGGATATATTGCAACCATTGTCGTGCGCCACGGGCAAAGTCGCTACCCAAACGTGGGTCTACGGGAAACATTACCAGGTCGAAAGCCGTACATTCCTTGCGGATGTTGTTCAGGATAGCCAGAAAGTCGCCTTCCCGTTTTTTGATTTCCTGTGGCGTGGATTCGTCTGCCCAATGCCAGTTGTTCAGGTCGCCTGCGTGGAATATGTCTTTGTCTTCCACATGAACAGCCCAAGATACGCCGTCGCGGTAGCTTTCTCCCCGTCTCAGGTATGCCGTTACGCCTTCCGTTCCGGCACGTCGCCGACGGTAGATGTCGCGGGAGAGGATGACTTTCTTTTCCCCGTGGGGTACGGGCAGGCTCAGGATTTCCGGATTGAAATGGTCCTGATGGAAATGGCTGGCCAGAAAGTAGACGCGTTTATGCGTTGTGGACAGTGTCCGTTCCACGATACTGTTGTCGGCATCCCGCCAGAAATCAAAAATCAGGATGACCGATACTCCTTCGAGCATGAAGCCGCTGTGGTAGATATAAGTGAGTGTCATTGGATTTTATAGTTTATCTGGGGCCGGAATGACCTTCCATTCCAACACGCCGCCCGACTCACCTTTTTGAAGTTGCGCGGCGATTTTCAGTCCGGTGGTCTTTACCGGTTTGAAGTCGAGACGGTTGTAGGCGTCCTTGGTCGTGGTGTACGGCGTAGTGGCTTCCACTTCTTTCCAACTGTCACCTTCTTTATAATAGAGTCTCCACGAGGCGGGTACACGGAAGTTACCGTCGTAATGGTCGAAGTCCAGCCAGTACACTTCTACACCCGATACGGTGTAAGCTTGATCGAAGTCGTAGGCCAACGTTTCTTTCGTGCCGCGCTTGAGCCACCAGTAATGGTAAGGTTTGGACGTGTCCGACGAACGTTTCGGTTCCCATTGGTCGTTTACGCCCCAAGCCCAACCTTCCGTGGCGGCAGATTCGGGAGCGTCTTTTTGGAGAGGGGCTTGAATCGTCAGCGTACGTGCCCGGCTGGCGATGGTCGGCAAAGGTTCGGGACGGGCATATTCCGGCGATGTGGGAATCCATACGGCCATTTGTGCCGCGCCACGGTTGTTCCATACGGAATAAGGAATGGCTTTGAACGGTACGTCCGTCGTCTTTCCGCCACGTCCGACGGCTTGGGCCGTGCCTTCCAACGTGACGATACCGTTAAGCATATCCGGGGCGTAAGTGGCGGAAATCATCGTCCCGGTAGGAATGAATTTGTTGAAAATCAAACTGTCCGGCTGGTCTTTGTCTTCGATGCAGTAGACAATGGGGCCTCGTTCGATGGCGGCTTTTCCCCGGTCGTCTTCCACTTCGCCACGGGCTTCCACCCGGCGTATGTCCATCGGGAAATCCAGTTGCACCGTGTCGCCTTTCTTCCATTTCCGCAAGATGACGGCGTAACCGTTTTCCACACGGAACTCCGCGTCCTTGCCGTTGACTTGTATGGTGTAGCCCTTTCCTTTTCCGGTGTAGTGATACAGGTCGGTCGGTATCGGACGGTCTTGTGCCCATCCCGGGATGCGGCATCGCAGGGCAAAGGTCTGCTTCTTTTCAGGATGTACGGTCATGCGGATTTTTCCGTCCCATGGATAATCCGTTGTCTGGCGGATTTCTATTTTGTTTTGGGAAGTAGAGAGATGGGCCGTACTTTGTATATATAGGTTGACGAAGACGTCCTTGCCTTGTGTGGCATACATGTAATTAGGAACGGAAGCCATGAAACGGGTGACATTGCCCGGACAGCAGGCACAACCGAACCAGGCCTGCCGTTCGTGCTGCCCCATGCTTTCCAAAGGATTGTCGTAGAAGAAGCGGTCGCCGCTAAGTGACACGCCCGAAATGACCCCATTGTAGAGAGCACGTTCCAATACATCCTCGTATCGGGAGTCGCCCGTGGCAAGGAACATGCGGTGGTTCCAGTACACGTTGGCGATGGAGGCGCAAGTTTCGCAATAGGCCGTATGGTTGTTCAATTCATAATCCGGGCCGAAGCCTTCGCCTTGGGCACGGGAGCCGATACCGCCGGTGAGGTACAATTTGCGTCCGGCCATGTTTTCCCAAATGCGCGTAAGGGCATGGAAATAAGCCGTGTCGCCGGTCAGTGCGGCCACGTCGGCCACGCCGGAATACAGGTAACCGGCCCGCACGGCATGCCCCACTATTTCATTTTGTTCGAGAATGGGTTTGTGGTCTTGGCTGTATGCACTGGGGGCATGTCCGTCGGTGCATCGTCCCGTTTCTTCCACGAAATACCGGGCCGTGCGGAGGTATTCTTCTTTTCCGGTGACTTTGTATAGCTTGGCCAAAGCCATTTCCACGATGGGATGCCCCGAAGGCACATGTTTCTGTCCTTCGTCGGGACCGAATACCCGGCATACCAAATCGGCGTTTTTGATAGCCACGTCCAATAGGGAACGTTTGCCCGTGGCACGATAGTGGGCTACGGCAGCTTCATAAAGATGTCCTGAATTGTAAAGTTCGTGGCTGTTGATTTTCTCCCAACGGTGTGTCCCCCACCAACCCGAAAGACGGGTACAGCGGTTGGTCACACAAGTGGTCAGGTAACCGTCGGATTCCTGTGCGGCGGCTATCAGTGCGATGACGCTGTCCAGATAGGCATCCAGTCGTGCATCGTATTAAGACGCTCTGTCCATGATTTTATATGGGTCGGTGTCGTCGAACGAAAAGTCGCCCCGGTGTTCGCCTTCTTTTAGTCCGCCTGCGATGGCGAAGTTGTCGAAACGGCCGTTTTTCTCGCACTCCCGGAAGGCCGAGGGAATGGACACCGTGCGGTTCGTCTCGATGCGCGGCGACCAGAACGCGTCCTGGATACGTACTTGGGTGAACGGTACTTCCATGATTTGTGCCGTGTTTTGCCCGTGGATGGCAATGGAAAAAGCAGCGGTACAGAAAGTCCATGCGGTTCGTTTCAAGAATAAGATTTTGTTTCTCATGGGTTAATAATTCTATGGTTTCATGCTGCAAAGATAATTAGTTTTGCTAACTTTGCCGTGAAATCAATATTTTTATTTTTTACCTACCATGAAGAAAAAATTGCTGACTGCTATTTTCGTGTCTTCCTTGTGTGGAAGCATGCAGGCGCAAGATGCGCCCCACGGTTATCCTTATTCTCCCGTACCTTTCACGTCCGTCAAGGTGACGGATTCCTTTTGGGGGCAACGCTTGAAGGCAAGCCGTGAGGTTACCATCCCTTTGGCCTTCAGTAAATGTGAAGAGAGCGGCCGATATGAAAACTTTGTCAAGGCGGCCCATCCGAGCGAAAATTACAAGGTGGAAGGTCTTCCGTTCGACGATACGGACGTGTACAAGACGATAGAAGGCGCAAGCTACTTGCTGCAGACCTATCCGGACAAGAAGCTGAAGTCGTATATCGACAGCGTGTTGACCATTGTGGCGGCAGCGCAGGAGCCGGACGGCTATCTGTACACGAGCCGCACGATGAATCCCAAGCGTCCTCATGACTGGTCGGGAAGCCGACGTTGGGAAAAAGTGGAGGACTTGAGCCACGAGTTTTATAACCTCGGCCACATGGTGGAGGGTGCCATCGCGCATTACCAAGCCACGGGAAAACGGAACTTTCTGGATATTGCCATCCGTTATGCCGACTGCGTGTGTCGTGAAATCGGCCCGGGGGAAGGGCAACAGGTTCTTGTGCCCGGCCATCAGATAGCCGAAATGGCCTTGGCCAAACTCTATATCGTGACGGGCGACCAGAAGTATCTGGACGAGGCGAAGTTCTTCCTCGACCAACGCGGCCACACTTCTCGGCGCGACGCTTACAGCCAGGCGCACAAGCCCGTGGTGGAGCAGGATGAGGCCGTGGGGCATGCCGTGCGGGCCACTTACATGTATGCCGGGATGGCCGATGTGGCAGCCCTCACGGGCGATACGGCTTACATCCATGCCATCGACCGGATTTGGGACAATATCGTGAGCAAGAAGTATTACATCACCGGCGGTATCGGGGCTACGGCCAATGGCGAGGCTTTCGGTGCGAATTATGAACTGCCCAACATGTCGGCTTATTGCGAGACGTGCGCGGCCATCGGCAACGTCTATGTCAACTACCGTTTGTTTCTCCTGCACGGGGAATCCAAGTATTACGACGTATTGGAGCGTTCCTTGTATAACGGGCTGATTTCTGGCGTTTCGTTGGACGGCGGCGGTTTCTTCTATCCCAATCCCTTGGAGAGCCGGGGACAGCATCAGCGTCAGCCTTGGTTCGGTTGTGCCTGTTGTCCGTCCAACATTTGCCGTTTCATCCCTTCCTTGCCCGGTTATGTATATGCCGTGAAGGATAAGGACGTATATGTCAACCTGTTCATGTCCAACGAAGCCAACCTTGAGGTGGGCAAGAAGAGTGTCGTATTGGAGCAGCAGACCCGTTATCCTTGGGATGGTGACGTGGCCGTGAGCGTGAAGAAGAACAAGGCCGGTGAGTTTGCCATGAAAATCCGTATCCCCGGTTGGGTGCGCGGACAAGTCGTACCGAGCGATTTGTACCGTTACAGCGACGGCAAGCGTCTGGGATACAGTGTGAAAGTGAACGGCCAACCGGTGGAAAGCGAATTGCAAGACGGTTATTTCACGATAGAACGCCGGTGGAAGAAGGGCGACAAGGTGGAAGTGCATTTCGATATGGAGCCTCGCGTGGTGAAAGCACATGCCAAAGTGGAGGCCGACCGCGGGCGTGTGGCTGTGGAGCGCGGCCCGTTGGTGTACTGCGCCGAGTGGCCCGACAATGATTTCGACATCATGAGTGTGTTGGTGAACCGCCGCCCGCAGTTCGAGACGGTAGAGAAACCGGACCTGCTTTGCGGCCTGACGGAAATCAAGACCGGTGCGCAGGTGTTGGGCTATGATGCCGAAGGCCGCCTGACGGCTTCGGATGTCGAACTGACGCTTATTCCTTATTATGCTTGGGCGCATCGTGGTTCCGGCAACATGATGGTATGGCTGCCGCAGGAGGTGAGCGCGACAAGCCCGTCCATGTCGGCCACGTTGGCCTCGGAGAGCCGTGTGGATGCTTCGCACAAGACTACGGCCTTGTCTGCCATTAACGACCGTTTGGTTCCGGTGGACGAAAACGACCGTTCCATGGCCTACTATCATTGGTGGCCCATGAAGAATTCCACGGAGTGGATTACTTACGAGTTCCCGAAACCGTCCAAAGTGTCTTCCTCCACCGTATATTGGTTCGACGATGAGCCGTGGGGAGGTTGCCGCGTGCCTCAAAGTTGGAAACTGTATTACAAGGACGAACAGGGCGGTTGGACACCGGTGTCGGCAGCCGGTACGTACGGGACGAAAAAAGGCGTGCCCAACACGGTGGAATTCACACTGGTGCAGACTACGGCCATGAAGCTGGAAGTCGTGTTGCCAAAGGACAATTCGGCCGGTGTTTTCGAGTGGGAAGTCGAGTGAGATATAGGAATGTAGAAGAGAGTGTGCCGCAAGAGATGTATTTCTTTTCGGCACACTTTTATTTTTGCCCCGTCGTCTTATGTCCGTTTCGTGAATATCCCGGGGAGCAGGGGCATGGCTCCTTTTTGCGTACATACGTAAGCCGAAACGTCTACTGCGAGGCGGTGTGCTTCGCGGACGGTTCCGCCGGAAAGGATGGCGGCCGTGAAGGCGGCTGTGAAGGAGTCGCCTGCGCCTACGGTGTCGGCCACTTCCACTTTCGGGGTGTCTCGATAGGATGTTTCTTCCGGGGTGAATACGAAACTGCCTCGTGCGCCGCAGGTGAGAATCAAAGCCTTCAGCGCGTATCGCTTCAGCAGCGTCCTGCATCTTTCTTCCTGGCCCGTGCCGGGCAAGGCGAACAGCCGTGTCACGATGTCGAGTTCTTCATCGTTGATTTTAAGAACGTTGCACTTTTGCAGACTGGTGGAGATAATCTCCTGTGTGTAGAAACCTTGCCGGAGGTTGATGTCGAATATCTTGTATTGCTCGTCCCCGTCCGGCATGGTGTCAAGAAACCGGTGGATGGTGGAGCGTGAGGCGGGATGCCGTTGGGCCAGCGAACCGAAACATACGGCTTGCGTCTGGCGGGCCAGTTCTGCCGTTTGCGGCGTGAAGGGAATATGGTCCCAAGCCACGTCTTCCCGGATGTTGTAGCAGGGGATGCCCTTTTCGTCCACTTCCACCTCTACGCTTCCTGTGGGGAAGTCCGTTTTCTCGATAAGTCCTTTCAGCGATTTGTCCCGTAAGTTCTCCAATAGCTCGCTCCCCGCCGTGTCCTTTCCCACGGCACTCACGACCCGGCTGTCTATTCCGAATTGCGAGATGTGGTAGGCGAAATTGGCCGGTGCGCCTCCTATCTTCTTGCCTTCGGGCAGCATGTCCCACAAGGCTTCTCCCATGCCCGTTACGATGGATTGTTTCATGATGATGCGGTTTGATGGTTTGTTTCTTGTGTATGCCGACAGCGGTCCCAGTACAGTCCGGTGGCATGACGGTACAAATATACCACTTTTTATGCAGTGGCACGACATGGGCAAAGTGTCAAAATGTTAAATCCGGTTGTCCGAGAATCCATTATTTCCGTGCGGGAAAGGGAGGGGGTGAAAATAACGGATTCTCGTGCGGCGGTTTTTTATCGTTTTGTAACGAAAGAAGGTCCTGTCCCGTTCTTTTGTCGGCCGTGCCGGGGGATTGTGCGTACGGTTTTACGGTCGGGAAAGCGGCAAGCCTGTTTCGTTGTCATTCTGCTTTCTGTTTTTGGAGATGTTTCCGTTTCAATTAGAGGTAAAAAGACGGTTTACGGCTTATTTTTATTTCCTTTTCCAACGATTTATGGTATGGTTGGCGTAGGACTTGCTTTCATTGTGCGCCGACCGTAAAACCGTTCGCTTCCGATTGATTTACCGTTTGGCTGAGACTGAGTGTATGATATACGGTATATATGCAGGATTGGGTGCGTGTTTTGCATAAATATTCAGGTCTGGGGCTACGGATTTGCCTCGGATGAGGTTTTCTGTGCCCCGTTTTTGGGTGTTTTTGTTGTCTTTCTGATTGTTTTTTCTTTCTTTTCCTGTCTTTCTGTCGGGCCTGGGGGTACGGTTTTCAAGGCGACTGTAACCGGATGGGACGACGGTCCTTCCTGTTCCGTCTTACGGTGATTTGTCCTGTAGGTATGGGTATTCGCTTTTGCCGTGACGGGCTTGTCCGGTCCGTCCTGTGTCATTGTTCCCATAAGCAGCCCATGAAAAATCCTCCTTTGTCTGCCGGGCAGCCGTGATGTTGCAGGGTGGGGGCTTGCGGGGGCGGCTGTGTCCGGGCCTATGTGCACGGTGGCGGTTAAGTACCGCTTTGTTTCGGTGGATGCCTGATCGTTTTCCGTTTTCAGTTCCGGGCGGTCTTTTTGTCCGTCGTCCGTCGTTTCCCTTCCGTTTTCGGCCTTCCTTTCCCGGTCTTCTCTTCCGGATAGTTGCTTCTCTTGTCTTCGGTCAACCGGTGGGTGCTCCGTCCTTTCCCTGTCTTCCCGGTTTCCACCTTATATATATGAGGTGTTTTCATGTGGGGCTTCTTGTGCGTCTTCCGTGCTTTCCCTGTGTGTGTCCTCTGTTCCTGTGTCTTCTCCTTTTTGCAATCCTTGCCGCCCCCTCCATTTTTCCGTTCCAATTCGTTCCGTTGTTCCATTGCGTATTCCATGCTTTCCTTGTGTGTGCCTCTGTTCCTGTTGTATCCGTCTTTCTTGTCTCGGAACCTCCTCCTCTTTTACATCCTTTGCCTCTTCCTTATTTATCTCTCCTTTGTGTACGCCTCCTGACACATGCCCTATATTTTCCTTGCGTGCCTTTCGTCCCGGTACTTCTTCCTCTTTGTCGTCCTTTCTGCCCTTCTTTCTCCGTCCTTGGGCTTTCCGTTCCCTTTGTGCTTTTTCTGTGTTTTCTTTGTGCGTGTTTTCAGCCTCGTTGCCCCCGTCTTCCCTGTGCCATTCCCTCTTTCCCTCTTTCCCTCTTTCCCTCTTTCCCTCTTTCCCTCTTTCCCACTTTCCCACGCCTTATCTTATCCTCTTATCGGGACTCCGTATCTCCTCCGGCTCAGACCGCATCCACATCATTATATTTCTCCTCACACGGGTACAGACATACGTTCCGTGAGTGTTGCCGCCGACGGTTGCCGTGACGGGGATATGTTGTTCTGTGCGTGGGGGCCGTGTATGTACGGTATGTGGGGGTATGCCGGAGAATATGGACAAGAAAAACCGGAGTGCCGAATATGTCGGCGCTCCGGTTTTTATGTTGAGGCTGAATTATATGTCTGTTGTGCCGTTGATACGGCCTATGGCGCAGTCTGGCTCCGGCACGGGAAGCCGGTATAGGGACAACATGCGGAAGCGTGTATTGAAGTTCTAATAAAGGAATATCTTGTTGGACTTCATGTTGACGAACTTGTTTACGGCGAAGGCAGTGAATAGCAGCGATATGACCACGCCGCAGAGAATCATTCCGCCCACGGTCACGGCTATCTGCACTATCTGCGTGGAGGCCGTGATTTCGGGCATCGTGCCGCTGAGGGCTGCGATCGAGCCTCCGAAGAGCAGGCTTGCCGTCACGCCGGCCCAGACGCCCTGCTTTGCGGCGGCGCCGAGGAAGGGGCGCATGATGTAGCCCTTGGTCGCGCCTACAAGCTTGAAGGTGTTGATGAGGTGTCGGCGCGAGAATATGGCCAGACGTATGGTGTTGTTCAGCAATATGAGCGATATGATGAGCAGTGCGCCGCCGAATGCCGTCAATACTATGGTGATCTTGGTGATGGTGGCGTGCAGGCGCTCGATTGTGGCGGCGGGGTAGGCGACGTATATCACACCGTCGATGGCGGCCATACGGTCGGCCACGGCGTCGAGCGAGGCGCGGTCTACGGCCGATACTGACACCTCGAAACTGTTGCGCAGCGGGTTGTCCTGTATGATCTGCTCGATCTCGGCTTCGAACATGCGGCGGAACTCCTCGTCGTCGATCTTCTGCTGCTTGTCGACATACTGCACCGCCACGACACCATCGATCTGCTTGAGCTGTTGCTCGATGGCGGCGCGGCCGCTCTCGTCGACGCTGTCGTCCAGCTCGGCCGAGAGAGCTATGCCGTAGCGCAGGTCGCGGGCCGTGCGCAGGGCCGTTGTGAGCATATATCCTACCGATCCCATGAGGAAGAGCACCAGCGCGATGCTCACGGTCGATACCACGTATGAACGGCGTACTTTACGCCTCAGTCGTTTGTCGTCTCTCATTGCGTATAACGATTATGACGGTTATGAAGAATGCCGCGAGCACCGCTATGGAGAATATGAGCGTTACGGCCTCGACGGCGTTCCAGTGCGGAGCGCGGTAGCGCCACTCGACGGTGTGGCTGCCTGCGGGCAGCTCCAGAGCCCGCAATATGTAGTCGGCGCGCAGGGGGCGTACCTCCTCGCC
>ENA-UEOY01001083-UEOY01001083.1-human-gut-metagenome-genome-assembly--contig:-NODE-1083-length-10587-cov-4.753283_pt1 | contig 10587 bp, 8 predicted proteins | sample MGYA00242892_ERZ507900 | MGnify/ENA primary metagenome ERZ507900 (study PRJEB26167, sample SAMN06115427) | human gut metagenome | host: Homo sapiens | place: China:Henan | collected 2015-04-15 | study...
TTTTGATGTCTTTCACCGAACATAACGTAAACGTTCTCATCTACTACACGTCCGATGTCATCACCGCCGCGGGGAGCGGCGCGGTGCACGCGTTCACGACGCGGCACGGCGGCGTGAGCCCTGCGCCCTACGATTCACTCAACTTTGCCGACAACAAGGGCGACACGAGCGAAAACTTACTCGAAAACTACCGCCGTCTCGGCGAGGCCGTAGGCTTTGACGCGAGCCGCGCCGTCGGCTGCCGCCAGATCCACTCTGACCTTGTCCGCATTGCATCGGAAGAGGACGCGGGCAAAATTCTCTGGGATGACCGTCCCTACGACGCCGACGGGCTCATCACGAACGTGCCGAACCTGCCGCTGTTCGCCTACGGGACGGACTGCTGCGTCATCACGCTCTACGACCCGACTTCGCGTTCGATCGGTGCGGTGCACGCCGGCTGGCGCGGTACGGCGAGCGGCATCGCGCTCAAGGCCGCCGTGTCGATGATGAGCTGCTACGGCGCCGATCCCTACACACTGCGCGCCGCCATCGGCCCGAGCATCGGCAAGTGCTGCTTTGAGACCGACAGCGACGTGGCCGACGCCTTTTTCGCCCTGCTCGACCCCGCGATGGACGAGCGCATCGAAAAGCGCGGCGACAAATACCACATCGACCTGAAGGCGATCAACCGCCTGTGGCTGCTGCGCGCGGGCATCGACCCCTCGCGCATCGACGTACACCCCGACTGCACGAAGTGCCACCCCGAGCGCTACTGGTCGCACCGCGCGATGGGCGACCGGCGCGGCGGCATGGCGGCGATGATCTGCCTTACGGAGGATGCGCTGTGAAGCGCCGCCTCTCTGCGCTTTTGTGCGCGCTGACGCTCGCGCTTTCGCTTTCGGGCTGCTGGAGCGGCGATGTGAGCGACGACAGCAGCGGCGACTTCTGGGAGGAAACGCCGCCGGTGGAAGCGGACACCTCCTCCACCCTGACGCCGATCACGTCGTTCGCACTGCCGTATTTGCAGGGCGTGACGCTCGACCCCATCACCTGCCCCGACGGCATGCAGCAGACGCTTGGCGCGCTGCTCTACGAGGGGCTTCTCGTGCTGGACGAGTCGTTTGCGCCGCAAAATGTGCTGTGCAGCCGCTATGAGCACAACGACGACTGCACGAGCTACACCTTTTACCTCCGCGACGGCGTCAGCTTTTCCGACGGCAGCATCCTGACGGCAAGCGATGTGCTCGCGACGCTTCGCCGCGCGCAGGAGAGCGAGCGCTACAGCGCGCGCTTTGCCAACGTCGCCTCGATGCGCGCAAGCAACGGCGCGCTCATTGTCAATCTCACGCGTGCGGACAGCGCGTTCCCCGCGCTGCTTGACATCCCCATCGTCAAATCCGGTTCGGAGAAGAACACCGTGCCGCTCGGCACGGGGCCGTATCTCTTCGTCACGGACAGCGACGGCGCATGCCTCAAGCAGAACCCCGACTGGCGCAGCGACGGCACGCTGCCGTTCGAGCGTATCGAGCTGCGCGCCGTCAAGGACGCGGACACGGCGTCGTACCTTTTCTCCTCGCGCGAGGTGCATCTGCTCTCGGCTGACCTGACGAGCAGCACGGGCGATCTGCGCAGCGCGGACACGGCGCTCACCGACTACGCGACGGCGAACATGATCTACCTCGGCTTCAACACACAGCGTGCGCCGCTCTCCGATGCATCGCTTCGTAGCGCCCTCGCGGGTGCGATCGACCGCGCGACCATCACGACGGGCTACCTCGCTGGTCACGCCGAGGCGGCGCGCTTCCCGCTCTCGCCGCACTCCAGCCTCTATCCGACGGAGATGGCATCGACGCTCGCTTCGCCTGACCTCGCCGCTGCGCTCGAAAGCGCGGGCGTGACGGAAAGCCGCCCCCGCACGGTGACGATCCTGGTCAGCGAGAGCGACTCGTTCAAGGTCTCCATCGCCGACTATCTGAGCCGCACGCTCTCGACCGACGTTCTGACGGTCAGCGTGCGCTCACTCCCGTGGAGCGACTATCTGACCGCGCTGCAAAACGGGAATTTTGACCTGTATCTCGGCGAGGTGCGCCTGACGGCGAACTGGGACATTTCGTCCCTCGCGCGCACCGGCGGCGCGCTGAACTACGGCCGCTACGCGGACGAGCAGTGCAACACGCTGCTCGATGCGTTCTCGCTCAATGAGACGGATCAGACCTCCCGCGCGCTGTACCGCTACCTTGCCCAGAGCGCGCCCATCGCGCCCATCGCATTCAAGACCGCGTCGGTCCTGACGCCGAGCGGCCTCATCGACGGACTGAACCCCACCGTCTCCTCCCCGTTCTACGGGATCGAGGGCTGGACGGTGCACTTTGACAAGGGATGAGGGCGTAACAAGCGGGATTTGTAGTTGATAAAGGATATCGTGGTTGCGGCATTGGCGGAGAAATATTGGAAAAGACGATACAGCTTGTTTATCGTGACTTTGGTAAGCGCCCCATTGCCTTAAGGTGTCATAAGGATAATATTCAGGCAGAACGCTTTTATTTACGACACGGGTTTAAGAAAATGGATGTTATGGAAGGAAATGACTACCTACTATTATTTAAGATTCACCAATTGATCACGTTCAGTTTGCCGCAGCGCTCCCTCTAACCCTACGCTTTCCCCCATAACAACAAAAAAACGCTCCTCCGCATTCGCGGAGGAGCGTTTGCTTTTCTCGCTTAGTACTGCCGCACCACGGCAACGACGCGGCCCAAGATCGTGCACTCGCGGCCGTCGATGGGCTGGTAATCGGGGTTCGCGGGCATGAGCCAGACCTCGCTGCCCTTGCGCTTGAGCGTTTTGACCGTCGCCTCGTCACCAAGCAGCGCGACCACGATCTGCCCGTTCTGCGCGAGGTTCTGGCGGTGGACGACGACAAGGTCGTCCGGCAGGATGCCGACGCCGAGCATCGACTCGCCGCGCACACGCAGGGCGAAATACTCGTCATCGTGTCCGCCGGTGTCGAACGTCAGGTAGTCCTCGATGCACTCCTGCGCCAAAATCGGGTTACCGGCGGCAACATTGCCGAGGATCGGCACCTGACGGCGGCGCGGGGCAAGCTCGTCGATCTCGACGGGCTGCGGCGCAACGGGAACGGCCTGCAGCTGCTTTTTGAGCGTGATGGCACGGCCCTTGCCCGCGCTCTTCTCAATGAGCCCCATCTCCTGCAGGTGCTTGATATGGAAGTGGACCGTGGAGGGTGACTTGAGTCCCAGCGCCTCACCGACTTCGCGCACAGAGGGGGCATAGCCGTGTTCGGCGATGCTCTCTGCTATATAATCGTATACGCGCTGCTGCATTCTGGACAGTTTTTCCATCTTGTGCGCCCCTTCCAACATTTGTTCGAATTTATGATACCACATTTTCCCCGAAATGCAACATCTGTTTTAGGATTTTATGTCAATTTCGCGGTTTTTTTCTGCCGCGAAATTTTTTTGATCTTTTTTGCGTCCGGCTATTGACAAATGCCGCTTGATGTATTATTGTACTAATCACTTAATACAGTGATACACAAGGAGGATCACTATGGACTGGAACTTCCGCAATGACCAGCCGATCTACTCCCAGCTGACACAGCGGTTGACGGAGGCCATCGTCTCCGGCATCTACGCGCCGGGAGAAAAGCTCCCCTCCGTACGAGAGCTTGCGGTGGAGGCGGGCGTCAACCCCAACACGGTCCAGCGCGCGCTATCCGAGCTCGAACGCGACGGTCTGGTGTTTTCCCAGCGCACGGCGGGACGGTTCGTCACGGAAAATGAAAACATGATCGCAAATGCCAAGCTCCGCATTGCGGACGAGCGCGTGGGAGAATTTCTCCACTCGATGAAAACGCTCGGCTGCACGAGAGACGAAGTCATAGCTCTCATTCAGGGAGCTAAGGAGGAGGAAGAATGAGTATTTTTGAATGCAAGGCGCTCACGAAAAATTACGGCGCCAAAACGGTGCTCGACAGCATCGATCTCACGATCGAACCCGGGCGCATCGTGGGCCTGCTCGGCCCCAACGGCAGCGGCAAGACGACGCTCATCAAGCTCGCCAACGGCCTTCTGACGCCGACGTCGGGCGAAATTCTGATCGCAGGCAAGGCCCCCTGCCGCGCAACGAAGGCCATCGTCTCGTACCTGCCCGACCGAAACACGCTGCCCGGCTGGATGACGATCGCGCAGGCGCTTGACTACTACGGCGACTTTTATTCGGACTTCCGCCGCGGCGTGGCCGAAGCGATGCTGATGAACCTCGGCCTTGACCGCACACAGAAGATTAAGACGCTCTCCAAAGGCATGCGCGAGAAGACGCAGCTCATCCTGACGATGAGCCGCGACGCCAAGCTCTATCTCCTTGACGAGCCCATCGGCGGTGTGGACCCCGCGACGCGCGACTACATCCTGCGCACGATCATCGGCAACTACAGCGAGGACGCAGCGGTCATCATCTCCACACACCTGATCGCCGACGTCGAGCAGATCCTTGACGAGGTCGTGTTCCTGCGCGAGGGGCAGGTCATGCTCCACGAGAGCGTGGAGACCATTCGAGATGAAAAGGGCAAGAGCGTTGACGAGCTCTTCCGGGAGGTATTTAGATGCTGAGCAAACTGATCAAACATGAATTCCGTGCAACGAGCCGCATCATGTGGCCGGTCTTTCTTGGAATGCTGGCACTGACGGCGCTGATGCGTTTTTCTCAACTGCTCCTGAACGGCGGGCACATTCCCTGGCTCTTACAGCTCATCGGCGTACTGCTGGTCATCGGCTTTGTGATGGGCCTCTTTGCGCTGGCGTTTGCGCCGCTGGTGCTCTCCGCCGTCCGCTGGCGCGACCACGTGCTCAAGGATGAGGGTTACCTCACGCTGACGCTGCCGGTGAGCCTCCATCAGCTGCTCATCTCCAAGCTCATCGTTTCCGCCGTGTGGTATGCTGCGGCGTTCATCGTGGGACTTCTCTCGCTGCTGATTGCTGCCTCCGGCTGGAGCACTTTCCAGTATGTCCCCGATTTTTTCAATGATGTTTTCACAGCGTTCTTCGGAATGGAGGCCTCGCTGCGCAGTCACGCGCTGCTGATCGTCTTTGAGCTTTTCTGCAATTTTGTCTTTGCCGTTTCTGCCGCCGAGCTCGTGGTCTACGCCGCCTTCTCCATCGGTTACAGCTTCAATAAGCGCAAGGAGCTGTGGACGGTCATCCTGATTCTCGTGTTCTTCCAGCTTGCGCAGTTCACCGCCATCGCCATGATTGGCCTGTTCATCCATACATGGATCTCACTGGACGCCAACACCCTGCCCACAGGCATCGAGCTGCTGCTCCTCTGGGGCATGCTCGGCGAACTGCTCTTCGCCGCGGCAGGCTACGCCGTGACGTGGTTCTTCACAACGAAAAAACTGAATCTCGAATAACGCGTTTTCGAAAAAGCAGCCGCGAAAGGTCTACGCTTTTCCGGCTGCTTTTTTGCGCCCTTCTTTCGGCAAAAATTCCCCAGGGGCGAAAATTATGTCAACCGTCAGCTTCTAACTCACTCGTTTGAAAGGAGTCATCTCATGCAAATTCTGACTGTTTCCGGTCTTCAAAAGACCTACACCACGCGCTTTGGCGGCAACAAGGTCCAGGCGCTCAAAAATGTCAACTTCACCGTCGAATCCGGCGAGTATGTCGCCATCATGGGCGAGAGCGGCAGCGGCAAAACGACGCTACTGAACATCCTCGCCGCGCTCGACAAGCCCACCGGCGGCACAGTGCTGCTCGGCGGCAAGAACCTCTCCGAGATTCCCGAAGAAACCGCCGCAGCCTTCCGCCGCGACAACTTAGGCTTTGTGTTTCAGGACTTCAGCCTGCTCGACACGTTCTCGCTCGAGGACAACATCTGCCTGCCGCTCGTGCTCGCGGGCAAGTCGCGCACGGAGATGCGCGACCGGCTCTCACCGCTCGCCTACGACCTCGGCATCGAGACGCTGCTCAAAAAGTACCCCTACGAGGTCTCCGGCGGACAGAAGCAGCGCGCCGCCGTCGCCCGCGCGCTCATCACCCGCCCGCAGATCCTGCTGGCCGACGAGCCGACCGGCGCGCTCGACTCCCGCTCGACCGACGAGCTCTTGAAGCTCTTCGGCGAGATCAACGCCTCTGGCCAGACCATCGTGATGGTCACGCACTCTGTGCGCGCGGCGAGCTGCGCCTCGCGCGTGCTGTTCCTGCGCGACGGCGAGGTCTCGCTCGAGTTAAAGCGCAGCAAGGACACGGATTCCCAGTTCTACCAGCGTATCACCGATGCGCTCACGCAGCAGCAGACGGGAGGCGAATGCGCATGAAGCCCACCTTTTACCCCCGCCTTGCGTGGATGGGCATCAAAAAGAATGCAAGGCTCTATGTGCCCTATCTTCTCTCCTGCGCGTTCATGGCAGCGATGCTGTACGTCATTGCGTACCTCGCCGTCACCCCCGCGCTCTATACGGTCAATGGCAAGGTGAACGGCTCCGGCACCTCTGCGGTCGCGATGACGATGAGCCTCGGCTCGTTCGTCGTATCGGTGTTCATCGCGCTGTTTCTCTTCTACACGAACAGCTTTCTCCTGCGTCGCCGCAAGAAGGAATTCGGCCTTTACAGCGTGCTCGGCATGGACCGCGGCGCACTCAGCGCCATTCTCTTCTGGGAGACACTTCTGGCCGCGGCGTTCACGCTGATCGTGGGGCTTGGCCTCGGCCTGCTGCTCTCCTATGTCTCGCAGTCCGCACTGCTGCGGCTTTTATCTCTCCCCGCCGCGGCTTTCACCGTGAGCCTTGCCGCCATCAAGCAGTGCGCCATCACGTTCATCGCCATCTTCGCGCTGCTCTATGTGCGCGGTGTGCTGTCGCTGCGCCATGCACAGGGCGCGGCGCTTTTGAAGAGCGAAAACGTCGGCGAAAAGCCGCCGAAGTCGCAATGGCTGCTCGTCATCCCCGGCCTTGCGCTGCTGCTCGGCGCGTACTACATCGCCGCGACCATCAACGACCCCGTACAGGCGATGCTGCTCTTCTTCCTCGCGGTCATCATGGTCATTCTATCGACGTATCTTCTCTTCATCTCCGGCAGCGTGACGCTCTGCAAAACACTCCAGAAGGATGAAAAATTCTACTACAAAAAGCGCAACTTTGTTTCCCTCTCGTCGCTCACCTACCGCATGAAGCGAAACGGCGCGGGCCTCGCCTCCATTTGCATTCTCTCGACGATGGTGCTGGTGATGCTTGCCTCGACGGCGAGCCTCTATTTTGGCGCGGAGGACTCGATCAACACGCTTGCCGTCCAGAATCACTGGCATCCCACGGAAATGGCGGACGTCCGTGCGGAGTTCTTCTCGCTCTACGGCAGTCTCTTTTTCCTCGGCATTCTTTTAAGTGTGCTGTTCCTGTTCGCAACGCTCCTGATGCTCTACTACAAACAGGTCGTGGAGGGGTATGAGGATGCCTCGCGCTTTGCCATCATGCAGCGCGTGGGCATGACTAAGCGCGACATCCGTGAGAGCGTGAACGCGCAAATGCTGCTCATTTTCCTGCTGCCGCTTGCCGCGGCTACGCTGCACCTCGCCTTCGCCCAGCCGATGGTCTGGCAGATCATGCAGCTGTTCGGCATCCAGAACCTCACGCTGTTTCTCGGCGTGACCGGCGCGGCGCTGCTTCTTTTCGCACTGCTCTACTGCGCGATGTACCGCCTGACGTCGAATGCGTATTTCCGCATCGTCAGCACTGGCGGTGCCGCGGCGTGACGCGCTTTACTATATAGAGAACGGGACGGAAATGTTCATTTCCGTCCCGTTCTTCTTTTTCACTTTTTACACCAGCAGACCGTATTTTTCGACCAGCGGCGCAAGGGCATCTTCGGTGAGATTTCCCTCGTACAAGGCTCTTCCCTGATAGGCGCGCAGGCCCGCTTCCAAAAGCTCCGCATCGTCGCAGATAAGGCACAGCGGCTTTCTGAGCATGTACTGGTAGTCCGCCAGCGCGTCGACGTCCGCCCAGGACGCGAGCTTCAGCGCGACCATCGGCCATTCGTCATCCATCGCGTCGGAGAGCTTGTCCTCCAAATCGCCGTCCGCGGTCAGCACCGCGCCGTGCGTCGCATCGGCGGGCAGGAAGAAGGCTTCCTTCTCCGTTGCCGCGGGAAGAAGGTCGAGGCATTCCGGTGCGGGGCGAACGTATTCCGCGTCCTTGAGCGCTGCTTTCAGCGCGGCGATGTGCTCCTCCGTCGTGCCGCAGCAGCCGCCGAAGAGGGCCACACCTGCCTTGAGCATCTCGGGCACCAGCGCGACAAATTCCTCCGGCGGGCAGTTGTACACGGCCTCGCTGTTCACGATCTCCGGCATGCCGGCGTTGGGCTTGGCGATCAGCGGCACGCGCGCGTATTTATGCAGGCGTTGGAGCTGCGGCAACATCTGCTCGGGGCCTGCCGAGCAGTTCAGGCCGAATGCGCTCACGCCCATGCCCTCCATCACGGAAAGCGCCGCGACCACGTCCGTACCGGAGAGGATCTTGCCGCTCTCACCGCAGGTAAAGGACACAAGGATGGGCTTTTTGCTCATGCTGCGGATCGCCAGAACCGCCGCACGCGCATCGGTCAGCGTCATCATCGTCTCGATAACGTAAAGGTCGACGTCCGCCTGCTCAAGGCCCGCCGCCTGCTCGGTGTAAATGTCGACGAGCTCTTCAAACGACGCATCGCCGAGGGGGGCTAAAAAGCGGCCCGTGGGCGCGATATCGCCCGCGACCCATGCTTTTCCGTCCGCCGCCTGCTTCGAGAGCTGCGCGAGCGCTTTGTTCATCTCCTCCGTGCGGTTGAAGATGCCGCGCTCTTCGAGCTTCTGGCGGTTGCCGCCGAACGTCGGCGCGTAGAGCACATTCGAGCCGCTCGCCACATACTTGCGCTGAATTTCAAGGATGCTCTCGGGATGCTCGAGCACCCACTGCTCGGCGCTCATATCGCCGGTGAAGCCGCGCTTTTGGAGTTCGGTGCCGGTCGCGCCGTCCAAAATCGCGGGAAACTGCATTTCCATAGGGTTTTCCTCCATTAAAAATTCCTGTTCGGAACGATTTTCAAAATGTCAAACTGTCGGTGAACGCGCGGGAAAAGTCGTCGCGCCCGGAAAGCTCGAGATAGCGGCACTTTTTGGGAATCTCCGCGAGCTTTCGCCAGTTTTCCCCGTCGAGCGCCAGCATCGAAGCGCCCGCGAGCGCCGCGTTGCCAAGGGGTCTGATTTTACTAAGGCACGCGCGCGGCAGCATGCCGATGCGCACTACATTCTCGGGCGAGAGATAGTTGCCGAACCCGCCCGCGAGCTCCACACTCGCAATGTCGTCCGCCGTCACGCCGCGCTGCTCGAGCAGCACCCGAATACCGCCTGCCACCGCCGCCTTGGCAAGCTGCAGGTTGCGCACGTCGCGCGCCGTCAGGCTAACGGCCTTCGTCAGGTGGAAGACACCGTTGCCCTGGCCATCCTCGGTCAGATAGCGGCGCATGTCCTCCGGCGCGTCCTGCGGCGGCAGCAGCCGCCCGCTTTCGTCGATCACGCCTCGCTCCAAAAGCACGGCGACGAGGTCGACCAGTCCCGAGCCGCAGATGCCCTTTGCCTCTCCCCCGCCGACAATGTCGCAGAGGAAGCCCCTGTCATAGCTCACATGGCTCACCGCGCCCGTGATGCCCGGCATGCCGCAGCTGATGCCCGCGCCCTCAAACGCCGGGCCCGAGGCGACCGCGCAGCAGAGCGCGCCACTCTCATTTCCCAGCGCCATTTCGCCGTTCGTGCCGATATCGAGAAACAGCCGCAATTCCGGCTGCACAAAAAGGCCGTCTGCCAACAGTCCCGCCGTGATATCGCCGCCGACATAGCCCGCGATGCACGGGGCAAATTGCACGGGAATGCCCGAAAGCAGCTCACCCGTGCCGTCTTCAAACAGCGTTTCCGGCTGAAACGGCGCGCGGGCGATGGACGCGACCTCGCGCCCGTCGATAAGGTGCTGCATCACGGTATTGCCCGCAATGACGAGCTCCTTGACCTCCTCCAACTTCCGTCCGGCGGCGGAAAGTGTTTGTCCTAAAAGCGTCTCGGTCTGTGCGCGGATACAGCGCGACAGCTCGCCGAGCCCGTCGGACGCTTCCATCGTGTGCTGGATGCGGCTGATAACGTCCGCGCCGTAGGGCGCCTGCGCGTTCCAGTCCTGAGCCTGCGCGAGCAGCTTTCCGTCTGCGCGGTCGAAGAGCCGCAGCACCACCGTCGTCGTACCGAGGTCGACTGCCGCGCCAAGGCCCGAGCGGCCCGCCTGCGCCTTCGGCAGTGTGAGCGTGTCCGTCAGGATGACGCCGCGCATCGTCTCGGGCAGGTCGATCCAATCGCCGTCCTGCGCTTTCGTCTTGCAGGCAAGGCGCGGCACACCGTTCACCTTCACGCGGCATTTGCCGCAGCGGCCCTTGCCGCCGCAGGCTGCGGGGATGGAATATCCCGCCCGCCGCAGCGCGGAGAGCAGCGTCTCCCCTGCTTCGAACGGGACCGGCGTGATTTTCGCCCCCTGCTGAACTTGAATGCTTGACACGAGCTTCCCCCCCCCTCCCC
>ENA-UEOY01001084-UEOY01001084.1-human-gut-metagenome-genome-assembly--contig:-NODE-1084-length-10583-cov-2.812203_pt1 | contig 10583 bp, 9 predicted proteins | sample MGYA00242892_ERZ507900 | MGnify/ENA primary metagenome ERZ507900 (study PRJEB26167, sample SAMN06115427) | human gut metagenome | host: Homo sapiens | place: China:Henan | collected 2015-04-15 | study...
GTAGCCGACCATGGCGGCGTCCTGCGCGCCGCGGAGTTCCGGCAGCGCGGCGGCAATGGCGTCGATGGCGCCGCGGCCGTAAAAATCATCGGCGTTGATGACGGCGAACGGCGTTTCGATCACATCGCGTGCGCACAGCACGGCGTGCACGGTGCCGAGCGGCTTTTTGCGCTGCGTCAGCTCCGGCCGCGCCGCGGTGAAGCGGTCCGGCGTCTGGAACGCGTAGTCGATGCGGACGCCGGTGCGCTGCTCGATGCGGTCGCCGAAGAGGGCGCGCACATCCTGCAGCATCTGCGGCTTGATGATGAGCACGATGCGGTCAAACCCGGCGCACAGGGCGTCGTAGATCGCGTATTCCATGAGGATCTCGCCGTCGGGGCCGAGACGCTCGATCTGCTTGACGCCGCCATAGCGCGAGCCGAGCCCGGCCGCCATCACTACCAGAGTCATATCCATGTATGCAACCTCATTTTGTCATAGAGTATTACACAGCATAGCACAACCCGGTGGGAAATGTCAAACTTTGCTGATTGCCTTAAATTTCTGCCGCTGACATTCTATGCCCTTGCAAAAGTGGGAAGGGTGGGGTACAATCTGCTTCGACAAAAGTTGTCATAATTCCCTAGAAGGAGGACGGGCGCGCACGCGGCGCGTCCGGAGGAACAATGAAGCGGATCTTATCCTTATTTCTGACGCTGGTGCTGACGGCGGCGCTGCTGAGCCCGGCGGCCGCGGCGGCGAATGAGACCGCCGGCAAAGACAGCGACTGGCTTTACATCACGCTTGACCCCGGCCACGGCGGCGACGGCGCGGGCGGAAACGACCCCGGCGCCATCAGCGGCACCTATGGCTATCAGGAGGCGGATCTTGTGCTCAAGATCGGCCTGTACTTAAAAGAGGAGCTCGAGACCTACCGCAATGTCCACGTGGACATGACGCGCTCGGACCGCTACGGCACGAGCGCCACCGCGCCCCTGAGCAAGGTGGAAAACCGCGTGCTCTACGCGGCCGGTAAGGGCTCCGACCTGCTCGTGAGCCTGCACCTGAATTCCTCGGCCAGCAGCTCCGCGCAGGGTGCCACCGTGCTCGTCAGCAACGGCAACTACCGGCCGGAGATCGCCAAGGTGCTCGACGGCGTTGCCGGGAACATTCTCGTGCAGCTCGAAAAGCTCGGTATTCAAAACCGCAATCTGACCAAGGAGAGCTCGCACGACGGCACGCGCTATCCCAACGGCAAGCTCGCCGACTATTACGGCATCGTCCGCTACGGCGTGGAGAACAACGTCCCGTCCATGATCGTCGAGCACTGCTTCCTGAGCAGCAACAGCGACTGCCAGAACTTCCTGTCGAGTGACGCCAAGCTCCGGGCCATCGCGCAGGCGGACGCGCGCGGCATCGCGGCCTATTACGGCCTTGAGAAGAAGGACCCCGGCGAGGTCGATGTCGAGCCGCTGTTCCGCGACTGCCGCAGCCACTGGGCGAAGGACTACATCAACCGCGCGGCGGACGCCGGCTGGGTCTCCGGCGTGGGAGGCGGCCTGTTCCAGCCGAACGGCACGCTCACGCGCGCCATGTTCGTGACCATGCTCGCGGGTCTTGCGGGCGTGGACGAGGCGGACTATCCCGGCAGCACGTTCCCGGACGTTCCGGTGGGGCAGTGGTACGCGCCCAGCGTGGCGTGGGCCGCGTCGGAGGAGATCGTCTCCGGCACGGGCAGCGGCCGGTTCGAGCCGAACCGGAACATCACGCGCCAGGAGATGGCGCAGATCATGGCGAGCTACCTCGCCTGGAAGGGCGTGGACACAACGCCGGGCACCGACCCCGCGGACTACAACATTCCCGACCGCGCCGACATTGCCGGCTGGGCACTGGACAGCGTCTGCTTCTGCTATGAAAAGGGCCTGCTGTCCGGACGCGACACGGGCTTTGCCCCGCTGGCCAATGCCTCGCGCGCCGAGGCATGCGTCGTGCTGTGTGAGCTCAATGACTTCCTGCTCAAGCGCGGCGGTTGACTTCCTGCGCTTTCGGGGTATAATAAGGTCAACATACTGTTGAAATGGAGGAATCCACCACAATGAGTGACAATCACAACGAAACACCCGAAAACTGCACGCACGACTGTTCGACCTGCGGCGAGGCCTGTGCCCACGAGCACGAGGCGGAATCCATGCAGGACGCCCCCAACCCCAACAGCAGCGTCAAAAAGGTCATCGGCGTCGTGTCCGGCAAGGGCGGCGTCGGCAAAAGCATGACCAGCGCCCTGCTGGCCTGTGCAATGGCACGCCGCGGCTACCACTGCGGCATCCTCGACGCCGACATCACCGGCCCGTCCATCCCGAAGCTGTTCGGCATCCATGGCCGCGCCATGGCCGACGACAAGGGCTGCTGGCCCATCCAGAGCCGGATGGGCATCGACGTGATGAGCATCAACCTGCTGGTGGAGAACGAGGAAGACCCCGTCGTCTGGCGCGGCCCGGTCATTGCCGGCGCCGTGACCCAGTTCTGGACCGACGTGCAGTGGGACAACGTGAACTATATGTTCGTCGACATGCCTCCCGGAACGGGCGACGTGCCGCTGACGGTGTTCCAGTCCCTGCCCGTGGCGGGCGTGGTCGTCGTCACGTCCCCGCAGGAGCTCGTCGGCATGATCGTCGACAAGGCCGTCAACATGGCCGACATGATGCACGTGCCCGTGCTCGGCATTGTTGAGAACATGGCCTACTACACCTGCCCGGACTGCGGCAAGCAGCACGCCATCTTCGGCGAGAGCCACATTGAGGCCATCGCTGCCAAGCACGGCATCCCCAACACGGCCAAGCTGCCCATCGACCCCGCCATCGCGGCGGCGTGCGACGCGGGCAAGATCGAGGACGTGCAGGGCGACTGGCTCAGCAGCCTCGCCGACGCCATCGAGGGCAAGTAATTTCCCGCACAGAATCGAAAAACCGCTCTGCGAGATGCAGAGCGGTTTTTCTTAAATCAAATCACCATTTGTTGATGACCTTCTCGGCGAAGCCGGGGAGGTCTTTCACGTCCAGCACCGTGCCGTCGTCGAGCACGGCGCGGCCGTTGAACACGCCGAACACCTGATGCTGGTCGGACTTGATGAGCCCCACGTCCGAGCAGCTCGCGCGGTCGAGCACGGGGGTGTAGTCCATCTCGAAGCGGCCGTCGTCGCTCGTGAAGGTCCACGGCCGCATGTAGTCCGGCGTGGCCTTGCCGCCGTCGCCGGGGATGTGGAAGGTGACCTGGCTGAGCTTGTGCGCCCGGCCCTTGTAAAAGAGCATGTTCTCGCTCGCGGCGCGCGTGTTGCCAAAGCCGTAGCCGATGTTGAAGCCGAACCGCTCCCCGTCCACGAGACCGGAGGCGCTGCCCCAGTACCACGTGTTTTTGTACGTCCATACGCCGCGGCCCCAGTCGAGCACGGCGAAGCTGTCCGCCGGGTCAAAGGTGTACGTGCGGTTGTGGTAGCCGTAGGTCACGGTGCCCTCGGCGCGCATGCAGTTGATCTTCTGGTTGTAGTAGAAGTGCTTGTCCTTGTCAAAGGGCGTGGCGATGACCATGGATTCGGCCGGGATGTCCGTGAGCGTCACCTTCGCGTACAGCGAGCCCTCGGGGCCGAAGTTTTTCATCTGCGCGATGAGCACGCGGCGGTCGCCCTCGTTTTTGAACAGGATGCTGTAGTTTCGCCCGGCGCTGTGCACATCGCCGCGTTCACTGCTCTCGGGCAGGCAGACCTTGCCGTTCGTGAAAGCCTTCATCGGGCTTTTCGTGATCTCCCACCCCTCGTCGAGGTTGAGCAGGGAGATGGAGTCGAGCCCCATGTAGCTGTTGTCCGCAATGGTCAGGGCCAGGGCGAAGTGGCCGTTGTTGATGCAGTAGTAGTCCCATTCCTTGATGCGCAGCTTGGGGGCCTGAATGTCGCTGCGGCGGTAGACGGGCAGCAGGGACTTCGCGTAGCCGGGCTCGGTCAGGTTGCCGCTCGCGTCGAGCAGGGGGCGGCGCTCGGTGATCTCGTGCTGATTCATGCTTCGCGCTCCTTTTTGATCTGCCGGATGTCCCGCCCCACGAACGGGAGCGTCTGGTATTCGCCCTCGATGCGCGACAGGATCTGCGGCGTGTATTTTTTCTGCAGCTCCTCGTTGGAGCAGTTCGTGCTGATGATGGTGGCCTTCTTGCGCGTCAGGCGCGTGTTGATGAGCGTGTAGAGCGCGCTCGTGGAGTAGGCCGTGATCATCTCGGTGCCGAGATCGTCGAGGATCATCAGATCGCAGCCGAGATACTGTTCCACGCGCTGCGCGGCGGCCTCGCCGCTGTCGCTGCTGCGCTGGAACTTTGCGCACTCGTACGCGTCGAGTGCGGTGGCGGCCGTCTCGTAGGTGACGGCGTAGCCCGCGCCGGCAACGACGCGCGCGATGCACGCCGACAGATACGTCTTGCCCAGCCCCGTGCCGCCCTGCAGCAGCAGGTTCATCGTCCCGGGGCGGAACGTCTGCGCAAACGTGCGGCAGACCTGAAACACGCGCTCCATCTTCGGCCGCGCGCTCTCGTCGTAGAGCGTCAGGTCGAAGTGCTCGAACGACTCGTCACCGTGCTGCAGCAGGCGGCTGAGGTCGCGCGTGAGCTCGGCGTTGTAGCGCCGCAGCAGGCAGCCGCACGGCTGGCCTTGCACGTAGCCCGTGTCATGGCAGCGGGGGCAGTCGTAAATGTCGTCGGTATAATCCACCGGCAGGTGGTGCGCCGTCAGCAGCTCGGCGCGCTGCGCCTGCGTGTCGAGGTTCGCGCGCTCGAGCGCGCGCAGCTCCTCCGTCGGATCGCTGCCGTGGCGCATCGTCAGGCCGACGAGCGCGATCATCTGCTGCTGCAGCGTCTGATCGAGCGCGCGCAGCCCGGGCACGCGGCGGTACGCGTCGTCCACGCGGCGGCGGTGCTCGCGCTCATTTTCCGCGCGCTGCTGCGCGATCTGTTCGCGGGCGCGCGCCAGATAGATCCCATTGCGGGCCATGCCGGTCCCTCCTTAGGTGTTGGTCTGCTCCATCTTGCGGAGCAGCTGTTCCACGCGGTCGAGGTCGTCGCGCTCGGCCGCCGGGGCGGTGGGGGCTGCGCGGCGCTTGCCCGCTGCGCGCGGGTCGCCGGTCTCGATCTCCTCGGGCGTGTGCAGCCCTTTTTCGTGCCAGCTCATGAGGATGCGGTTGAGGTACGCCCACTTGCGTGCCCCGGTCGCCACGACCGTGCGGTCGTATGCCTCGGCGATGGCGTCGCAGCCGAAGCCCATGTCCAGCCAGCTGGCAATATAGCTGCGCTCGGTGCGGCTCGGCGCGCGGTCATGGATCTGCAGCACCTGCAGCACCTGCTGCGCCAGCTCCTGCCGCGCCTGCCTGCGCTGCAGATATTCCTCCGCCTGCGCCGTCGTGTGGATCTCCTGATCGGCCCATGCGTAGGCCTCCTTTTCGATCCGGCGCATCGTCGGCGTGCCGGCGTGGCCGCGCTCGGCGCGGTATTCCTGAAACACGTAGTGGATCAGCTCCATGAGCACGTCGGCCGGGAGCCCCAGATAGTCCCGCAGGCCCAGGAGCATGTTCATCTCGGGCGTCGTGAGCTTGCGGCCGTAGAGCTGCTCGGCCTCGCGGCGCACGGTCTGCATCGGCCCGTCGCTGAGCATCCGGCTGGCGATGTCCTCGGCCGTGTACTGCGGCAGCTCGGCCGCGGGCACGAGCTTCGGTTCGGCCGTGGCCGGCTTGTCCGCCGGTACGGGGGCGGCCCTCCCTGCGGCGGAGACGAGCCCGAGCGCGCACAGCCGCTCCATCGTCTGGTGCAGTTCGCGCTCGGTCAGGCCGATGCTCTCGGCGGGAAACGGCTTTCCGCCGGCGCGCAGCAGCGCCAGATATGTCAGGGCGCAGCGCCCGTCTTTTTCCCGCAGCAGCTTGTCCACTTCCTCGACCGGCAGCGACAGGCACACCGGCCGCGACAGCGTAAATTCGGCTCGATCCATGCAATTACCCCTCGGGTCACTAGAAATTCATGATAGGTTCACATTATAGCATGAAAATTGACTTGTAGCAAGAGCACCTGCTGTGCTATAATGCTATATGTATGACTATAACTGGGAGTGGGTCTATGCTGGAACTGCTGGCGCCCGCGGGCAACCTCGATGCCGTCATCGCGGCGGTGCAAAACGGGGCGGACGCGGTGTATATGGGCTTTGGCGACGGGTTCAACGCGCGCCGGAGCGCCGATAATTTCACACGGGAGTCGTTTGCCAAGGCCGTGCGCTACTGCCACATCCGCGGCTGCAAGGTCTACGTCACGCTCAACACCCTCGTGGGCGACCGCGAGATGGACGCCGCCGCCGCGCTCGCGCAGCAGGCGTCGGACGCCGGGGCGGACGCGATCCTCGTGCAGGATCTGGGCCTCGCGCGCGTGCTGCGCGCCGCCCTGCCGGACATTCCGCTGCACGCCAGCACGCAGATGAGCATCCACAATCTCGCCGGGGTCGAGGCCGCGGCCGAGATGGGCATCACCCGCGCCGTGCTCGCGCGCGAGCTCTCGCTCGAGCAGATCCGCTTCATCTCGCAGCACGCGAGCATCGAGACCGAGGTGTTCGTGCACGGGGCGCTGTGCTTCTGCCATTCCGGCCAGTGCTATATGAGCGCGCTCATCGGCCGCCGCAGCGGCAACCGCGGCGCCTGCGCGCAGCCGTGCCGCATGCAGTACAGTATGGGCGGCCGCATGGACGAGTACCCGCTGAGCCTGCGCGACAACTGCCTGGCAGACTACTTGCAGCAGCTCGCCGACGCGGGCGTCGCCTGCGTGAAGATCGAGGGCCGCATGAAGCGGCCGGAGTACGTCGCCGTGGTCACGGACGTGTACGCCCGCTGCATCCATGAGCACCGCGTGCCCACGCCGGAAGAAAACGACCGGCTCGCGCTGGCGTTTTCGCGCCAGGGCTTCACGCAGGGCTACCTGCTCGGCCAAAAGGGGCCGGACATGCTCGGCACCCGCGCGGCCGAGCCCGACCGCGAGGCCGAGAAGATGTTTACCGCCGCGCGCAAGGCGTATGCCGACGGCGAGCGCCGCCGCGTGCCCGTGAAGTTTTATGCCAAGGTACAGACGGGCGAGCCGGTCATGGCCGCCGTCATGGACGCCGAGGGCCACCGCGCCGTGCTCACCGGCCCCGTGCCGGAGCCCGCGCAGCGCGCGCCGCTGACCGAGCAGAGCCTTGCCGACCAGTTTGCCAAAACGGGCGGCACACCCTATTATTCCACCGGCACCGAGAGCCGCATCGACCCGGATCTCTATCTTCCGGCGGCCGCCGTCAACGACCTGCGCCGCCGGCTCATCACCGGCCTGAAGGAGGAGCGCGCGGCCCTGCCCGAGCGGCGGAGCCTGCCGCTGCCGCAGCTCCCGGAGGGGAAACGCTATTTTGCCGACCCCGCACTCATCGTGCAGGTGCATCAGGCCGAGCAGCTCACGCAGGAGCTTGCCGCGCTGCACCCGGCGTATGTGTACGTGCCGGTCGAGATCCTCGACACGGATTTCCCGCGCCTCGCCCCATTTCTGGAGCAGGGGGCGCAGGTCGTGGCGGTGCTGCCGCGCGTCATCACGGACGATCAGGCCGAGGACATGCACGCTATGCTGGGGCGCGCCGCCGAAAACGGCGTGCAGGAAGCGCTCGTCGGCAACATGGGGCACATCTTCTTCGCCCGCCGGGCGGGGATGCGCGTGCGCGGCGACTTCGGGCTCAATGTCTTCAACTCCTTCACGGAGGAAGTGCTGCAGCAGGCCGGTCTCGTGAGCGCGACGGCGTCGTTCGAGCTGCGCGTGGCGCAGATCCGCGACCTCGCCAAGAGCATCGACACGGAGATGATCGTCTACGGCCGCCTGCCGTGCATGATTACCGAGCAGTGCATCATCCGCAACAGCGCGGGCCGCTGCAACTGCAAGGTGCCCAACAATCTGGCCGACCGGCGCGGGGCGCTGTTCCCGGTGCTGCCGGCGTTCGGCCACCGCAACCAGATCTTCAACGCGCACAAGCTCTACCTCGCCGACAAGCATGAAGACTATGAAACGGCGGGCCTCTGGGGTGTGCGCCTCATGTTCACGACCGAGACGCCGCATGAGTGCGTCGCGGTCACGCAGAGCTATCTGGGCCTGACGGATTACCGCCCGAACGGGCTGACCCGCGGGCTGTATTATCGGGGCGTGGAATGACCCGCCCGGGAGGAACGACCATGAACTGGATCCTTGCCTCCGGCTCCCCGCGCCGGCGGGAGCTGCTGGAGATGCTCGGCGTGCCGGACCTGACGATCCGGCCGGCCGCCGGCCCCGAGCGCGCGACGCCGGGCGCCGGCCCGGAGCAGACCGTGCGCGAACTGTCCCTGCACAAGGCGCAGGAGGTCGCGCAGACCTGCGCGCCGGAGGACATCATCATCGCGGCGGACACGATCGTCTATCTCGACGGCGCCATTCTCGGCAAGCCGCGGGATCATGACGACGCCGCGCGCATGCTCACGGCCCTGTCCGGGCGCGAGCACATCGTCTACACCGGTGTCGCCGTGTTGCGCGGCGGCGAGCTGCGGCAGGCGGCCGAGCGCACGGCCGTGCGCTTTCGCACGCTCACGCCGGAGGAGATCGAGCGCTACATCGCCACCGGCGAGCCGATGGACAAGGCCGGGGCCTACGGTATTCAGGGCCGCGGCGCGCTGTTCGTCGCGCATCTGGACGGCGACTATTTCAACGTGATGGGCCTGCCGCTGTGCAGGCTGGGACAACTGCTGAACGAACTGGGAGTCGAGCTGCTTTGAACTGGAAAACGTATCTGAAAAAGAAAGGCGCGCGCGTCGGCGCGATCGTGGTCGCGGTCGTGCTCGTGCTCGCGCTGATCGCCGGGGCGCTCGGCGGCAAGGCGGGATTCCTCACGAATCTCGACGGCATCGTGCGCGCGCCGCTGCAGAAGGCCGCGACCGTCACGGCGCAGTGGCTCGAGAGCATCTACGGCTACATTTATAAATATGACCAGCTCCGGGCCGAAAACGAGCAGCTACGCACGCAGCTGGCCGAGGCTCAGGCGCAGGCGCGTGAAGGGCAGGAGGCGATCGCGGAAAACGAGCGCTACCGGGACCTGCTGGGCTTCACCCAGCGGCACACGGACTTCGAGCTCGAGCCTGCGAACGTCGTGTCCTACGGCGCGTCGAACTGGTCGAGCACGCTCACGCTCAGCAAGGGCAGCGACAGCGGCATCGCGGTCGGCGACTGCGTTATGAACGAGTCCGGCGCGCTCGTCGGTCAGGTCATCGAGACCGGCAGCACCTGGGCGACCGTGCGCACCGTCATCGACGTGGACATGAGCGTCGGCGGCTTTGTCAGCGGCAGCGGCGCGACGGCCATGGTCCTCGGCGACTTCACGCTCATGCAGGACGGCTGCGTCCGCTTCGGCTATCTGGCCGAGGGCATGAGCATCTTCACCGGCGACACCGTGCTCACGTCCGGCAAGGGCGGCGCATTCCCGGCGGGCCTCGTCGTCGGCACGATCACGGACGTGCGCACCGAGGCCGGCGGCCAGCAGACCTACGGCGTCATCACGCCCGCGTGTGACCTCGGCGAGCTGCTGCAGGTGTTCGTCATCAAAGACTTTGACGTGGTGAGCTGACATGTGGGCGGATCTCATCAACAAGGATAAAGTACACCGCGCGCTCTGGTGTGCGCTGTACATGGCCGTGACGCTCCTGCTGCAGAATACGGTCTTTGCGCACATTGCGCTCTTCGGCGTGCGCGCCATGTTCGTGCCGGCGGTCGTCGTGGCGGTCGGCGTGTTCGAGGGCGGCACGTGGGGCGCGGTGTTCGGCCTCGTCGCGGGCTATTTTGGCGCCATGGGCTACCCCGGCACGGGCATGCTCTTTGCCGTGCTCTTCGCGGTCATCGGCTTCGGCGCCGGTATGCTCGCGGACTATCTCATCAATAACAGCCTGCTGCCGTTTCTCGTGACGTGTCTGGCTGCGTTTCTGCTCACGGCCTTCTGCCAGATGTTCCGGCTGTGGATCTTCCACGGCGCGTCGTTCTGGCGGCTGCTGGCCGTGGCGCTGGGGCAGAGCGTGTTTTCGCTCCCGCTCGCCGTGCCGTATTACTATATCAGCCGTGCGTTTCACCGCCGGCGTGCTCTGCGCTGAGTTTTTCGGCGCGCCCGACCCCCGAAAGGATCTTCGCTATGGAAAAACCCATCAAACCCGGCCGCGTCGCCGCGCTCGCGGGCTTCCTCGTGCTGCTCGTGATCGTGTTCGTCGTCGCGCTCTATAAGCTGCAGATCGTCGACGGCAAGGCGTACTATGAGGAAAACCGCAACAGCGTCGCCAGCTCCCAGACCGTGGAGGCTGCGCGCGGCAGCATCCTCGACCGCTACGGCCGCGTGCTCGTGTCGAACACCAGCTGCAATAACCTCATCTTCAACCCCGATGACCTCTTCGAGCAGGACGACCCGAACGGCATCCTCCTGCAGATGGCGCGCACCGTCGCCGCCTGCGGCGACACGTATGTCGACGAGCTGCCGGTCAAGGCCGCGCCCCCGTCTGACTATACGGACATGAACG
>ENA-UEOY01001085-UEOY01001085.1-human-gut-metagenome-genome-assembly--contig:-NODE-1085-length-10582-cov-53.178772_pt1 | contig 10582 bp, 9 predicted proteins | sample MGYA00242892_ERZ507900 | MGnify/ENA primary metagenome ERZ507900 (study PRJEB26167, sample SAMN06115427) | human gut metagenome | host: Homo sapiens | place: China:Henan | collected 2015-04-15...
ATGTATTCCATTTTCAATCCGCAGTTGGAGAGACTTTTGGCGAGGGTGGTCACCTCCGTCTGGTATTCTGCTGTCAGTCCCCCGAAAAAGCGGGTCAGGGGAGTGTGTGAGTACTCCCAGTAATAGCGGGGTTTCGTAGCGGCACGTGCCTTGCTTTGGGCGACGGGCAGCCATCCCATGCCGTGGCAACCCACAATCAGGGAGTAGGTTTTGGCGGAAGCAAACGATTTCATGTCGTTCAGAATGCCCGTGAGACCCTCTTCGGTCGTAAATGCAGTTTTAGTATCTGCCGGGTGCAGATACCGTTATTGACCGTGATTTCAAACAGTTCTGCTTCCGTGGAACTGGTGGACAGAAAGACGAGCACCCGCTCCTTGTCTAGTCCTCTGCGGGAGATGGCGTCTTCCATATCGTCGATATTCTGGTAGAAATAACTCGTCAGGTTGGTAGACCATGGCAGGTACATGAAGAGTGTCCGCTCGTTGTCGGCAGACGGAATTTCTTCTTTTTGGCAACTTGTCAGGCAGGAGAGTACGATGACAAGCAATATGGGAAGCAGGCGGATAAGTTTCATGAAACTTGCACTATTTTTTATAGGTGATTTTGAAAGGCAGAACCTGGAACACTTCGCAGTCGGGCGTAATCAGTTCCAGCTTGTAGGTGAGAGAAGCCCCGTCTGTACCTTCCGTCAGTTGGTCGAGCACTTCTTGCGGAAGAAGGTCCTTGAAGCTGATTTTGCCGCTGTTCATGCGCAGATAGCGTGTCTGTCCGTTTGTGTCCACGGCAAGCAAGGCCACGGGGGCATACTGGCTCAGGATACTTCCGGCGTATTCCTTGCGCGGGGTGACTTCCATGCTGCCGAGGTCGTAGGAGATTTCGTGACCATCGGGCGCAAAGAGTTTCTTTTCCGGATTGACGGTGATTTCCGTGTATGTGAAGTCGTAGATGTCCGTACCTTCGGGTTCCAGTTCCTCGTCGGTAGAGAAAATGACCACCTCACAATGACGCAGACGGTCGTAGCATGTGAGATATACTCCGTTGCTCAGCAGCTTGACCTTGACATGATTCCCTTGTGAAGTGATTTCGCAACTGCCTTCTCTGGCTGGTTTGAAAGTGAAAGGACCGTTGCTGCTCAGCACATCGAATTCCGTTTCTTTTCCGGAGATGATGAGCGGATTTTCCTGTACCGATACGGTCAGTTCGTGGACGTCCGACAAATCTGTGTGGTATGTTTTCTGCACCTCTTCCAGTTCCTGATTCGTCATCCGTTGGTAGATGGAATAACCGTAGATTTCGGCTCCGCCTGCCTGTATTCCCAGCTGGTCAAGTATTTCCATTGTGTTGCCGTTCACGGAAAGTACCTGAAATACTGTGTTCTGGTTGCTGAGCAGTCGGTTGCTGTCCGAGAAGGTATAAGCGACAGTCCGGAATCCCCATGCTGGATAGGCGTCAATGTACATGTATTTTTTCAGGGAAGAGTTGCTTTCCACGTAATATTGGGTAGGACCTGTACCTGTCAAGTCTTGGTAATAATCCTGCGTCTGGCAAGTGCCGTCGGGATTGATTTCGTAGGTGTGGACGTGCTTCCAGCCGTATCCCACTACGGCCTCTTCGAAGCGGGCGGAAGAAATGGGGGTGAGAGACGCTGGCTCACATTCTCCGTTTTCATTGAATGTGAAAGTTGGAAAGTTTACGTCGTCGTGATTGCAGCTGGTGAAACAGAAGATGCTCAGGAATACCAGCAGGATGCCAGTGAGTTGTTTCGTGTACATGATGGATAAAGTGTTAAGTGTTTTCTTTTTTCCAGAATAAGTCAATGAATATACGCTGTAAGAGAATCAGTATGGCCAGTATGCAAACGGTGTATTGCAGAAACGCTTCCTGGCTTTTGAGCCCATAATAAAGGCCAATAATGAAACACAACTGACAGAGATAACCTAAAATTCTGAGTAACATAGTTTTTTTGATAAAGGTTTGATTCTCAAAGTTAGCATAAAATGCTGGAATAACCTCGAAAAAATTGAAGAATGACGCTAATTGTCTTAACATCAATGTCGTTACGGTGACAAACGATGACAAGACGGAAAAGTGTAAAACGCAAAGAAAAGCGGAATATAGAAAGAGCACGGTTTTCAAATCGTTACCCAAGAAAAGGTAATATTTAACACAGGCAGGATGCTTTTGCACCGTTTGTCACCGATTTGCGTATCAAGGTATAACTCGTTGATATTTAACTTTGCAACAAAAAAACGAGTATGGCAAGAAGTACGTTCAAAGTGCTGTTTTACGTAAACGGCAGCAAGGAGAAAAACGGTATTGTCCCCATCATGGGACGAGTGACAATTAACGGTTCGGTAGCGCAGTTCAGCTGCAAGCAGACCATCCCGAAAACACTTTGGGATGTGAAAGGCAACCGAGCCAAAGGCAAGAGTGCCGAAGCGAGGGAAATCAACCTCGCTTTGGATAACATCAAGGCGCAAATCATCAAGCATTACCAGCGCATTTCAGACCGTGAGGCATACGTTACGGCAGAAATGGTGCGCAATGCCTATCAGGGTATAGGCAGCGAGTACGAGACACTGCTTGGGGCGTTCGACAAGGATAACATCACTTTCCAAAAGCGAGTGGGTACAGACCGTGTCAAGGGTACTTATTTGGCGAGGGTTCGGGCAAGAAACCATGTGGCAGCGTTCATCAAGGCGAACTACAAGCGTAGCGACCTGTCCATGCTTGAACTGACACCCGACTTCATCAAGGAGTTTGCCGTGTTCCTTTCCACTGACAGAGGATTGCAGAACGGCAGTATCTGGACCAACTGCATGTGGCTGAAAGGTGTGGTGATGCGTGCGCATTTTAACGGTCTTATTCCAAGAAATCCGTTTGCGCAGTTTCATATCAGTCCCAACATCAAGGAACGTGAATATCTGACGGAAGACGAGCTGAAAACACTGATGACACACGAGTTTGCGGACAGCAAGCTATCCTATATCCGTGACATCTTCGTGTTCGCCAGCTTTACGGCACTTTCATTCGTTGATATAAAGGAACTGACTACCGATGACATAGTGGAGGTGAACGGTGATAAGTGGATAATCTCCAAACGGCACAAGACTAAAATCCCTTTCCAAGTGAAACTGCTTGACATCCCTTTGCAGATTATCAAGCGTTACGAACCGTTCCAAACGGACAAGTCCATATTTCCCAATCTGAACTACTGGTCTATCTGTAAACCGCTGAAAAAGATGATAAAAGAGTGTGGTATCAGGAAAGCAATTTCATTCCATTGCTCAAGGCATGGATTTGCCACCCTTGCCCTCAGTAAAGGTATGCCGATTGAAAGTGTCAGCCGTGTATTGGGACATACGAACATAGTCACGACCCAACTCTATGCGAAAATAACCACGCAGAAGATAGACCACGACCTGACCATGTTCGGGAACAAGCTAAATCAATCATTCGGGAACACTCCAATGGCATAGTATATGAAAAGGAACATCATCAGCATAGATGAGTACGGCAAAGTAGCCCTGCCGACCGATATACAAGCAACCGCCATGAGCGAATGGGAACTCTGCGACCTGTTCGGAGTAACCGCCCCGACCATCAAAGTAGGGATAAAGGCTCTCTGTAAGAGGGGAGTTTTGAACGAGTACGAGATAAAGCGTACCATCCGCCTGTCCGACAAGTGCAGCATGGAGGTTTACAGCCTTGAAACGATAATCGCCCTTGCGTTCCGTTTTGGTACATACGGGGCGAAGCAGGTGCGCAATGCCGTTCTTGAAAGGTTGTACTTGCGAAAAGAGAAAACAAGCATCTTCTTTTCACTGAATACCAACGGCATAGCCAAAGCCGAATACTTCTCGTAGCTGAATGGCTGACACAATTCACTCGGTAAGTCAGTAATTCAATAAGTCAGTACGACAGAACGACAGACACTTTGATTTTTTCTCCCGAAAAGCGTAATCCCCACATTCGTTTTTCGGGATTTTTTTTCATTTGTCCTGCCCGACTTCCGCCCCATGACATTGAAAGTTTTTTCTTTGGGGGCTATTTGTCACCGTTCTGCCGCATTTTGCGTAACAACTTATCCGATAAATGCTTATACTTTTGTAGCTGGTATTTTTCAAACTTAAAACCATTTGATTATGTCAGCTAACAAACAAAAAGACAGCCACAGACCGCCATCGGATGACGGCATGGCAAAGGAAGAATTTATCCGAGTGGGGACAACGCTCTACAAGATTGTGGAGCAACCCAAACTGAATGGAGGGTATGTAAGGAAACGCATCGTGTGGAACAACGAGACCCTGCGCCAAGACTCTGGCAAGGACTACATCGGAAGCGTTCCCAAGTATGACGGCTTCTGCACCGTCCCCGAACATCTGAATTACCGCCCCATAGTCGGCAAGTTCCTTAACCTCTATGAACCGATAGACCACCACCCAAAGGAGGGCGATTTCTCGTATATCCGTTCATTGGTACGGCACATCTTCGGGGAACAGTACGAATTGGGGATGGATTATCTGCAACTGCTTTACCTGCAACCCATCCAAAAGCTGCCTATTCCGCTGTTGGTGTCGGAAGAACGCAACACAGGCAAAAGCACATTCCTGAATTTTCTGAAACTCCTCTTTCAGAACAATGTAACCTTTAACACCAACGAGGACTTCCGAAGCCGGTTCAATTTCGATTGGGCCGGCAAGTTGCTTATCGTGGTGGATGAGGTGCTGCTCAACCGCCGGGAGGACAGCGAAAGGTTAAAGAACCTCAGCACCACACTATCCTACAAGGTGGAAGCCAAAGGCAAAGACCGTGACAAGATAGCGTTCTTCGCCAAGTTCGTGCTATGCTCCAACAACGAGTATCTGCCCGTAATCATAGATGCAGGAGAAACACGTTATTGGGTGCGCAAGATAGACCGCTTGCAGTCCGATGATACCGACTTCCTGCAAAAACTGAAAGCGGAGATACCCGCCTTTCTCCATTTCCTGCAACACGGAACACTATCCACCGAAAAGGAAAACCGGATGTGGTTTGCTCCCTCGTTGCTGCATACCGAAGCCTTGCAGAAGATTATCCGCAGCAACCGCAACCGATTGGAGATAGAGATGCACGAACTGATACTTGACATCATGAAGAGTGTCGGCACAGACACTTTCTCGTTCTGCTATGACGACATCCTTCTTTTATTGGCTCAATCGCAGATAAAAGCGGAGAGACACCAAGTAAGAAAGGTATTGCAAGAGTGCTGGAAGCTGACACCTGCACACAACACCCTCACTTATACCACCTATCAAGTGAGTTGCAGCCGTGAATACCGTTACTCTCCCATTGAGACAACAGGAAGATATTACACTGTCACGAAAGAGTTTTTGCAAACACTCTGATTATTTTGATGAAATGATGAATAGAGGTATAACCATACTGAAGAACAATGATATATGCTCTCATCAAATTTTCATCAGGAAAGAATTACCGATGAAAAGAGAAAATAAGGCGGATATACCATACAGGACACCGCCAATGATGATTTTCTCTTTTAGCAGGTAGTTCTGATAAAGGAATGATGAATTGGTATATGATTAAAATACAGATACTTATATCCAACATTCATCAAATTATCGTTTTCATCATAACAATTAAATCCTACAGAGATCATGAACATACAGGAGGCAAAACAAATCAGAATTGCAGACTACCTGCAAAAATTGGGCTACACGCCCGTAAAGCAACAAGGCAATAGCCTTTGGTATAAATCACCGTTGAGAGAGGAAATAGACGCCTCGTTCAAGGTAAACACCGAACTTAATCAATGGTACGATTTCGATGCGCCCATATAGGCTACACAATAAATATCTCTATGGCAAGAGATTAGGTTAGAGTTCAACAGACCTATCCTCAACGACTTAGCTGGAGGAGAAATCCAAAGGTGACAAAAGCATGTCGGTAAAGTCATTAGTCAGCTAAATACCAAGCTGCGACTGCATGGCGAGAGGAAAAGACAGACACAAGGATGAAGCCTGATTGGTTGAACGATAGTTCTGCTGCACACGTACCAGCCCCGACGAAAGGTATTTGATTCACGTCGGGCTGAAGCACCCCATGTAAACCGAAATTACAATGGAGCAGGAGCTGGCTTCAGAGCAACCACAATAAGTGGAATAGGAACGTAAGTCGCATCCGACAGTCTGCCGAGCCAAACAGTTATTGTGAAAGCAAATGGGGATTCCCTAAATCAGAATGCCGTAAGGCTATGGGCATAGGACCCTGAATATCTGACATGGGAACGGAGCTTCCGTAGTAGTCCGAGCAAGGGAAAGCCTTGTACATGGCGAAGGGAAGCAGTTAGATAACTTAATACAAATAATGGAAAATGTGTGAGACATTATGAGAAGTCCTGAGCAAGTATTAAAAGCTTTAAACAAGCATGGTAAAGTTTCGGATTACAAGTTCGAAAGGCTGTACCGTATCTTATTCAATGAGGAGATGTTTCATGTTGCTTACCAGCGTATTTACGCCAAACCAGGCAATATGACACCCGGTACGGATGGGAAAACCATCAATCGGATGAGTCTTCAAAGAATAAACAAAGTCATTGCATCTTTGAGAGATGAGTCTTACAAGCCTAATCCGGCAAAAAGGATATACATACCCAAGAAAAACGGTAAGAAAAGACCGCTTGGAATTCCTTCCTTTGAGGACAAACTTGTACAGGAGGTGGTGCGCATGATTCTTGAAGCCGTCTATGAAGAGGTGTTTGCAAACACCTCACATGGATTCAGACCAAACAGAAGCTGCCATACCGCATTGACCCATATCCAAAAGACATTTACAGGTACAAAATGGTTTGTGGAAGGAGACATTAAAGGATTCTTCGACAACATAGACCACAATGTATTGATTGCAACTTTGCGGAAACGGATTGCCGATGATAGATTTCTAAGGCTTATCCGCAAGTTGTTGAATGCGGGATATATTGAAGACTGGAAGTTTCATAATACAAACAAGGGAACTCCACAAGGCGGTAATATCAGTCCTATACTGGCAAACATTTATCTTGATAATTTTGACAAGTATATGGAAGAATACGCCCTACGCTTCAATAAGGGAAAAGAAAGACACATCACCAAAGAATACAAGCAACTTAGCGATAAGATGCAACGCATCCTTAAAAGCATCAAGAACATACAGGATGCAGATGTCAGATTACAGCTTAGGGATGAGTATGAGAAACTGAGACGTGAAAGGCAAAAGATTGAGAGCAGAGACAGTATGGATGAAACATACAGAAGGCTTCGATACGTAAGATACGCAGATGATTTCCTCATTGGTGTTATCGGAAGCAAGGCAGAGTGCGTTAAAATCAAGTCGGACATTACCAAGTATATGGAAGAAAACCTCAAGCTGGAACTGTCACAGGAAAAGACATTGATAACAAACGCACAAAAGCCCGCGAAATTTCTTGGCTTCGATGTTTCAGTCCGTAAGTCTGATGCTATCAAGCGGGACAAGAACAATGTGCCAGCCCGTTATTACAACGGTAAGATAGTCCTAAAGGTCGCCATAGAAACGGTGCGGAACAAACTGGAAGAATACAGCGCCATCAGATACAAGGTAGAAAATGGCCGACAAGTTTGGTTTGCAAAGTTCAGAGGCAATCTTATGAAGAAGAAAATCGAGGACATAGTGGCGGCATATAACTCTGAAATCAGAGGGTTCTACAACTACTACTGCATTGCCAACAACGTGGCATACGCGCTCTCAAAGTTTGGATACATCATGGAGTACAGTATGTACCATACCATTGCAGGAAAAACCAATAGCACTGTAAGCAAAGTCATTGACAAATATAAGGTTGGGAATGACATTATAGTGCCATATCAGGATGCAAAAGGTAAATTACGGTACAGGAAATTCTATAATGAGGGATTCAAACGTAAACCACCAATGTACTATACGGAGGTAAACGACTTATACTACACAATCGCAATTCCACAGCCGACACTTACTGAGCGATTGGATGCGAGAACATGTGAATTATGTGGAAAAGTCGGACCTGTAGTCATGCGTCATGTCAGAAAGCTAAATCAGCTTAAAGGAAAAACTGAATGTGACAGGCTGATGCTTGAAAAGCATAGGAAGACATTGGTTGTCTGTGAAAAGTGTTATGCCAAAATACACAGCCATGCTAAATAAAGTCATGTTATCAACGGAGAGCCGTATGCGTGGAGACATGCAAGTACGGTTTGGGGGCAGGTACGGGAAAACCTACTGCCGAAAGGCAGTAAGGCGTTCTGTACCGAGCCTACGACTTGGTAAAGGCGGCAACATCATCGCATTGGCAGAGGAACTATATGCGTCCGATTACGTGCCTTATTTGCTTAACAAGATAGCGGAACGAGTACCGCACATCCGTCCCGTATCTTTCTCTTTTCGTCAGCAAGCATCCGAACCAAGTTTCCAACAGTTGGAGGTTGGAGAACTTACCCATCCGGCATTATTCAATTATTTGCAGGAACGGGGTATAGACACCGCACTGGCAAAGCCGGAATGTAAGGAACTGCACTTCATCCATAACGGCAAGCCCTATTTCGCTATCGGCTTCCCGAATGTGGCAGGAGGATATGAAGTGCGTAACCCTTTCTTCAAGGGCTGCATCGCACCGAAAGACATCAGCCATATCCGTCAGCAGGGAGAGCCGAGAGAGAAATGCCTCGTGTTCGAGGGCATGATGGACTACCTGTCATTCCTCACGTTACGGATGAAGAACTGCCCGACTATGCCGAACCTTGACGGGCAGGATTACGTCATTCTCAATTCGGTTGCCAATGTTTCCAAAATCATAGACGTGCTGCACGGGTACGGGCGCATCCACTGCCTGCTTGACAATGACGAGGCAGGAAGAAAGGCATATTGGGAATTGGCAAGAGAGTTCAGCGGACGTATCCGCGACTTCTCCGACAACTACAACGGACACAAAGACCTGAACGATTACCTATGCGGTAAGCCTTTGTCCCAATCGGCAGAACCGATGACAGAGAAGAAGCAAGTCCAATCCGTAAGACGGATGATACAGCCACCGAAAAAACGAGGGGTGAAGATGTAGAGGGAAACAGGCTCGCGGCGGCATGGATATTTACTAGCGGAAAATACCGTAGCTTATTAGGGAATTTGTCCGAGCCGCATTGCATGGCAACGCTGAAAATTCCCCAATAAGCCAAAGAGGTTGCACCTCTCTGGACTCTCCGAAGCCAACGGCAACAGCCGTACAAAAGTAATAATCAAACGATGTTAAACAAGCAAACAATAAAGGAAAATCATATATAGGATTCGTAGTATTACACATGGAAAAGGCGCACGGTTCCGACAGTGGGACAACCGCCCACATCGAGCGTTTCATCATCCCGAAGAACGCAGACCCGACAAGGACACACCTTAACCGAAAACTCATCACATACCCCGATGGGATAAAAGACCGTTCTGCAGCCATCCAAAGACGATTGGAGGAAGCGGGACTGACACGTAAAATCGGGAACAACCAAGTACGGGCAATCCGTATCAATGTGTCGGGAACACATGAAGACATGGAGCGCATCGAAAAAGAAGGCAGACTTGACGAATGGTGTACCGACAATATAAGATACTTTGCCGACCTGTTCGGCAAGGAGAACATAGTGGCAGCGCATCTGCACAGGGATGAGGAAACGCCGCACATACACGTCACGCTCGTTCCGATAGTCAAGGGAGAGCGCAAGCGCAGGAAACGGGAGAAACAGGTGAAGAAACGCTACCGCAAGAAACCTGCCGACACCGTAAGACTCTGTGCCGATGACATCATGACACGGCTGAAACTGAAATCCTACCAAGACAGTTATGCCGTTGCGATGGCGAAATACGGATTGCAGCGTGGCATAGAGGGTTCAAAGGCACGGCACAAGTCCACGACACAGTATTATCGGGACACCCAACGGCTTGCCGACAGTCTGAAAGCGGAGGTGGTGGACTTGCAGCAGCAGAAAGAAACGGCACAGGAGGAACTCAAACAAGCCAAGAAAGAGGTACAGACCGAGAAGCTGAAAGGCGCAGCCACGACCGCAGCGACCAACATAGCCGAAAGCGTGGGTTCTCTTTTCGGAGGTGGAAAGATGAAAGCCTTGGAACGCAGGAACGAGGATTTGCAAGACCGCATCCTTAAACTTGAAGAAGAAGCCCGACAGAGGGAGAATCAGCAAGCCAAGCAGATACAGGATATAAAAAACGCTTATGAACAACAGAACAGCAAACTGTTCGAGTTTGTGGATTTTGTCAAACGTTATTTTCCCTATGTGGAAAAGCTTATGCCAACAATTAAGTTTTTGCGTGATACTCTGAACTTCGGGGATGCTGTTATTAGAAAACTATGCACATTCAAAGATGTTTCCATAAAAGGCGAACTGTATTCGCGCGAGTTTAACCAACATTTTAGGGCAGACAAAACGATATGTTCACTAAAAGAAGACAAGGAGGGCAATTTCAACCTCAACATAGACGGTGTTTCACATGTAAGTTGGTTCAGACGCAAGAAAGACGAGTTTATGCAATC
>ENA-UEOY01001086-UEOY01001086.1-human-gut-metagenome-genome-assembly--contig:-NODE-1086-length-10577-cov-200.098857_pt1 | contig 10577 bp, 6 predicted proteins | sample MGYA00242892_ERZ507900 | MGnify/ENA primary metagenome ERZ507900 (study PRJEB26167, sample SAMN06115427) | human gut metagenome | host: Homo sapiens | place: China:Henan | collected 2015-04-15...
TGGGTATGGCAGGGATGCCATACCCTCCTAATCTGTGCGCATCTGTGTCTATCTGTGGGAGGCTTTCTCTGCCAGAATGTTCTGTGTGTTCCGCGTGTTCTGTGGGAACACTCTCTCTGTTTGCTTTGTTGGTGCTGTAGAGGCAGCTGCACCAGCGTGGTAGTATTCTCCCACAGATTTCACGGATTTCCACAGATGGTTAGGCTGCGTTATTGGCAGCGTGGGTATGGCAGGGATGCCATACCCTCCTAATCTGTGCGCATCTGTGTCTATCTGTGGGAGGCTTTCTCTGCCAGAAGGTTCTGTGTGTTCTGCGTGTTCTGTGGGACACTCTCCCCATTTGCTTTGTTGGTGCTGCAGAGGCAGCTGCGCCAGCGTGGTAGTATTCTCCCACGGAATTCACGGATTTCCACAGAATGTTAGGCTGCGTTATTGGCAGCGTGGGTATGGCAGGGATGCCATACCCTCCTAATCTGTGTGCATCTGTGCCTATCTGTGGTAGGCTTTCTCTGCCAGAAGGTTCTGTGTGTTCTGCGTATTCTGTGGGACACTCTCTCTGTTTGCTTTGTTGGTGCATCTGTGGGCGGCACATCTCCGCTGGTTTCCGTCCGCCGTCCGATCAGATTCCGTCCGCCGCCCGATCAGATTGCGTCCGCCGTCCAATCGGATTCCGTTCGCCACCCAATCAGATTCCGTCCGCTGCACGATGCCATAAGTAGCGTGTGTATCCTGCGGAGATTGCGCTGCAATACACAGTGTGTTTACGTTCTGCATCCTTTTATGTTCGCAAAATTAAGAAATAAATTCGATTTTTGATGTGAAATAATTTGATTTATCATCAAATTTCAGTATTTTTGCAGCTTGAAAGGATGTGCCCCTACCTATTATATAGTATATGCGCGGGGAGCAGCCTCCATTACGCACGAAGAAACATCAATAATTTTATCAATTAATAATTTAAATTTCAAATCATTTATGTGGTTAATCAATTCATCAATCGGTAGAAAGGTAGTGATGGCCCTCACCGGCGTCGCACTTGTTCTATTCCTGACATTCCACATGTCAATGAATGTTGTTGCCCTCTTCTCGGGAGACGCTTACAACATGATTTGTGAGTTCCTTGGCGCCAACTGGTATGCCGTAGTAGCAACAATGGGTCTTGCTGCCCTCTGCGTTCTCCACTTCGTTTACGCCTTCTGGCTCACGATGCAGAACCGCGCAGCCCGCGGCAACTCTCGTTACGAGGTTACAGCAAAGCCTAAGGGCGTAGAGTGGGCATCGCAGAACATGCTCGTTCTGGGCATCATCGTGTTGCTCGGTATGTTGCTCCACCTCTTCAACTTCTGGTACAACATGATGTTCGCAGAGCTTCTCGGCTTCGAGGGCGTATGCGCACCTGCTGACGGCTTCGGCTGGATCCAGGAGACATTCAAGAACCCGGTTTACGTTGTCCTCTACATCGTATGGCTCGTAGCCCTCTGGTTCCACCTCTCACACGGTTTCTGGAGTGCAATGCAGACATTCGGCTGGAACGGCAAGGTATGGTTCAACCGTTGGAAAGTGATCAGCCAGGTTTACTCAACCCTGCTCATCCTCGGCTTCCTCGTAGTAGTAGTATTGTTCTACCTCGGCTGCGCACCGAGCCTCTGCTGCGGTAGCTGCTGCTAATAAAAACATCAACATTCAAAAATCATAATTCCTATTATGGCTAAGACAATTAATTCAAGAATCCCTGAAGGCCCAGTGGCCGAGAAGTGGACCAACTATAAAGCTCACCAGCGTCTGGTGAACCCCAAGAACAAACTCAAGCTCGACGTCATCGTTGTAGGTACAGGTCTTGCAGGTGCTTCTGCAGCAGCCAGCCTCGGCGAGATGGGTTTCCGCGTTTTAAACTTCTGCATCCAGGACTCACCGCGTCGCGCTCACTCTATCGCCGCTCAGGGCGGTATCAACGCAGCCAAGAACTATCAGAACGACGGCGACTCTGTTTACCGTCTGTTCTACGACACAGTGAAGGGTGGCGACTACCGTGCACGCGAGGCTAACGTTTATCGTCTGGCAGAGGTGTCAAACGACATCATCGACCAGTGCGTAGCCCAGGGCGTACCATTCGCACGCGAGTACGGTGGTATGCTTGCCAACCGCTCGTTCGGTGGTGCTCAGGTGTCACGTACATTCTACGCTAAGGGTCAGACCGGCCAGCAGCTCCTCCTCGGTGCCTACTCAGCACTCTCTAAGCAGGTGAGCACGGGTCGCGTACAGCTCTACACACGCTACGAGATGGAAGACGTAGTAATCGTTGACGGTCGCGCACGCGGTATCATCGCCAAGAACCTCGTCAGCGGCAAGCTCGAGCGCTTCTCGGCTAACGCCGTAGTAATCGCTACCGGCGGTTACGGCAACGCTTACTTCCTCTCCACAAACGCTATGGGTTGCAACTGTACAGCAGCCGTTCAGTGCTACCGTAAGGGCGCTTACTTCGCTAACCCTTGCTACGTACAGATCCACCCGACATGTATCCCCGTACACGGCGACAAGCAGTCGAAGCTCACACTTATGTCAGAGTCGCTGCGTAACGACGGCCGCATCTGGGTGCCGAAGAAGCTCGAAGACGCAAAGGCTCTCCAGGCAGGCACAAAGAAGGGCTCGGACATTCCGGAGGAAGACCGCGACTACTACTTGGAGCGTCGCTACCCGGCATTCGGCAACCTCGTTCCGCGTGACGTTGCTTCGCGCGCAGCCAAGGAGCGTTGCGACAAGGGCTTCGGCGTGAACAACACCGGCCTCGCCGTGTTCCTCGACTTCTCTGAGTCAATCAACCGCCTCGGCATCGACGTTATCCGCCAGCGCTACGGCAACCTCTTCGACATGTACGAGGAAATCACCGACGTAAACCCGGGCGAGCTTGCAAACGAAATCAACGGCGTGAAGTACTACAACCCGATGATGATCTATCCGGCTATCCACTACACAATGGGCGGCATCTGGGTCGACTACGAGCTCCAGACATCTATCACCGGTCTGTTCGCAATCGGCGAGTGCAACTTCTCTGACCACGGTGCTAACCGTCTCGGCGCATCTGCCCTCATGCAGGGTCTTGCCGACGGCTACTTCGTACTGCCGTACACCATCCAGAACTACCTCGCCGACCAGGCTATCTGGCCGCACCTCTCTGTCGACCTCCCCGAGTTCGCAGAAGCTGAAAAGGGCGTTCAGGCAGAAATCGACCGCCTCATGGGCATCCAGGGCAAGCGCTCTGTAGACTCTATCCACAAGGAACTCGGCCACATCCTCTGGGAGCACGTAGGCATGGGCCGCACAAAGGAGGGTCTTGAGGAAGGCATCAAGCTCATCAAGAAGCTCCGCAACGAGTTCAACACCAACCTCTTCATCCCTGGCAAGAAGGAAGGTCTGAACGTAGAGCTCGACAAGGCTATCCACCTCCGCGACTTCATCCTCATGGGTGAGCTCATCGCACACGACGCACTCTCACGCGAGGAGTCTTGCGGTGGTCACTTCCGCGAGGAGCACCAGACAGAAGAGGGCGAGGCAAAGCGCGACGACGAGAACTTCTTCTACGTAGGCTGCTGGGAGTACAAGGGCGACGACGAGACCGCTCCTGAACTCATCAAGGAACCGCTCGAATACGAGGCAATCAAGGTACAGACACGTAACTATAAGAACTAATAAAAATTATGGCAAACATATCATTCACACTGAAATATTGGCGTCAGAACGGTCCTCAGGACAAGGGCCACTTCGACACACGCGAGATGAAGGATATCCCTACGGATACCTCATTCCTTGAGATGCTCGACATCCTTAACGAGCAGCTCATCGAGGAAGGCAACGAGCCTTTCGTATTCGACCACGACTGCCGCGAGGGCATCTGCGGTATGTGCTCACTCTACATCAACGGTCACCCACACGGACCGAACCAGGGCGCTACCACATGCCAGCTCTACATGCGTAAGTTCAACGACGGCGACGTAATCACCGTTGAGCCGTGGCGCTCAGCAGCGTTCCCCGTAATCAAGGACTGCATGGTAGACCGCACAGCGTTCGACAAGATCATGCAGGCAGGTGGTTACGTAAGCGTTCGTACTGGCCAGCCCCAGGACGCTAATGCCATCCTCATCCCGAAGGAAGACGCTGACGAGGCAATGGACTGCGCTACATGTATCGGCTGCGGCTGCTGTGTAGCTGCATGTAAGAACGGCTCGGCAATGCTCTTCGTAAGCTCTAAGGTGAGCCAGCTCGCTCTCCTGCCACAGGGTCGCCCCGAGGCAGCTAAGCGTGCAAAGGCGATGATCGCCAAGATGGAGGAGCTCGGCTTCGGCAACTGCACCAACACTCGCGCTTGCGAGGCTGAGTGCCCGAAGAACGAGTCTATCGCCAACATCGCTCGCCTCAACCGCGAGTTCATCAAGGCTAAGCTCGCCGACTAATCTTAGGAGGGTATGGCATCCCTGCCATACCCACGCCACCCTCTTAGGGGGTGCACTTGTCTCAAGTGCACCAACATTAATTATCCCACAGAATTCACAGAATTCACGGAAGTTTCTGGCAGAGGATATCCTCCCACAGATTTCACAGATGCTCACAGATTTTTAGGTTGCGTTTTTGCCTCCTAATCTGTGCACATCCGTGCAATCTGTGGGAGTTTTCGTAGGAGGGTATGGCATTCCTGCCATACCCACGCCACCCTCTGCCAATCCTCCCACAGATTTCACCGAATTCACAGAAACGACTGGTGAGGAATATCCTCCCACAGATTTCACAGATGCCCACAGATGGTTAGGCTGCGTAAGGTTCTGTGGCTTCTGTGGGAAGATAGTTTAGTGGCTGCGTGGGTATGGCAGGGATGCCATACCCTCCTAATCTGTGCACATCCGTGCAATCTGTGGGAGGCTCTTCTCCGCCAGAAAATTCTGTGAAATCTGTGAATTCCGTGGGATAATTAATGTTGGTGCACGAGTGCTTGGTTGGTGCAGCGGAGACCGCTGCAACCCCTAAGAGGGCTGCGTGGGTATGGCAGGGATGCCATACCCTCCTAATCTGTGAGCATCTGTGCAATCTGTGGGAGAATATCTTGCATCAGAAACTTCTGTGGTTTCTGTGGCTTCTGTGGGAAAATAGTTTAGTGGGCTCTCCTAATCTGTGTACATCTGTGCAATCTGTGGGAGGCTCTTCTCCGCCAGAAACTTCTGTGGGAAGATGGTTTGGTGGGCTGCGTGGGTATGGCAGGATGCCATACCCTCCTAATCCGCTATCCGTGGGAGTTTTCGTAGGAGGGAATGTGCGTTTTGTGTGAGTTAATAGTGTAAAAACTTAAAAAATTTGTGAAAATTTTTGCTGCTATACATATTTTTATTAAATTTGCACCGAAGAGGGAGTGCGTAGTGCCGGAGTGCGGCGCGTCACTCATACACGCCAACACAAGCAGCAGCGATCCCCCGGCAACTGAAAACCGAAAGAAACCGATTTTAAAACCGATTTATTCAAACAGAATTTTTTTAATTAACTTAATTCAATAACAATTTATTAACAAACAAAAGAAAGGATTTAGTATGAAAAAAATCTTATCTCTTCTTTCGATGTTGATGATTACCGTTATGGCATTTGCTACTGACTATAAAGGTCAGTTGGATTACATTTTGACCACAAGAAATGGTGATTTAAATGGTCCAAGCAACGCGCAAGGTGTTCTCAAAATCGAGGATTATGCCGGTGGCAAATATACTGTTACTGCCACAGGTTGTGATTTGTCTTTAATTGACAAAGATTTGGGCGATTGGGGCGAAATTATTTGTGAAGGTGTTGAAGGAACAACCGACGCAAATGGTGTCACAACTATTAATGTAACCCCTTACGCTTTTCGCGGAAGCGATAACGCAGGATTTGAGAGTGCGAAGCTCTTCGTTAAGTTTAAGGGTGATAAGGCTTATGCTACATTTGAGGGAACTTATAATCCTAACTTCTACACCAACTATAAGCAGAAGTACACCTTCGGCGTTGACGAAGGCTTCGACGGCGGTTCTACCGGCGGTGGCGAGACTGGTGGCGAGACATCATCTATCGTAACCGTTAAGGAGAACTTCCAAAGCACAGAGGGTTCAAGTTGGGGCGAAAATGTAACTATCGACTGGAACACACAGAAGCTTGTTGCTTCTATTAACCTCGCAAGCACTGGTTCTGACAAGGGCTTCCTCGGTGTAACCAAGAAAGGACAAACTGCAGGTTGGAATAAATATGGTATAATTTTCTACAATACTAATGGCTCTACTGTTCAGGGCTATGCTCCTGGTCAGCCTAACAACGCTAATACTGATCAGGTTACTAAGGGTGAAGACCCCGTTCGTTTTGAAATCTCTAAGGACGGTGGTGTAAAATGCCAGGGCAATGTTGTTATTTCTGCATCTAATATTGCTCATCTCACCAACCAGTCAGAAATCGTTGTTGGTGCTGCTGACAAACCAGCTGGTGCTTTATACAACTACATCAAGGTTGTTCCTCTCAATTGGACAGAGGTTCCTCCAGTAACTGTTGTTGACACCAAGGAGTTCAAAAACGTTGCTTACACCACTTCAATGGGTGGTAACGGAACTGCAACTGTAACATTCACTGAGATGTCTGACGGTACATTCCCGATGACATTCGTTTCTGACGATTTAAATGTTAAAGCTGAAAACCTCACAAAGGATACAGATGCTAAGGGTCGCACTACTTACACTGGTACAGCAAAACGCACAGATGCTGATGTGACATTCACTGTTAAGGCAGTTGTTTACGGCGAGACTACAGCACAGAAGCTCTATATGACAATGGATAACGGCGCAGGCTTCGTTGTCACTGTTGGTGAGGATCCCGACTACGTAGCTCCTGTAACATACAAGAACACTCTGAAGGTAGTTCGTGGCACAGACACCAAGGCATACGAAAACGCTGAGGTATCTGTACTCGCTAAGGGCGAGAACAAGTACGCAGTTACTATCCCTTCATTCACTGATATGGACGCAACGGAAGGTACAATCGATAAGCTCACATTCGAGGCTACTGGTGTAGAGGAAAATGGCACACTCAAGCTTACTGCTACTTCTGCTACAACAACTCAGGAAGGTGGCACTGGTTGGGATGCAGCTGCTTTCACAGCTTCTATGGATGCTACTGTAACTGGCGGGACTCTCGCAGGTACATTCACAGTAGTATATCCTAATGATGCAACTAACTATACATATACATTGTACTATGGTGTTGAGCCTCCAACAACTCCAGAGACTCCTAAGGATGTAACCGTTGTTGAGAAGTATCAGGCTGACGGCACAGGCTTCTCTCACACAATCAATGTTGATTGGGACAAGCAGAAGATAGTTGCTTCTATCGACTTCTCTAATGGTGGCGACGACAAGGATATCCTTGCTATGACTACTGGCGACAGCTTCACAGCATTCCAGACAAGCACATACCGCACAATGCACTGGTACTGCAATCAGACTGCTAAGCAGATATCTGGCTTCTTCGCAAAGGACGGTGCTGGTAACAACAACACCGGTCGCATGGACGTTGCTGACTGCCTCGCAAAGTTCGAAATCTCTAAGGCTGAGGGTCTGAAGGTTAATGGTGAGGTTAAGATGACTCCTACTGTTCTTGAAGAGCTCCTCACAGGCGCTCCTATCATCATCGGTAGCGGTGAGTCTCCAAAGTTCAGCAAGGCTTACTACAACTACATCAAGGTAGTTTCTCTCGATTGGAAAGAGACAACAGAGCCAGAGGTAACCGTTAAGGACGAGAAGACCTTCAACGAGGCTCTCTATATGCAGGATCAAAAAGTTGCTGACGCTACGGTTGTAGTTAAGGAGATGTCTGACGAGACAATCAATATGTCTCTCAAGTTCGGTGAAAACGAGTACACATCTACTGAGCTTACAAAGGGTACAGACACTAAGGGTCGCACTACTTACACTGGTAAGGTAGCTAACGGTACTCAGACATACGATGTAGCAGGTGTTGTTTACGAAAAGGACAACGTAGCTCGTCTTTACATGACACTGAAAACAAGTATTACTACTGTCGTTGTTGGTGAGAACCCAGACGCTGTAACTCCAGAGGTAACTGAGGTTTCTAACAAGACATACACAAGCAACCTCCGCATCCTTGATGGCGAAACGACAGTTGTTGAAGAGGCTGAAGCTAATGTGAACATCATCAAGTACTCTGACGAGTCTTATAAGGTTACTCTTAAGAACGTTAATATGCTCAACAAGACTCAGGACCTCGTATTCGTAGGTAAGGCACTCATTGAAGAGGCTCCTACTGAGGCAACAGAGCCGCTCACAATCATTGCTAAGTCGGATGCTGCTACAACAGAATTCTTCGGCGAGGAGATGAGCGCAACATTCGAGATCACAGAGGTTTCTGCTGAAGAGATCAAGATGGGCTTTGTTCTCAATAATACAAGCTTAGAATATCAGGGCGAGTTCAACTACACTGAGGAAGAAACACCTGAGGTTTACACAAACAACCTCCACATCTACGACGCTGCTGCTCCTGAGACAGACCTCTTCCAGGCTGACCAGGCTAAGGTAGAGTTCTTGGCTACTGCTACAGGTGGCTTCAAGCTCACTCTTAAGGACGTAACACTCAACGAGAAGACTCAGGACCTCGTATTCACTGGTACACTTCCTACACCACAACCAGGTGGTCAGGAGCCGCTCGCAGAAGAGGGTGAGGGTGAAGTAACTCCTGCTGAGCCAGCAATGGTTCTCAACGCTACTGCTGACGAGGCTACTGCTACATTCCTCGGTGCTACATCTGCAACAGCTGTGTTCAATGTAATCATGAATGATGAAGCAGAAACTGAAAACGATGCATTCGCACTCACATTCACTATCACAGCAGGTGAGAAGACTCTCGGTGGTGAGTTCAACTACGAGAAGACTCCAGATGTTGAGGAATATCCTATCAACTTCGACAAGACAGCTAACAGCACACATAATTCTCGTGCCCTCAACAGCTTCTCTCTCCAGCAGACAGGCAAGGAAAAGCAGACAAAGAGCGTTAAGACTTCAAAGGCTGCTTACGAGGATCATACAGCAGACGAGCCGTTCACAGTTGAGGCTGGCAGCGAACTGACAGCTTCGTTCGATTATACAGGCGAATGGATGCATAGCTTCGTTTACATCGACTTCGATAACGATGGTCAGTTCTCTTATAAGGAGGGACAGTGGGATCAGACTGGCACCGATTTGGTAGCATTCAGCTTCTACTCTCTCGACTCTAACCCAAAGAACGATGCATCTGGTTACAACTCAGTAGGTGATGAACTTACAGGAGATGCTCGCAATACTTATGTTGCACCTTCGTTCAAGGCTCCTGCTAAGGCTGGCGAATATCGTATCCGCTTCAAGTTCGATTGGAACTGCATCCTCCCTGGTGGTTCAAGCAGTATCCTCTCTGACGGTGGCGGCGTTTGGGACGCAACTCTTAAGGTTGTAGAGCCGGTTGTTGACGGCATCAGCACAATCAACGCTGAGGTTGCTAACGGTGAGGCACAGCTCTTCACAGTTAACGGCATTAAGCTTAACAAGCTCCAGAAGGGTCTGAACATCGTTCGCACCGCTGACGGCAAGGTTAAGAAGGTACTCGTTAAGTAATCATAGGAGGGTATGGCATCCTTGCCATACCCACGCATCCACATAACTAACGTAAGAGGGCATGGCATTCCGCCATGCCCTCTTTGTTTTTCCCCCCAGGGGATGCGTGTTCTCCCCACGGAATGCACGGAACCCACAGAAGTTTAGGGTGCGTGTTCTCCCACAGAACACACTTAGGAGGGTATGGCATCCCTGCCATACCCACGCCGCCCACTTGATAATTCTCCCACAGATGGCACAGATGCACACAGATGGTTTGGCTGCGTAGGGTTCTCCCACAGAATTCACAGATGCTCACAGATTAGGAGGGTATGGCATCCCTGCCATACCCACGCTACCCTCTGCCAATCCTCCCACGGAATTCACAGAATTCACAGAAATTTCTGGCGCAAGATATTCTCCCACAGATTTCACAGATGCTCACAGATTAGGAGGGTATGGCATCCCTGCCATACCCACGCCACTCTCTGCCAATCCTCCCACGGAATTCACAGAATTCACAGAAATTTCTGGCGTAGAAGAGCCTCCCACGGATTTCGCAGATGCCCACAGATGGTTAGGCTGCGTAAGGTTCTGTGGCTTCTGTGGGAAGATAGTTTGGTGTCTGCGTGGGTATGGCAGGATGCCATACCCTCCTATAATTGCACAGACTGGGGACTAAAATTCTGCGTGTTCTGTGCAATCCGTGGGAAAATATCTCAGCAAGAAATATCTGTGCGCATCTGTGCCATCTGTGGGAGGATATTTCAGCAAGAGGTTTCTGTGAATTCGGTGAATTCTGTGGGAGGATGCAGGGGCTGCTTGGTTGGTGCAGTGGAGACCACTGCACCTCCTGGGAGGGTGCGTTGAGGGTGTGTCAAAAGCCTAATTATTAAGGTGTTGCCCTTACAGGGCGCACTACTCAATATGTACATTCAATAGAAG
>ENA-UEOY01001089-UEOY01001089.1-human-gut-metagenome-genome-assembly--contig:-NODE-1089-length-10551-cov-2.742792_pt1 | contig 10551 bp, 10 predicted proteins | sample MGYA00242892_ERZ507900 | MGnify/ENA primary metagenome ERZ507900 (study PRJEB26167, sample SAMN06115427) | human gut metagenome | host: Homo sapiens | place: China:Henan | collected 2015-04-15...
GACGGAATGCGGTAGCCCACTGCGACGAGCTGCTGCTCGCCCTTGCGGCGAATGAAGAACTCGCGCTCTCCGTCCGCTGTAGGTTCTACGGTCCATTCTTTAGGCAGCACGCGAGTGGGCTTAGGAATGACGCCGAAGGCTTCATTCACCCAGGCCAGAACCTGATCGCGATCGAACTTGCCCGAAATGGTCAGCACCGCATTGTCGGGCTGATAGTAGAGATGATAGAAAGCCTGCAGATTTTTAATTTCGACATTCTCAATATCGCTTCGAGCACCGATCGTCGAACGGCCGTAGCTCTGCCAATCGAACATCACGCTCTGCATGCGCTTCATCATCACTGAAATGGGCTTGTTCTCTCCCATTTCATACTCGTTGCGCACCACCGTCATTTCGGTGTCGAGATCCTTCTGCGCAATAAAGGAATTGACCATAGCATCGGCCTGCCAGCCGATCGCCCACTTCATGTTGTCATCGGTCGCATTGAAACTCACGAAATAGTTCGTACGGTCAAGCCAAGTCGAACCGTTCATGCGAAAACCCCGGCGAGTGAATTCCGCCGTTGGATGGGGATAATTCTTCGAACCCTTGAACATCAGGTGCTCAAGCAGATGCGCCATACCCGTCTCACCGTAGTTTTCCTGGCGAGATCCCACAAGGTAGGTCATGTTGACCGTAGCCGTCGGTTTGCTGGCATCCGGATAAAGCACAACCTTGAGGCCATTGGCCAAACGGTACTCCGTGATGCCCTCCACCGTCACATAGGGCGTCGGCAGTTCGTTCATATTTTTATTCTCCTCGCCGGCCATAGCGGAGCCTCCGCCGACCGCAGCCGCCGCAACTGCAGCAGCAAACAAGACGTTATTGATCCAATGCATTGAGCGTTTCCTCACTGAAGAGCGGGATACACCAGCTTAGCTTCAAGCACGTGCATCACCCGCCGCTTGGCAGCTGCCGGCATCAACCAAGAATTGAACCTCGGGCGCCGGCATCTGAAACCCAAACCGATCGCAAGACCGGAATGCAGGTACCTTATCAGCGGGTCTGCAAATAAGACCCGTCAATGCGTTCCGAGATGTTACCGCCAGAGAAGAAAATTCGCCGTCTATCCGTCCTCTGCGGCAACGGGAAGAATCCAATAGATGACTCATGCTGCATCAAATTGAAATCTTCAAATCTATGCTTGAGAACACGTATTCCCAGAGACTCCGTTATCCTTCTCACCCGCACGAAATTCAATCGTTCAGTCTTCTGAGCTTTCTCGCTCTGAAGACCTGAAATCTCGTCACAAGAATTATGAAATTCCTCTTCGACATTTTCCCTGTCATCCTCTTTTTCGCCGCCTTCAAAGGCGCGGAATACTTCCCCGACGGAGCGCTCTCGCTCGCTTCGAGCTTTATGGGCGACGGCGTGACAGCAACGACTGCGCCAGTTTTCATTGCGACCGTAACGGCTATTCTCGCAACGATTCTGCAGGTGGGCTGGCTCAAGCTCAAAGGCGCCAAAGTCGAGCCTATGCTCTGGATCAGCCTCGCTGTCATCGTGGTTTTCGGCGGCCTTACGCTGTGGCTTAAAAATGAAATGTTCATCAAATGGAAACCGACGATCCTCTACTGGATCTTCGCTGCGGTGCTCGGATACGGGGCCTACTCCGGACGCAGCTTTATCCGCATGCTGATGAAAGACGCCGTCGAAATGCCCGATGCCGCCTGGATGAAGCTTCAGTGGATGTGGATTGTCTTCTTCATCGTCGTGGGTATCCTGAACCTCGTGGTGGCGTACCTCTGCTCGACCGATGTATGGGTAAACTTTAAGCTTTTCGGCCTGATCAGCTTGACATTGATATTTACAATTGCCGCTGCCGTGTGGATGACAAAACAAGCACCCGGTCGGCAGAATTAATCGCAATTCCATTTCGCACAATCGCGCGTATACCGCGGCATGTACACGGTTGGAAGGGCTTCGCGCTCTTGCGGCCGTGCACTCTTAAAGAGACACAAAAATCATGGATAAAAAAGCTATTGCGCTCGGCGCAGCCCTTTTGATTGCGGCCGGCGCCGCCAACGCAGAACTGAAGGCCTTTAAGGTCAACTGGGAAACGGTGTCCGTCGCTGAACAAAAGGCGGTCTACGACCGCGCTGTCGCACAGGGTCAGCCTGCTGGCCCGGAGCTTGAAAGCCAGGTGAAAAACCTGCTGATTCAGCAGACTGCACTGCTGCAGGAAGCCAAGAAGGCCAAGATTCAGCAGAATGCCGACGTGCAGCGCGCGATCGACAACGCCCGCAATCAGATCCTCATTCAGGGCCTTGCTCAGGATTGGGCCAAGAAGAACCCGGTAAGCGATGCTGATCTTCAGAAAGCTTACGAAGCCGATAAGGCCTCCTATGGCGACACGGAATATCAGGTCCGCCATATTCTCGTGAAGACCGAAGATCAGGCCAAGAACCTGATTTCCCGTCTCGCCAAGGGCGCTGATTTTGGCAAACTCGCTCAGGAATTCTCCGAGGATACAGCCAACAAGGCTCAGGGCGGCCTCCTGGGCTGGGTTGTTCCGCGTTCCTTTGTGCCGGCCTTCGGCGCTGCGTTCTCTGCACTGAAGCCGGGCGAAGTCGCACAGGCTCCGGTTCGCACCCAGTTCGGCTTCCATGTCGTCAAGCTTGAAGCCAAGCGCAAGGCTGAACTTTATCCGTCCTTTGACAGCCAGAAGGCCGTGATTCACAACGCACTTGCCAACCAGAAGGTTCAGCAGCACTTTCAGGAACTGATTAAGCGCGCTGTCGTCAAGTAAGCCGTTCGGCCCGTGAAGTTCCACACTTAAAGGACTTCAGCCGTCTCACAAAACGCCTGTCGATATTCTTTCGTCGACAGGCGTTTTCATTAGCGCACAGCCTGCGAGACGTGCACAATGGCAAACATCTATCCGCTTCTTTCATCTTGAACGGATGCATTCCTTTTTCAAGGATCATAGAAATGCACTTTCAACATGCGACCGACGCCTTCACTCTGAAAAACGGCGTCAAAATTCCATGCATCGGCTTTGGCACCTGGCAGTCTGCCGACGGTCCCACTGCAGAAAATGCCGTGCGTGAAGCCATTGAAGCCGGCTACCGTCATATTGACACCGCCGCGATCTACCACAACGAGCGCAGCGTCGGCCGCGGGATCAAGGATTCCGGCATCAAGCGTGAAGACATTTTCGTAACCAGCAAGGTCTGGAATACTTGCCGCGGTTACCAGACAACGCTCGAAGCTTTCGAAAAAACGCTTTCTGATCTGCAGCTCGACTACCTTGACCTCTACCTCATCCATTGGCCGGCTTCGCCTTCGCGCTTTGCAAACTGGACGGAACTCAACCTTGAAACCTGGCGTGCTCTCACTGAGCTCTATAAGGCTGGACGCATCCGTGCTATCGGCGTCTCCAATTTCCGCCCGGCGCACCTTGAGCCGCTGATGCAGACTGAAGTGCAGCCCATGGTGAATCAAATTGAATATCACCCGGGCTACCTGCAGCGCGAAATCGTCGATTACTGCCGTGCTCACGAAATTCTGGTCGAAGCCTGGAGTCCGCTCGGCTGCGGACGCGTGCTTACGGATCCTCGGCTGGTTGCCTTGGCCGAACGCCTCGGCATCACCACCGCGCAGCTTGCACTTCGCTTCTGCCTTGAAACCGGTACCTTACCGTTGCCCAAGTCCGTTACTCCCGAACGCATTCGCGCAAATCTCAACGTTTTCAGCTTTGCTCTGCCCGCGGACGTCATTGCCGAAATCCAGGCATTCCCGGAATTCGGCTTTTCCGGGCAAGATCCGGACAAAGTCACATTCTGATGGATCTTCAAAAAAGGATGGCTTGCGAGCCAAACGCTCTTAAATAAGAAAGCCGCATACGCCAACACCTTGGCCAAGCCAGCCAGCGACAAGTCATGCCGATGCCTGATGCACCGGCATGACTTGCTTTTAAGCTTTAATCCGCAGCGATAGGTCTGCAACTTATTCTTTCGACCGTCTTGTTCAAAGGAACTGTCTGCGCTAGATTACGCGAACCAGAGCGTTAACCTTTTTAGGAATAACGACTTCCTTCACTGATTCAGGCGAAAAGACGCTTCATGCTCAAGGCCCAAATTCGCAAGCGTTTAGGAGAGCTCAGCCTTTCCATTGACCTTTCTGTTGCGAAAGGCATTACAGTGCTGCGCGGCGAATCCGGCTCGGGCAAAACGACTATTGCCAATCTGCTCTCCGGGGCGCTCAAACCCGACGAAGGAGAGATTGAATTAGAGGGGCGCTCAGTCTTCAGCACTGCGCGCAGCATCAACCTTGCGCCGGAAGCCCGCGGCATCGGATTCGTTTTTCAAACGGCCCGTCTTCTGCCGCACCTCTCTGTCGAAGAAAATATTCGTTTTCCTCAGACGGCCGGCAGGCGCAGACCGCGAGTTGATTTCGCAGAAGTGGTGGAGATCCTTGGCCTTGAACGGCTTCTCCATCGTCATCCTGGCAGCCTTTCCGGCGGTGAAGGACAGCGCGTTGCACTGGCTCGCGCACTGATGGGAACTGAATCGCTTCTCATACTCGATGAGCCGCTTTCGAGCCTTGATCCTGAGCGCCGCAGTCTGCTGATGGGCTTCATCGAACGTGCCGCACAAACGCTCGATGTTCCGATTCTTTATATCACCCATTCTGAAGAGGAGATGCGGCGGCTCGCCCGACGCGCATTTCTTCTTCAATCTGGCCGTTTGCGAGAAATGGATCTCCGCACGGCCGCTTCCCATAATTAGAGGAGTTTACAGACAATGAAGCTGTTCACATCTACATTGATCACTGCCGCTGCCGCCCTGACCCTTGCCGGCGCAGCACAAGCCCAGGTCACCGTCACGACAGGCGGCGGCTATATCAAAATGGTTGAGGCACTGACCGCCCAATATGAAAAAGACACCGGCGCAAAAGTTGAAAAGGCTTTCGGCGGCAACATCGGTCAGATGCTCGCTCAGGTTGAAAGCGGCAGTCCGGTTACAGTCGTTGTTTCGGATGCTACGAGTCTCAAAAAATTCACAAAAGCACTGAATGCTGATGCCGGGGTCCGTTTGGGCGATACGCCGCTGATCCTCATTTGGCGCAAAGGCCTGACGCTCGCATCGCCCGAAGATCTGACCAGCGATGCCGTCAAACGCGTGGCGATGCCCGACCCGAAGGCCGCAGTCTACGGACGCGCAGCCAAGGAATACCTCGATGGTTCCGGACTTGCAGAAAAAATCGCTGGGAAGCTCAATGTGGTTTCAATGGTGCCTCAGGTGATGTCCTATGTCTCCCGCGCAGAGATGGATGCGGGCTTTGTCAATCTCCTCGCAGCTCGTCAAGGCAAAGACAAGATCGGCGGCTTTGTCGCTGTGAAAGAAGGTTACGAACCTATTCGCATGACTGCTCAGCCAGTAAAAGGCGCAGCGGGCGAAGCCGATGACGTCAAAGCGTTTTTAACCTGGCTGGGGAGCCCCAAAGCCGACGCGGTGCTCGAGAAGTTTGGTGTTTCTCGTTAATCCCTTCGTTAGGCTTAATGCCTCCTTGAGAGGGAGACCGAAATCGTGACAGAAAGCTGGCTCTCGGCACTGAAGTCGCCGGAACTTATTTTTGCCGTCATGCTCACGGCAAAAACCTGCCTGGTGGCGGGAGCCGGATTTCTCGTGCTTGCACCCCCGCTCGCTTGGCTCTTCGCCCGGCGAGAAGGCGTTGGCGTGCGGGCACTGAGCTTTTTCGTTACCTTGCCGCTTGTCTTTCCGCCTGTTGCATTAGGCTACCTTCTGCTGCTACTCATCGGACGGAGCGGCCCGTTGGGCGGCATGCTCGATGCGGTCGGCATTTCAATCGTCTTCACGCCTTGGGCGGTCTATCTGGCTGCCTTCATCGCGGGACTGCCGCTCGTCATTCGCCCGATTCAGGGAGCGCTTGCAAGCGAACAGCTCAAAGCGCTTGAATTTGCTGCGCGCGTGCACGGCGCACCGCCGCTCACCGTCTACCGCAAAGTTACTCTGCCGCTTGTACGCGGCCAGATTCTCTCCGGGTTGCTGCTCGGCATTTCTCGCGCAAGCGCCGAAGTTGGCATCACGATGATGGTGGGCGGGAACATTTCCGACCGCACCAATACACTCTCGCTTGAGATTTGGAATGCGGTTTCACGGGCAGACTTTGATGTTGCGACCACGCTCTGCCTGCTGCTTTCAGCCTTCACGCTTTTCATTTTTATCGTGCTCGACCGTCTGCAGCGCCGCGCCGGCGCACTTTAAAGCGGTCCTAGGGCCTTTCAGCAGCGTCCGCGAAAGCTTTGTTTCGCGGATGCTGAAATGAAACGTCTGATTTTAGTCACCGGCCCCCAAAGCCTTAAGCGACTCCAGCACGGATTCCTTCGTCAGCTTCTCCGCTTTGGCCAGCTGATCGGCGGACAGTTCGTGGCGCAACACGCGGGCATCTGCCGCTGCATTGCGGTCTGGAGCATAGTTTTTTTGAGCCTGTGAAGCAGCGCGCATCAGTACATACGCCGCTGCCGGATCCTTATCCACGCCGTCCCCCGTCATCAGAAGCTGAGCCAATGCACGCTGAGCACCGGGGAAGCCTCCGTTGGCTCCGCGCCAGTACCATTTAGCCGCTTCCTTGAAGTCAACTTCCTGGCCGTTGCCCTGAGCAAAATAATCTCCAATGTTGCGCATGGCTTCCGAACTGCCGTGCTTGGCGGCCACACGGTCCCAAATCAGCGCCTGACGCGGATCGAGTTTGACGCCGAGACCGGCACGATAGGCCGAGGCAAGCGCAAGCTGGCAGTCAACATCACCGAGATAGGCGCCTTTTTCCCACCAGGCGGTAGCGCTGAGCGGCTGACGGTGCGTACCAAGTCCCTGATTGAGCATGTCACCCAAGTAGTACATTGCCCTGGGGTTGTCCTTTGCTGCTTCCTTTTGGAAAAGCTTCGTCGCCTCAGCGTATCTCTGCGCTTCAAGAAGCTTGACGCCGTCTTCAATGGGGCCGGCAGCAGCCAGCGCAGAAACCATTAAAAGCGAAGAACAAAGTGCGGCACTCAAAGCAGCACGGGCGAAATTCTGGGTCATCAGGATGCTCCTTAATACGATCGGCGGCACGCTTGCCCATTCAGGCCATATGCCGCTCATTTTCTTCTGCACGCCAATCTAGCAAGTCAACCTTAAGCGGATCTGCTCTCGGAAGACCTTCCGTCGGCAAGCAGCACCGGCTCATGACCGCGGGGTACAGTCGGCATCTTTTCATCTGTCACAGGCAAACGCTCGATGAGTTCAGCAACAGGCTGATCAATCATCGGATCACGCAGGAACTCGCGGTACCATGCAAAAAGCGGGCCCTCCGGTTTATTGACATTCGGCTGGGCCGGCTGAACCAGACCATTGCAGGGATCAATCAGCAGCACGGCAAAGGCATCGGCCAGCGTTTTTTTCTCCGGATCGCACAAAAGCGCCCAACCGGTTTCCCGCCGCTTTTCGTCGAGCACCACCGGGGCGCAGTAGCCTTTTTCAGAGAGTTTCACAAGGATGCGCTCGATCCCCTGAGGATAGCTGTCCACTGCACGAGAAAGCGCCAGCTCAGACACACAGGGAGATCCCGACGCTCGAGCGCTCGTGAGTTCGCGAAGCAACGCAAGCCCTGTGAGGAAATCGTTTCCAAGCTTATATGAATCAGCGAATCGTCCGGAAGTGAGCTGCGGAAGCGTCGCGGTAATCGCAGCCCCAGCGAAAACAAGCATCCAGGCAATATAAAACCAGAGCAAAAATACCGGAAAGGCCACAAAGGCGCCGTAGATAGAAGAGAGCGTCCCTGCGGTGATGTAATACTCGAAAGCCTCGCGGAATACCTGCCCGGCCAAAGCGACAGCAGCACCGCCCGTCAGCGCATGCGTGAACGGCACACGGCAGTTGGGAACCAGTTTGAAGAGAATGGCATAGCCAATGGTCTGCAGGATGATCTGAATAAGTGCGAAAAGCCAGCCCGGCAGCCCCCCAGTCCCTGCTGCCCCTGCGGCGATGCGGATGGCTTGCGTTGAAAGCGTGATTGAGAGCGCAATGGCAATGGGCCCAAGCGTGAGAAGTGCCCAGTAAATCATCGCCCGCTGAGCCCACGAACGCATGCGGCGAACGCGAAAGATGCGGTTCACCGTCACGAAGAACTTATCAATCATCAGGAGCGCAGTGAGTGCCAAACCAGCCAGACCAAAAGCACCAAGGCCGGAAGCATGGTCACTGAAGACCTTCAAGTACTTCATGATCACTTCGCTGTAGGAGAGCGGCAGCACTGACATTACCGCTTCCTCGAGCGCTGCCCGCGTCTCAGAAAAACTCGGGAACGCTGCAAAAGCAGCAAGCGAGACAGCCAAGAGCGGAACAAGCGAAAGTAGCGTCGTCAATGTCATTGACGAAGCTACTTCCTGAAGCTGCGCCTCCCGCATACGAGCCACCGCGAACCCGGCCAAGTGTCGAAGCGTATTCAAGAGCTGCCGGCGGCGAAGAGCCGTAAGGAGCGGTGTATTTTCGGGTATTGACATACAGCATTCGCTCAAAGAAAAAGCATTCCATCTATTTTGGTCATTTTAACCGTCAGTCTGATTGTCTCCGACTGCACTGCAAACATTCACGCGCCAAAATAAAACGACCCGAAGGAACCGCAAAAAAGCCGCTCCTTCGAGTCGTTCGGGCCCCTCTGCATCAACCCTAAACGGGTTAGCCGCAGAGACTTGCCGGGGAGCGTGAAACGCTTACATCGTCAGCTTCACGACTCGGTTGGCATCAATCACCTCGAAGGTGCTGCCATCCTTCACCAGGCCGCGAATATCCGTTAATTCCTCAGGCAGTCCCCAAGCTTCGACCACAGCTTCCTGGGCCACATCGATGACAACGAGTACGTTCCAGTTTTTGGACACGGCATAGAGCTTGCCGTCTTCATAGACCATACCGGTCACATAAAGTTCGCCAAGAGAACGATCCTTCTTAAGCATCTCGGCTGTGGGGACAAACTCGCCTGAAAGCATCCAGTCCTTCATCAGCGCCTTGCTGATGACAAACTGCTTCTTATTCTTGTTGTCAGGCACGGTAGCCATGAAGACATAGCGTCCATCGGTAGCACTCGAATGAATGTACGAGAACTTCGCACGTTCCGTATCGATTCGAGCTCGGCCAAGACCGCCGACAGCCTCAATGTGGCTGCGCCCGGCAGTGAAGTTGGGCCAGCCCTGAACATCATCGGCCTCCGGATTCTGTCGAACACGCAGAAGCGACTTGTTGGAACCCATCAGCACATAAGCGTCTTTGTCCAACGCTGTAATACCCACCAAGTCAAGCACATTGGCCGAGAACCAGGGATCCATAGCAGCATGGAACTTGGGTGAGAGGTCGGCGTTGAGGAACCAAAAATCATATTTGGAAGCAATGACGTACTCGCCTCGAATTTTGGCGATGGTATTAAGTTTGGCCGAAATGCCCGGCACTGCGCGGGTCTCTTCAATTTTGAGGCTGCCGTTGAGTGCGACAGGCGCATTGGCGGCATTGTGCTCAAACTTAATTCCGAGGCGTTCAGCGTTGGGCGCATAAGCAAAGTCAGGCTCTTTCACATCTCGTTTGCCGAGGAAATTAAAACCCGAGAACATGCCTTCCCAACTGTCCGAAGACCAAACAATGTACTTCGGATTCCACGAAAAGCGCCAAGGATCTCCCTGCCCCCAGTTTGGCGGAAGACCGGTCGTCCAAGCCGCCTGAAAAGCGTTCGAAGCAAGAATGAAGGAGACAATGCCGAAGGCGATCTGCATAAAGCCAGTCGTCGGACGCCACCGTTTGCCTTTGAGTTCCGCGATGAGCGCATCAAAACGCGGAGCAAGGAAAAGTGCGAGTCCGAAAAGCATCACCACACACCAGAAGACGATTTCCGCCCACATTTGAGTGTGAAGTCCCATGATTTCAAGACCAAAGCCCTGTCCCACATCACGAGCGGCATGGACGCCAAGATGGCGGAAGGATGACCAAAGACCGACGGCAGCCATCACAAGCATGGTCGCCAGATACTTTGGCTTGAAACCATATCGCACCATGAAAAGTGCCACGACGCCGATGAAGGCCATTTGCTCACGTTGTCCCCAGCAGAGCGTGCAGGGGCTGTCACCCATCAGGTAGCCAAGAATGAGGTTGGCAATACCGACCGGGAGAAGAACAATTAATAAGCCTCCCCAGCAGACGATGTCATACCAGGTTTTGGCTTTTTTGATATCGCCGTCGGTGATCGGCTTGGAATAATCAACCATTTGCAGATCTCCGAAGGTTAGAGGTTGAGGACGCCGAGAATGCTCGTCGACACGTGGCCGACGTACATGAGTACAACCATGAGCCAGCCGACGATGGTCAGTCTCCAAGCTAATTTTTCATGCTCAGGCTTAAACCAGATCAGCAGCACGGCGATGAGCAGTATTACAAGCTCAACGAATTCCATTTGCTTTCCCTTTGGTAGTTGTTGAGAGCGTTCATAAAGTTGAACGAAGTGCTGGGATTCTGATGGAGTGCTATT
>ENA-UEOY01001101-UEOY01001101.1-human-gut-metagenome-genome-assembly--contig:-NODE-1101-length-10451-cov-3.841238_pt1 | contig 10451 bp, 6 predicted proteins | sample MGYA00242892_ERZ507900 | MGnify/ENA primary metagenome ERZ507900 (study PRJEB26167, sample SAMN06115427) | human gut metagenome | host: Homo sapiens | place: China:Henan | collected 2015-04-15 | study...
TAGTGAAATTTGCGATATTAAAAAAGAAAGAAGAAGTAAAAATTTGTTTTGATTCTGCTTTCTTTTACAGGCAGACCTACAGCACGGAGCGGGACAACCGCTCTTCCGGCCGGTAAGCCGGCGACGGCTACCAACCGCCGCCCAACGCCTTGAACAGATTCACATAATTGATATACTGTTGAGCTACGAGGTTCACATACTCCATCTGCGACTGGTACATGTTTCGTTCGGCGTCGATCACGTCCAGATAGGCCGACATACCATTGCGGTAGAGCGAATTGGTCATCGTGGCGATCTCGATATTGGCCCGGAGCAACCGGGCGTAATTCTCGGCCTGGCTGCGGTAGGTAGCGATGTCGAGCAGACTCTTTTCCACATCGCCCAACGCTTCGAGCACGGTCTCCTCATAGGCGAACACACTCTGATAATATCGCTCCCTGGCAACCTGCTCCTGCCGCTTGAGCTTGCCGAAATTAAAGATCGGCTGCACAAGCGACCCGACGGCCGACCACGCCCACGAATGACCGTCGGAAATACCTTCGATCGAACTGGAAACGATACCCCCGGCTCCGGTCAGCGTAATCGACGGAAAACGCTTGCTACGGGCAAGCCCCACGTTCGCGGCCGCCTCATCCATGTTGAACGAAGCCTCCATGATGTCGGGACGCCGCTCGAGCAATTCCGAAGGAAGTCCGACGGGAATATCCATTACCTGATAATTGTCCAGCAAGGCATCGTCGAAAGTTTCGTCCCCGAAATAGGAGGGATTCTCGCCGAGCAGGACACAAAGGGCCAGACGCGACTGCTCGACGGCACGCTGATACTGCGGAATATCGGCCTCGGCCTGATAGACGAGGCTCATGGCTTGCTGAAGGGCCACGCCGTTGGACATGCCGTAACGGGCGAGCGAATCCACGAGCGCCGCCGACTCCCGGCGCAGCACATAGCTCTGCCGGGCGATCCGCAGGTCGCGGGTGTATTGAAGCACGGTAAAATAGGAGGTGGCGACTTCCGCCGTCAGCGACAGCATCACGCCCCGATAGCCCCACTCCGAAGAGTAGAGAGCTGCCTTAGCCGCCCGGTTAGCGCTGCGGAGTGTTCCGAAAAGGGGTACTTCCCAGGAAATCGACGGTTCGATCGTATATTGTTGGGTCGTACCGGTCGGCTCGGTATAGTTTCCCTGTGCCGAAAGATTCAATCCGACCGACGGCAGGAAAGGCGCACGGGCCACGGCGATATTGGCGCGAGCTTCGAAGATGCGCGAAGCCGCCTGCGCCAGATTGCGGTTGTTCTCGAGCGCGTGCTCCACCAGGCGATTGAGCGTCGAATCCCCGAAAATCTCCCACCAGGCGAAAGGCAGCGACACCGAATCCTGCGGGAAATCGCCCGCGAAGCGATAATTCTCAGGCACTTCGACCTGCGCGTCGTAGAGTTTCGGAGTGCACGATGCCAGTGCGGCAGCGAACAGAATGATTGCAAAGTATCGTTTCATGACTCTTTTTGTTTTAACTCCCGCTTGTGTTCGAACTTGCCGACACGGGCAACCAGATAATACAGAGCAGGGTAAATGAAAATGCCCAGCATCGTGGCGAGCAACATACCGCCCACCAGAGCCATACCCATAATATTGCGGGCCGTAGCATAGACTCCGCTGGCGAAGATCAGCGGCATGACGCCCAGGATGAACGAGAAGGCGGTCATCATGATCGGCCGCATACGCAGCCTCGCCGCCTCGATCGTCGCGGCCTTCAGGTCCATGTTCTTCTCGAAGAAGAGCTGATCGGCATATTCCACGACCAAAATGGCATTCTTGGCCGAAAGACCGATCAGCATGACCAACGAGATCTGCATGTAGATATTATTGATAAACTCAGGGCTGACCAGGTACGCCGCACCGACAAATAACAGTGCGCCGAGCACCGCGAGCGGGACACTCAACAGGATCGCCAGCGGCAGCCCCCAGCTGTTGTAGAGGGCCGAAAGAGTCAGGAACACGAAGACAATAGCCAGCAGGTAAACGGCGCCGCTGCTACCCGAAGCCGTCTTTTCCTGATAGGATAAGCCGCTCCAGGTGGTTCCGACCGCCTCGGGTAGCACGTCGGCGGCCACCGCTTCGATGGCGTCCATCGCCTGACCGGTCGAAACTTTCGCGGCGGGATTGACCGTCAGCTCGATCGACCGGTAGAGGTTGAACTGCGAGACGAATTCGACACCCGTAGTATCCCGTACGGTCGTGAACGACGAAACGGGAATCGAGTTGCCCTGACCGTCGTCCACGAAATAGCTTTCGAGCGAATACTTGTCACGACGGTACTCGGGCGCAGCCTGGATATAAGTCTGGTAAAGTTTTCCGAACCGGTTGAAATTGTTGATATAGGAACCGCCGAGCAGAGTGCTCATCGTCTTGTAGAAACTCCGGAGCGGCACGCCCTGTGCCAGCGCTTTCTCCTTATCGACTTCGATTCGCCGCTGGGGGATGCCGGCGTTGAACTGGGTGGTCACGGAGCCGATCTGCGGCTGCTTGCGCAGCGAATCCATGAAGCGCATGGTTTCGTCCGCCAGGAACTCCGTACCCCGGCCTTCAAGATCCTGTACCTGCAACGTAATGCCGGACGTTACGCCCAAACCAGGGATCGATGGCGAGATAAAGGCGTAGCTGACGGCCTCGGGAACTGCCACGTACAACTCCTCCGTCAAGGCGGAAGCGATCTGAGAAGAGGTCTTGCTGCGCTGGCTGTAATCGACCAGCTTCACGAAGATAATACCGCTGTTGCTCGAAGCGATACCCGCCAGCATATTGAAACCGGCGGCAAAGGAGGTCGCCTCGACATCCGGACGCTGCCGGACGAGTTCATCGACCCGCTGCATCGCCTTGACGGTGGTTTGCAGGGATGAAGCCTCGGGCGTCTGCACGAAGACCATGACATACCCCTGATCCTCGTCGGGCAGGAAGCCCGAAGGCAGGAAGTGCCAGATCACGGCGATAGCGGCAAGGGTTACGGCGACGATTCCTCCGGTACGCTTCAGGTGACCGATAAAACGGGTGGTAGCCGATGTGTATTCTTCGGTACGTTTGCCGAACCAGCGGTTGAAAGCGGCGAAGAATCCCTTCTGCACCTTCGGGCGCGGCTTGAGCAGCAACGCGCACAGCGCAGGCGAAAGGGTGAGGGCATTGAACGAAGAGATGCAGACCGATACGGCGATCGAGATCGAGAACTGCTGGAACAGCAGACCCGTGATACTCCCCATGAACGATACGGGAATAAACACGGCCAGCAGTACGACGGTCGTAGCGACGATCGGCGACGAGACGCTGTGCATCGCTTCGACGGTCGCCTGCTTCGCACTCAGCCCCTTCTCGATATTGACCTGCACGGCCTCGACCACCACGATCGCGTCATCGACCACCAGGCCGATGGCCAGCACCATACCCAACAGCGAGATGATATTGATCGAGAACCCGAGTAGCGGGAAGAGCGCGAAAGCGCCGATGATCGACACCGGAATCGCCAGCAGCGGGATGAGCGTCGCACGCCAGTCCTGCAGGAAGAGGAAGATGATGGCGATCACCAGAATCAGAGCGATAATGAGCGTGACGAAAATATCCTTCACGCCGGCTTCGATACTGGTCGTGGCATCGACCATCGAAGTATAGGTAATGCCATCGGGGAAGCGCTTGGAAAGGCGCTCCATTTCGGCCTTGACCGAATTGCCCACATCGACGGCATTGCTGCCCGGTTGCTGATAAATGACAAGCAGGGCGGTCGGGTCGCTATTGAAGAGCGATTCGACACCGTACTGGCGGCTGCCGAGAGCCACGTCAGCAATATCGCTCAACCGAACCTGCTCGCCTTCGGGAGTGGTGGAGATAATGATGTCGCCGAACTGCTCCGCATCGTAGATCTGGGGCGGCATGGTCACCGTATAGGTATAAGTCACGTCGCCCGCAGCGGGTTCCCCGCCGAACTTGCCCGCCGGAAAGATGCCGCCCTGCGCTTCGACAGCCGCAAAAACCTCGTCGAGCGAGATCTTGTAGTAATCCAACAGGTCGGGCTTCAGCCAGATACGCATGGCGTATTCACCGGCGCCCATAATGTCCACCTTACCTACGCCGTCGATCTTCAACAGTTCGTTCTGGATGTTGATATAGGCGTAGTTGGAGAGAAAATCGCCGGTGTAGCGTCCGTCGCTGGTGAGCGAATAGACGATCAGAAAGCCGGTCATGGTCTTGCGCGTGGTGACGCCCTGCTGGGTCACCGACGCGGGAAGTTGCGAAAGGGCCGTCGAAACATTGTTCTGCGTAAAAATAGCGTCCATGTTCGGATCGGATCCGATATCGAAGGTCACCTGCAGATTCATCGACCCGTCGTTGGCGCTCGTAGCCTGCATATAGAGCATATCGCTGACACCCATGATGCTCTGCGAAACGGGCGTGGCGACCGCATTGTTCACGGTTTCGGCATCGGCACCGGGATAGGTCGTCGAAACTTCGACGACAGGAGGCGTAATGTCGGGATACTGCTCGATCGGCAGGTCGAATATAGAAATGATACCCAGCAGCACGATAGCTGCCGCCAGCGCAATGGCGAAAATGGGCCGCGCGATGAAAAATTTTCCCATACCTGCCTATTTTTTAACGGGAACGACCCGCATTCCCTGACGAAGTTTCTGCAAACCGGTCACAGCGACCGTTTCTCCCGGTTCCAGGCCCGACTCGATGGCCCACATTCCGCCGAACGTCTCGCCCGGCGTAACCTTGCGGTATTCGGCCGTGCTGTCCGGCCGGATTACCCAGACCGACGATACGTCGAGAGTCTGCACGACACTCTGCTGCGGCACCAGTACACGGGGCAGCTTCGCCCCGATATTGGCTTCGACACGCGCGAACTGTCCGGTCTTGAGCCGGTAGGAAGGATTCGGGAAGCGGACGATCAGCACGATCGTCCCCGTAGCCGAAGATACGGCCGTCCGGGTGTAATCGTACTTGCCGAAAAGCGGATAGCGGGTACCGTCCGCCTCGTAAAGCACGATCTCCGAAAGCAGTTCGGCGTTGTCGTAGATATTCGTCCGATTGCTGTCCAACCGAAGGAATTGCGTCATCGGAATCGCAATGGGGACCTGGACCGTATCAATATTCATAATCGTGGTGAGGGTCGGAATTTGCGTACCCGGACCGACATAATCACCGACGGAGCCGTTCGAAGATTCGATAATGCCGTCTATCTGTGCATAGATCTTCGTGTAGCCCAGATTGAGCTGGGCATTCCGCAGAGCCTGCCGGGCCGACTTCACGTCGGCCTCCGAAGCGGCGTACTGCGCCGTATATTGGTCGAGTTGCGTACCGCTGATGGCATTGATCTTGGCCAGCGGCACCGCCCGGTCGAAATTGTTCTTGGCTTCGAGCGCCAGCGCACGGCTCGACTCCAGAGCCGCTTGAGCCGAAAGCAGGGCAGTGTAATACTCACTGTCGTCGATTTCGAAAATCAACTGACCCTTGCGCACGGGCATACCTTTTTTATAGTGCCGGGCTACGAGAAACCCGCTCACACGGGGTTCGACCACCACTTCGTTATCGCTGTTGATCTGGGAAATGAAGCTCCGCCGCGTATAGAGCAAATCGAACTCGGCGACAGCGATTTCGATCTCCATCGGCGGCATCTGCCCGGTATGTCCGGAACGGGAACCGCAGGAAACCGCGAGCAAAGAGAGCGCGAGCAGGATAAAGGGAATTGAAGACGATCTGTAACACATAGTTTCTGCATTTTTCGAAATACACGGCAAGTTATGTGCCTCAACTTGCGGTCAATTCAAATTTTTCGGAGAATAATGTCCCTTTCGGCCCCTCAGGGCGAGCCGGGAGCCCGAATCCGCCCCCCGGCAGGAGCACAGCGGACAGCCGCTCCCGCCTCCCGTCGAAAAACATCCCGTCGCATCCGAAACGAACGAACCGGCCGGACAACATCCGGCATAAATGCTCCCGACGCATCCCGTCCCGGTTTTTACGATACCGGTTGAATTCCGGAAAAAGGGATGCGGCTGGTTTTGTTTTATTTCCGGTTTATGCTATCTTTGCGAAAATAACTTTTGCCCGGACCGGCCGTATTCCGGAAACACGGAACCGCATCGTTCAAGGAATACGCGCCGTTCTCACTCAAAATAAAAAATTCTCGCATGAAAAAACTATTCCGAACCCTGTTTGCCGCAGCCCTGTGCTGTCTGACATTCAAGGCGACAGACGCCTGCACCAACTTCATCATCACCCGGGGAGCCTCCTCGGACGGCTCGGTGATGGTCTCCTACGCCGCCGACTCCTGACGGTCTTGACGCCGTTCCTTTTGCTCGAAAGCACCCCTGCCGGAGCGTGTACCAACTTCATCGTCACGCGCGGCGCTTCGACCGATTCGACGACGCTGGTGAGCTATTCCGCCGATTCGCATGCGCTGTACGGCTGCCTCTATAAGTTCAACGCACCGAAGGGCGGGTTCCGTCCGGGCGAAATGCTCGCTGTCGACGAGTGGGACACGGGGCGTTATCTGGGCGACATCCCGCAGGTGGAACATCCCTATTCCACGGTGGGGAACATGAACGAACATTCGCTCATCATCGCCGAATCGACCTACGGCGGACGCGAGGAGCTGGCCGATTCGACGGGTCGCATCGATTACGGCTCGCTCATCTACATCACCCTGCAACGCGCCAAGACTGCCCGCGAAGCGATCCGGATCATCGTGGATCTGGCCAACACCTACGGCTACGCTTCGAGCGGCGAATCCTTCTCGATCGCCGACCAGAACGAAGCCTGGATCATGGAGCTGATCGGCAAGGGCTGCGAGCTCGATGCCGAGGGTAACAACACCCGCAAGGGCATCGTCTGGGTAGCTCGCCGCATTCCCGACGGATACGTTTCGGCACACGCCAACCAGTCGCGCATCACGACTTTCCCGCTCGACGATCCCGAGAACTGCCTCTACGCTCCCGACGTGATCTCCTTCGCCCGTGAAAAGGGCTATTTCAACGGCCCGGACGAGGAGTTCAGCTTCTGCGATGCCTACGCTCCGGCCGATTTCGGCACGGTGCGCGGATGCGATGCCCGCGTGTGGGCGTTCTTCCGCACCGTAGCGGACGACATGGATCAATACACGGACTATGCAATGGGATACAACATGTCCAACCGGATGCCCCTCTGGGTGAAACCCCGCACCAAAGTCGATCCCAAGACCGTTTTCGACGCCATGCGCGACCACTACGAAGGAACTCCGATGGACATGACCCAGGACATCGGTGCGGGCGGACATGCCCTGCCGTACCGCTGGCGCCCGATGGATTTCGAAGTGGACGGCGTAACCTACCTGAACGAGCGTGCGGTAGCAACCCAGCAGACCGGATTCTGGTTCGTGGCACAGGCCCGGCCCTGGCTGCCGGACGACATGGGCATCCTCTGGTTCGGGGTGGACGACGCAGCGACATCCTGCCTGACGCCGATCTACTGCTCGGCAACCGAGGTTCCCGAATGTTTCCGCGAGGGCAACGGCACGATGCTCAAATATTCGCCCACGTCGGCATTCTGGCTCTTCAACCGCGTAACCAACTTCGCCTATCTGCGTTACGATCTGATCGCGGCCGACATCCGCAAGGTGGTTGACGAGTGGGAGAATACCCGTTTGGAGGAGGTCAAACAGATCGACGCAGCCACAGAGGGCGACTCGCCCAAGAAACGGCAGAAACGGCTTACCCGTTATTCGGTGGATATGGCCCGGCAACTCTTCGACCGCTGGACGGAACTCGACCGGTACCTGCTCGTCAAATACATCGACGGCAACCTGAAGAGCGAAACCGAACCGGGTAAATTCCTCGACAACGGCAACGGGCGCGACATTCCCGACAAGATCCAGTTCCCGGGCTATAACGAAAAGTGGAAACGCGCCGTAGTAGCCGACCACGGTGAAGTGCTGAAAGTAATTCAATAAACACATACAAAAAATATGAAATACGATATCATTGTGATCGGCAGCGGTCCGGGCGGTTACGTAGCCGCCATCCGCGCTGCTCAACTGGGTAAGAAAGTGGCTGTCGTAGAGCGTGCCGAGGCCGGCGGCGTATGCCTCAACTGGGGTTGCATCCCGACCAAAGCGCTGCTCAAGAGCGCCCAGGTTTACAACTATTGCAAGTCGGCCGAACATTACGGACTCAACTTCGCAGGCGAAGTGCGGCCCAACCTCGAAAAGATCGTAGCCCGCTCGCGCGGCGTGGCCGAAACGATGAACAAAGGCGTGTTGTTCCTGCTCAAAAAGAACAACGTGGAGCTGATCAACGGCTTCGCAAAACTGAAAGGAAACGGCCGGATCGACGTGGACGGCACGGAGTACGAAGCCGACCACATCATCCTCGCCACCGGAGCACGGCCCCGCGAAATGCCGTTCATGCCCATCGACGGAGAGCACGTGATCTCCTCGAAGCAGGCGCTCGTACTGCCCAAACTGCCCGAAACGATGATCGTCGTGGGATCGGGTGCCATCGGCAGCGAGTTCGCTTATTTTTATGCCGCACTGGGTGTGAAGGTCACCATCGTCGAATATCTGCCCCAGATCATGCCCCTCGAAGACGAAGAGGTCGCCAAAACCATGGAACGCTCGTTCCGCAAGCTGAAAGCGACCATACTTACTTCGACCACCGTAAAATCGGTGAAAGTCAATGCCGAAGGCAAATGCGACGTCGAGGTGGAAGGCAAGAAGGGCGCGGAAACGCTGGTAGCCGACATCGTCCTCTCGGCCGTCGGCATTAAATCCAACATCGAAGGCATCGGCCTGGAAGAGTTGGGTATCAAGACCGAGCGCGACAAAGTCCTCGTCGATAAACAATACCGCACCAACGTACCGGGCATTTACGCCATCGGCGACATCGTACCCGGTCCGGCCCTGGCGCACGTAGCGTCGGCCGAAGCGCTCTGCTGCGTGAATGCCATCTGCGGCCTACACTCCGAGCCAGTGGACTACACGACGATTCCCTCGTGCGTATTCACCTCGCCGGAAGTGGCTTCGGTCGGTATGACCGAACGACAGGTCAAGGAGATGGGTATCGACTACAAAGTGGGACGCTTCCCCTTCACCGCTTCGGGCAAAGCGACCGCCGCAGGCGACCGCGACGGCTTCGTAAAACTGATCTTCGACCAGAACGACAAGCTGCTGGGCGCACATCTGGTGGGAGCGAACGTAACCGAAATGCTGGCCGAGCCGACGCTTGCCAAATCGCTGGGAGCGACGGCGCAGCAAATTGCACACACAATCCACGCACACCCGACCATGAACGAAGGAGTTATGGAGGCGGCCGAGGTAGCTCTGGGTGCCGCGATCCACGTATAAATCGAAAATTACCGCAATGCGAACGGGGACGGCCTGCACAGGATCGTCCCCGTTTCATTTGCATACGCCCGTCAAGGAGTAATCGATAACACCGAAGGAATCATGGCCCCGGGACGATCGGCGATTGAATGAAAAGAAAAGCGGCCGAACGAAACAATCGAAGAGAAAACCGCCCGAACATAAGGGAAAACAGGCTGCCGGATCGAAGCGAAGGCGGCCTCTACTTTTCCACCGATGAAAAATAGCGGAGAGCGGGCAGCCGGGTTTCCCGCACGAATACTTCCGGCGGATAGAGCACATCGCTCAGGAAAAGGCCCTGGGCGGGTGCTCCGGCACTCGACCGCGAAAGATCGCGGCTGGCGACGATGTCGCGGAACTGTTCAACGGTATAACGTCCCCGGCCCACATCGACCAGCGTGCCGACGATAGCCCGCACCATATTCCGCAGAAAGCGGTCCGCACGAATCGTAAAGCAAAGCGTACCGTCCCGGCCGACCGTCCAGTCGGCCCGTTTGAGATGGCAGATATTGGTCTTGTTGTCGGAATTGAGTTTGGCGAAGGAGGTAAAGTCCTCATACTCCATCAGAACGTCGGCCGCACGGTTCATCGCCGCCACGTCCAGAGGGACGTAATATTGCCAGGAAGCGGCTCGTGTAAAGGGATTCTTGCGCGGTTCGATATAATAGCGGTACTCCCGCTCCCGGGCACTGAAACGGGCGTGGGCATCGGCCGCGACCGGCACGATACGGCTTACGGCGATATCGCCGGGAAGCATATGGTTGAGCTTGAAAACGACCTGTTCCGGATCGGCGACGGGAGAGGAAGTGTCGAAATGCGCCACGTAATAGGAGGCATTCACTCCCGTATCGGTGCGTCCGGCACCGGTCAACAGAATCGGTTCACGGAGCAGGGTAGAGATTGCCCCTTCGATCGTCTGCTGTACCGACGGCATATCGGGCTGCCGCTGCCAACCGCAATAGGCTCCGCCGTTGTATCTCAATTCGATAAAATAACGCATCGTTTTTCCATTTATCACATGGTGCTTCGGAGGAGTCTTTCCTCGTGAGCCGCAACAGTGTGGACGAGGTGGTG
>ENA-UEOY01001108-UEOY01001108.1-human-gut-metagenome-genome-assembly--contig:-NODE-1108-length-10423-cov-5.130582_pt1 | contig 10423 bp, 7 predicted proteins | sample MGYA00242892_ERZ507900 | MGnify/ENA primary metagenome ERZ507900 (study PRJEB26167, sample SAMN06115427) | human gut metagenome | host: Homo sapiens | place: China:Henan | collected 2015-04-15 | study...
ATAACTGCATCATAGTCGTAAGCTCCTTCCATCTTATCCATTTCTTCGCTTACCCGGTAGTCGTATGTAGTAAGTGCTGCCTGATGGCGTGGATAAGTGTACGGCATCTTGGCACTCGGATTAGCGTCACCTGCCAGAATATTTGCCAGTGCATCTGCTCCGTAGTTACCCGGCAACAGAATATTGATAATTCCGCTGGCAAGAGGTTTCAGATCGTTTATCAGACGAGGTCTGCCTTCGTTCAGTATCAGAATAATAGGCTTTCCAGTGGTGGCAAGTGCCTTTACAAGTTCACGCTGGCTGGGTGAGATAGCCAGGTCGGAAAGATTACCCGGAGTTTCGCAGTAAGAGTTCTCACCGATGCAGGCGATGATGATATCTACATTCTTTGCGGCAGCTACAGCTTTTTCTATTTCCGGTTCATTCTCTTCTGTATAAGCACCTTCCGGTTTGTAAGTTACACCTTGTTCCAGTGTTACATATTCGCTTCCGAACTTGTTGCATAGGGCTTCGTAGATGGTATTATACTTACCGGCAAATCTGTCGGCAAGGTGTCCTTGCCATGAGTAACTCCATCCACCATTCAGACAGCGCATAGAGTTGGCATTCGGACCGGTAACCAGCAGTTTCTTGCCTTTAGCCAACGGAAGAATATTGTTTTGGTTTTTCAACAGAATTTCTGATTCTTCGGCTGCACGGAGAGCCAGTTCTGCATGTTCTTTACTGCCAAACAATGGATATTCTTGGGTTGGAGTATTAGGTTGCTCGAAGAGTCCAAGACGATACTTCAGACGGAGGACACGACGTACGGCATCGTCTATGCGACTCATCGGCACTTTATTTTCTTCAACCAGTTCTTTCAGCAATGTACAGAAGTTCAGATCGTATGGTTCCATGGCCATATCTATACCGGCATTGATAGCTATCTGGATGGCTTCTTTTTTATTGGCAGCGATGCGTTCGCGGGTGTACAGGTTGTTGATGTCGGCCCAGTCAGTAATCAGCATTCCGTCCCATCCGAGATCCTCTTTCAGCCATTTGGTAAGCAGTTCATAATTAGAGTGAACGGGAAGAAGCCTCCGTTCGCGACGTCCGGAATTTCGATCGTATGTCCGCGGGCGATCAGGTAGGCTGCCGCGACGATGACGATGATCAGAAGTGTCGAAAGCAGCGTTCCTTTGATGCCTTTGGAACTGTTGACCATACCCCAAACGGCCGTGAACAGTGCTGTTGCAATACCGACTGCGATCAGGATATAACTCCAGATGAGGTTCAGGTTGATCGCCTCGTTGCTGCCGCCGGCCACCATTGCATATACGGTCAGAATCACCGTAATCAGCAGGATGACGCCCAGCAATATGTTTAATATTTTTTTCATAATAGGGAATAAAGTCTTTATAAGTGCGAATTATTTCTTGTAAGCCGTCAGGATATCCATCAGGGTGATGGACGAATCCTCCATATCGTTTACGAGCGAGTCGATCTTGGAAACGATATAGTTGTAGAACAACTGAAGAATAACCGCAGCGATAAGACCCAGCAGGGTGGTCAGCAGGGCGACCTTGATACCGCCGGCAACCAGCGTCGGAGAGATATCGCCCGCAGCCTGGATGGCGTCGAACGCCTCGATCATACCCACGACGGTACCCATAAATCCGAGCATCGGGCTAAGTGCGATGAACAGACCGATCCAGCTCAAGCCCGACTCCATGCGGCCGGTCTGTACCGAACCGTAGGAAACGACGGCTTTCTCGACACTGTCCAAACCCTGGTTGTAACGATCCAGACCCTGATAGAAGATCGATGCGACCGGACCGCGCTTGTTGCGGCAAACTTCCTTGGCAGCTTCGATACCGCCCTTTTTCAGCGCTTCTTCGACCTGTGCGATCAGTTTCTTGGAGTTGATGGTGGAAAGGCTCAGGTAAAGCATACGCTCGATGGCAATGGCAAGACCGAATACCAAGCAGAGGAGCACCGGAAGCATCCACTCCCAACCGCCTTCGAGGAACTTCTGCATCAGCACCTGGTGCATCGGCTTAGCTTCGGCAAGCTGAGTGTCCGAAGCCGGAACTTCGTCCACTACGGTTTCTTCAACGACTGCGGTCTCCTCGGTTGCAGGCGTAGTCGTCTCCTGGGCGAAAGCGTTAACAGTACCAAGCGAGAAGATGGCGACTGCTACAATCAAAAACAGTTTTTTCCTGGTTGTTTAATTAAAATTTTGATTAGTTGATCGTTTTTTCGTTTGCGTTTTTTATTTCAAAAAATGTAATTTTTTTTTGTCCTGTCTGGCTTATCGCGGTTCAAATTCGTTTTATTTTAGCTTTTTTCGACAATCCGGCTGTCTGGTCGGAAAAATGCCCCGGTTTCTCTTTTCGGCAGTAATATTCTCTGCAATGAATTGAGCGGTAATGTTTTATCCTTTTTCGGACAGTCTGCGTGCCTCTCTCCGAGACCCTGTCGATGCGATTTTTAGCTCCGAAATATACAAAATTATTTTCGTACGCACAATGTTTTAGTCGGTAAATTCTCCTTTGAGGGGCGTGCGGAGCAGGTCGAGCGTTTGCTCGCGGGGCAGTTCGAGTCCGAGGACGTACATCAATTTTGTGACGGCCGCTTCGGTGGTCATGTCGTGGCCGCAGAGCACGCCGATCCGCTGCAGGCGGAGTCCCGTTTCGTAGAGTTCCATCATGACCCGACCGCCCCGGCACTGCGTGACGTTGAGGACGATCAGTCCCCGGTCGATCGCCTCTTCGAGCACGCGGATGAACCATTCGCTGGTCGGGGCGTTTCCTGCGCCGAAGGTTTCGAGCACGACGCCCCGGAGCCCTTCGGCCGAGAGCATCGCGCGCAGGGTCCGTTCCTCGATGCCGGGGAAGAGCTTGACGACGGCGATACCTCCGCTCAGGCGGGCGGCGATGTGCAGGGGTTCGTCGTAGCGCTCCGGCTGGAGAATGTATTCGGTGTGGTAGGTGATATTGACGCCCACGTCGGCCAGGGCCGGATAGTTGTACGACCAGAAGGCGCTCAAGTCTTCCGAACTGCGTTTGGTCGTGCGGTTGGCGCGGAACAGACAGTTCTGGAAATAGAGCGACACTTCGGGAACGGCGGGGCGGCCGTCGATGCGGGCCGAAGCGATTTCGATGGCCGTCATCAGGTTTTCGCGCCCGTCGGTGCGCAGCACGCCGATCGGAATCTGGCTGCCGGTGAAGACGACGGGTTTGGCCAGGTTTTCGAGCAGGAAGCTCAGGGCCGAAGCGGTGTAGGACATCGTGTCGGTGCCGTGCAGCACGACGAACCCGTCGTAGCGGGCGTAGTTGTCGCGGATGATCGCCGCCAGGTCGAGCCAGTTGCGGGGGCTGACGTTCGATGAGTCGATCACGGGGTCCATCGTGAATACCTCGATGCCGATGTTCAGGCTTTGGAGGGTCGGGAACTCCTCGAAGATGCCGCTGAAGTCGAACGGTACGAGGGCGCCGGTCGTCGGGTCGGGCTTCATGCCGATCGTGCCGCCGGTATAGATAATCAGGATCGAAGGTTTCATATCGATTCGGTAGGGCTTGAATGGTCGTTTGTCGTCTGTCGCGCCGCGTCGAAGCCGAACATCCGCCGGGCGTTGCGGGTCGTGGCTGCCGCTACCTCTTCGGGTGTCGTGCCTTTCAGCGCTGCGATTTTGTTGCAAATATAAGGAATATATCCGGATTCGTTTCGCTGGCCGCGATAGGGAACCGGCGTCAGGTAGGGACAGTCGGTTTCGAGCACCAGGTCGTCGAGCTCCATTTCGCGTACGGTATCGGCCAGCCGGCTCTTTTTGAAGGTCACCACACCGCCGATGCCGAACAGGAAGTCGCCGCACTCCTTCAACTGCCGGTAGGTGTCGGCGTCTTCGGCGAAGGCGTGGAAAACACCCCGCAGGCGCAGCCCTTTTTCGCGGGCGGCCTTCGTTTCCGTTTCGACAGTGCGGCACATATCTTTCCAGGCCGCCCGCGTATGGATGGCGACGGGAAGGTCATAGGTCGCGGCCAGGCGGCACTGTTTCGTGAATGCCTCGAGCTGTTCGGCCTTGAAGCGGTCGTCCCAGTAGTAGTCGAGTCCGATTTCGCCCACGGCGCAGAATCGTCCGACGCCTTCGGGTGGCGAGCAGAGGTAGCGTTCGACCAACGCCAGCTCTTCCCGCCAACGGGGATTGTCGTTGATGGAGGTCGGGTGCAGCCCCATCATCGGGGTGCAGTGGTCCGGATAGCGGCGCACGGTGTCGAAGAGGCGCCCGTGGCTCTCGGAGTCGATCGCCGGCAGCAGCAGCCGCTCCACCCCGGCTTCGCGGGCGCGGCGGATCGCCTCGTCGCGGTCGGCGTCGAACTCTTCGGCGTAGATATGCGAGTGGGTGTCGATCAGATAATTCAATGTTTCGGAAATTTTGTCTTAAAATATTTTGTTTATAGAGTTGGTGTCTCGTTGTTCTGATTCGGTGGGTATATTATTTAATTCGGATTTTTTTGCTTTTATTTCATCAATAATGTTGTTTATTTCCTGAATTGAATCTACATCTTTACTCAACAAGTAGTGAGTTGTACTTGATGTACTGCCATATCCGTTTCCGCTGCTTCCAGATACTTTTACATATGCTTGCTCGAATTTCCAACCCAATGCGGACATAATGTTAAGTGCTTCCACCCGGGAATAGAAGATTTCAGCTTTTTCATTTTCGTTTTCGAGTCTGATATCTTTCTTTTTATTGCGTTCTTGCCCGTAATCGAGGTATATTCGAGTTTTTTTCTGACTTACGATTTGTTCAATAATTTCACAGAAAATTTTGTTTTGTGCAAAAGTGAAACTGATTGGGCTGATAGTAAATAAAAGAAATAAGATGACGAATTGTTTCATAGGATTGGGATAGTGTATTTTGTATTTATTTTTTATTAGCGTAGTTTCATATATCGGTTCCCCGGAAGCTGCCGGACGGCTCCGGCCATTTCGAGTCCCAGCAGCAGGGCCGAAAGTTCGCCGAATCCGAGCCCCGAGAGTTCGCAAAGCTCTTCTGCGGATATCGGGTCGTCGGTGCGGAAGCAGCCCAGCAGCCCCTCTTCGTCGCGCGTGAGTGCTGCGGGAGCCGCTGTCGGCCGGTCGATCAGATCGCCGGGGCGGTTCTGGTCCCACATCATTTCCCGCACGATATCTTCGCCCGTGCATACCATTTGGGCACGCTGGGTCCGAATCAGCAGATTGGCTCCGGCCGAGGCGAAGTCCGTCGCGCGTCCAGGGACGGCCATCAGCGTGCGGTTGTAGCCGTCCGCCAGCCGTGCCGTATCCATCGACCCGCCTTCGACGGGCGATTCTACGACGACCGTACCGCCGCTTATGCCTGCCAGCAGACGGTTGCGGGAGTGGTAAAAGTTGCCGTTCTGCCTGGTTTGGGAGTGCAGCTCCGAAACGACGGCTCCGCCGTGTTCGATCATATCCCGGGCGACGGCCGTGTGCTGTGCGGGCGTGATGCCGGGAAGGGCCGAGGCGATGATGCCGACGGTCGGCATGCCGAAAGCGAGCGCCGCACGGTGACAGGCCGTATCGATGCCGAAGGCTAGGCCGCTCACGATCACCGTATCCGCCACCCGGTCTGCCAGTTCGCCGATCAGCCGGTCGGCCATCTGTTGCCCGTACGGAGTCATCCGACGCGTGCCGACCATCGTAAGCGTCGTCTTGCCGAGCGCTTCCGGGGAACCCAGAACATACAGCACATGCGGGTAGTCGGCGGTTTCGCGCAGCAGGGCCGGGTATTGTGCGTCGGTGGAGGCGATGATCTCGATCCCGTGTTTGCGGCAATGTTTGACTTCGCGCTCTGCGTCTGCGAACGCTTTCTTTTGGAGGATCGCCCGCGCGAGTTCCGGTCGGAGTCGGGCTTTTTCGATGAGTTCGTCGGCCGAAGCGGAGAAAACCGCCTCTGCCGAACCGAATACGTCGAGCAGATGGACCGCCCCTTTCGGGCCTATTCCCGGCGTGAGGGTAAGGGCTATGTCTGGAATTTCGCGCTTCATTTTCCGTATCCGGCAATCCCCGAATGAGTTCGGCTCCGCCTCTTTTGGGCGAAACCGTAGGTTCCGGACCCGCTTCGGGGCTTCGGTTAGCGGTTGTAAAGATAGGTTTTTGCCGATAAAAATGCAAAGTTGCCCGGAAGTTTTGCAGAAAAGAGAAATCTTCGTATATTTGCAAACCCGATCCAGGGAATCAGGGTCTGATGGCCGAGTGGCTAGGCAAAGGTCTGCAAAACCTTGTACAGCGGTTCGAATCCGCTTCAGACCTCACAGAAACCGCGTTGCAGATGTCTGCAACGCGGTTTTCGTTTTGTTTTGTCATACATTTGTCATACGGCTGTCTCGGTTTCGAGCAGGGTAAAGAAGGCCGCGGTATGGTCGGGATGCAGCAGATGACACATCTCATGCGTAATAACATATTCAATGCAGGGACGCGGCGCCTTGATGAGTTCCGTATTCAGAATGATTTTCCCCTTGGGGGTGCAGCTGCCCCAACGGTTTTCCATCTCCTGGACATAGAGTGAGGTTGGCGCAACTCCGTACCGTGCAAATCGGGAAATGATAGGCTCCGCATACTCGGCAAACTTGAGTTTGGCGTGTTCGCGGTACCAGGATTTCATCAACTCCCGGGCCTTGTCCGGAGAGGTGCATACCACTTCGAAGCAGCGCCCCTTGTAGCGGACGCTGTTGGTTTTGCCTTCCGAGACCCGGAGCAGGAACTGCTTTCCCAGATAGTAGTGCGACTCTCCGCTGACATACCGTTTTTCCGGACTCCGAATCCCGAAATCCTTGAAATAGGCCTGCTGCCGAAGAATCCACGGCGCCCGTTTGTGGAGTTTCTGCTCGATAACCTCTTCCGGCGTCCCTTCCGGAGCCAGCAGAACGACCTCGCCGGATGGATATACCTTGATTCCGAGTGTCCGGCGGGCGGAAAAGAGCACGCTGTAGGGAATCGTCTCTTTTCCGTAGACGAATATCTGCTGCATCACCGGAACCATTTTTGAGCCACGTCGACCGCCCGGTCGATGATGGCATCCATGTCGTCGAAGGTCATCGACAGATCATACTTGCGTTTGACCTCGTCAATCAGATAGTCCTCGATGTCGAGCTTCATCATGCCGACCAACCTGTCCTTGAGCGGCCAGTCGACAATGAGTGTCCCCTTCTCGAAGATGTGCTGACGAATGATGGCGTCGATCCGGCTGGCCGTGTCGAGTGCGATTTGCGTCAGGTCGAGCCCCTGTTCGGGCTTTATGACCGACTTGTAGACCTCCAGACTCAATCCGAAGTAGGCCCGCGCGGCATTGTTATCCTTCAGCACGTCGGGAATCTCGCTGTCGGTATGATTCAGCACCTTGTTCATCAGGTCCGTCGCCTGGGTCAGATACTCTGCCTCGTCGATTCGCCCTTGTTCGTATTGCGAAATGGTCTCCTTGAGCATCTGCGAGAACTTCTTGTAGAAGGCCGGATCGGTATCCATGTTCTCGGTGATGTACTTGGCCGTTCGCGAGGCAATCGTGTCTGCTTTGGCTGCTTTTCCGGAGATTTTCTCCACCTCTTCGGCGAACCGCTCCTTGTCGAAGATGTTCACCAGGTCGGTGATGACCTGCACCTCGCCGCTCTCGATGTGCGTGTCGATCAGCTTCTGAATCTGCCCTTCGTATTGCTTGTAGTCCACCGTGTCGGAGTAGCGCTCCTGCACGGCATTACGGAGCTTCATGAAGAAGGCCAGATCGTGCTTGTACCGTTCGACCTCTTCTTGAGGCGTGTTTTGATGGAATACGATGGACGAAAGCGCTACCTTCAGCGTCCGGGCAAAGGCCCGCAGCTTTTCGTAGAAGAGCGTGCGCCGGTCCTCCTCGCGCAGGACATTGCCGAAGGCCTCGAAGTCGGTTGTGTTGCGCACCTCCTTGAAGAGGTCCCACAACTCGGCATGCTTCTGGGGCAGCTTGGCCACCTCCTCCGAAATGTCCGTATAGGTTCCCTCCAGATCCTCCTTGTCGAAATCGGTGTAGAGCTCCAGCGCCGAATTGAGCGACCCCAATACGCCGTAATAGTCGATGATATACCCGAACTCCTTGTCTTCGCAGACGCGGTTGACGCGGGCAATGGCCTGCAGCAGCGTGTGGTCCTTCAACTTGCGGTCGAGATAGAGCACCGTGTTGCGGGGTTCGTCGAATCCCGTCAGGAGTTTGTCCACGACGATGATAATCTCCGGCTTGTCGCTGTTCTTGAAGCGGTTGATGATGCTTGCCTCGTACTTTTTGGCCGTGCCGTATTCATCCATCATGCGCTTCCAGAAGGCCACCTCCACGTTCGAGGTATCGCCGAATGCTTCGTCTTCCCCCTCCCGGGTGTCGGGCGAGGTGATGAGCACCTCCGACGAGACGATGCCGATTTCGTCGAGATACTGCTTGTAGAGAATTGCGATGCGCTTGCGCGGAGCCACCAGCTGCGCCTTGAACTTCGACCCCTGCCAGTTCTCCCGGAAGTGCTGCGAAATGTCCCACGCAATGGCGTAGATGCGCTGCTGCGTCTGGTTGAGCTGGTCCGCATGGCTGAATTTCTTCTTCATGTCGGCCCGCTGGGCGTCGCTCATCCATCCGCAAATCTTGTCGAAATAGCGGTCTATCGTCTCCTCGTGTACCACCTGCGGCACCATGCGCCCCTCGTACAACAGCGGTACGACGGCCTTGTCCGCCACGGCCTGATCCACCGTGTAGACCGGCTGGATGATGCCGCCGAACTTCCGGGCCGTGTTCTTCTCCTTCTTCATCAGCGGCGTGCCGGTCATGGCGATGAAGCAGGCATTCGGGAGCGTCTTCTCCATCTTGATGCCCATCTCGCCGTACTGGCTGCGGTGTCCCTCGTCGATCAGCACGAAGATGTTGGGGTCGGTCAACGGGGTGCGGATGCCGCGCACGGCCGTCTCGAACTTGTTGATAATCGTCGTGATGACGGCATCGCTCTTGCTGTTGAGCAGTTCGACGAGCTTGCTTCCCGTCGTGGCGTTCTCGACGCGAATCTGGCACTTGCGGAACGTCCCCGTAATCTGCCGGTCGAGGTCCGTGCGGTCGGTTACGAGGATGATTTTCGGGTTGCGAATCTCCTTGTCGAGGATGATGGCCTGCGCCAGCATCACCATCGTCAGCGACTTGCCGCTCCCCTGCGTGTGCCAGATGACGCCGCCGCGCCGCCGTCCGCCCTCGATGTGGCGGATGCGTTGCATCGTCTGCCGCACGGCAAAATACTGCTGGTAACGCGCCACCTTCTTGATGCCGTCGTCGTAGAGCGTGAAGCCGTACATCAACTGCAACAGCCGCTCGGGCCGGCAGAGGTTGTAGAGGTATTCGTCCTGCACCGACGGGATGACCGGCTGCCTGTAAAGCTCCTCAAAGTTGCGGCGCACATAGCCGAACCGCTCCCCGAAGAGCTTGTCGTCCAGCAGCGGCTCGTTGACCACCCGCTCCAGCTCCTGCCGGTAACGGACCTCCTCTTCGCGGTTGGTGAACTGCTCGCGCCACCGCGCCCAGAACTTCTCGGGCGTGGCCGTCGTGGCGTAACTCCCCTCCTGGCGGTTGATGGCCAGCAGCAGCGTCGAGTAGAGGTACAACGAACGGATGCCGTCGGCCTTCTGGTTGCGGAGGTGCTGCGAAATGGCCTGTTCGATGGAGTCCTTCACGTCGGGACGCTTGCACTCGATGACGCAGAGCGGAATGCCGTTCACGAAGAGGACGATGTCGGGCCGGTAGGTCTCGGTCATCCCCGTGCGGCTGACGGCAAACTCCTCGGTGACGTGGAAGACATTGTTGCGCGGGTTCTTCCAGTCGATGTACTGCATCACGAAGCTCTTGCGGTCGCCGTCGACAATCTGTTCGAGGGTCTTGCCCGAGGTGAGCAGGTCGTAGACCGTCTGCGAAGCCTCCATGAACCCCTCGTCCATCGGGATGTTGCGCAGGGCGTCGATTCCGGCGGTGATGTTCTGCTCGGAGAATACGGTGGTGCGCACCGAGCTGACCTGCACGACGTTGATGGCGGCGAGCTGTTTGCGCAGCACGGGTTCGAGCAGTACGTTGGCGAGATTCCCGCCGCGCAGGGCCAGCGCCTCGTCGGGAGTGAGGTATGTGTAACCGAGCTTTTCGAGCATCAGCAGCGCGGGGATCTGGCTGATATGGTCTTCTTTAAACGAAATAGGCATAGCTAATACTTAAAATATCCACAACAACGGTATCAATAAAGATAACAACACAAATATGACTGATAATTTACTGATCCATGTTCCTTTTTGGCATATTGCGATAATAGAGCCAAGAGCTATAATTCCCCCAAATATAAAATATAAGATCTTAATAGTTTGAACCAACCACCTTGGTAAATAGTCTACAATTTTTGCATTT
>ENA-UEOY01001110-UEOY01001110.1-human-gut-metagenome-genome-assembly--contig:-NODE-1110-length-10417-cov-2.916731_pt1 | contig 10417 bp, 9 predicted proteins | sample MGYA00242892_ERZ507900 | MGnify/ENA primary metagenome ERZ507900 (study PRJEB26167, sample SAMN06115427) | human gut metagenome | host: Homo sapiens | place: China:Henan | collected 2015-04-15 | study...
TATGACCTTGTGATTGTCGGGGCGGGGGGCGCGGGGCTGACCGCCGCCTGCATCGCGCTTGGGGCCGGAGCTAGGCGGGTGGCTGTCCTCGAAAGTGAGCCCGTGGTCGGGGGTTCGAGCGCCATCTGCGGCGGGCTGTGGGCTGTCTCCGGCACAGAACTCCAGAGAAAACTGCATATCCAGGACTCGGACGAGCGCTTCTATCAGGACATCCTCGAGATTGGACAGCACAGGAACAGCGAGGAGCAGGTCAGAGCTTACATCGACAACAACCGCAGGCAGTTCAACTGGGTGCGTAGCACGCTAGGGATCGAAGCCAGAACCGTTGTGCCCGGAGCGGGGGTTGAACGTGCGCATGCGATGAATCCAAGAGCGCTCGTCGCAGGACTCTACCGGCGGGCAAGATCGATGGGAGCGGACATTTTCTGCTCCATGAGAGCGGGCACCCTTGATCAGGACCGCCGAAGCGGGAGAATCTGCGGCTGCCAAGCGGTGAAGGGTGGGAAAATTTATAACTTTAAATCACGGGCCGGCGTTGTCCTCGCCACCGGCGGCTTTGGCCGAAACCGGGCAATGCTCGCCGCCTTTTCACCCCGGATGCGCTTCGTGTCCTCCATTTTTGCCCAGGGTTCGCGCGGAGACGGCCTTCGGATGGCGCGTTCTGTCGGGGCGGGACTTTCCGATATGCAGTACCTGCGGGGTTCCTACGCTTTTACCTTGAATCCTTCGACCGTGGATGACATGACCCTTATCTCCTACTACGGGGCTGTCATTGTAAACTCCGATTCCCATCGGTTCGTGGACGAGTCGCTGCCATACCAGAAAATCGCAGATTCAGTCCTGATGCAAACAGGAGGCAGAAGCTGGCTTGTGTTTGATGAAAAAATTCGCAAGGAAGCTCTGGCACACCCTTTCGACAGGCATCTCTGGGAGCCCCTTTCAAGGGGAAGGGTGCCCTCTTATGTGATCCGCGGACGGACGCTTAAGGAAGCCGCAGGTGCAGCAGGACTGGATCCCGTGGAGCTTCAAAAAAGCATTGATGCCTACAACGTCAGTCTTAAGGGCGGGCATCCCCCGCGAGGCAAGCTTTCCAATGCGGATCCCGCTCTGCTGCCGGTGGCTGAACCGCCTTTTTTCATTATGCCGGCCACAGTGTGCCTGCTTGGAACCTATTGCGGCGTGACGATTGACGGCCATGCTCGTGTACTTGATCGGAAGGGGCGTGTCATCCCCGGGCTCTGGGCCGCAGGGGAAGTGACCGGGGGGCTCCACGGAACGACGTTCATCATGGGCACCGGTTTCAGCAAGGCGCAGGTTTTTGGACGAATCGCTGCACTGGATGCGATTGCGGGAGCGAAGTCATGAGGCGGGCCTGGCGGGCGATCCTCCTTTGGGGCCCGCTGTTGCTTGGCTGCACCGCCTCGTTAGGCTCGGAGGTTCTGAGGATCGGCTTTGCCGAAGATGAAATCCCGCAGGAAGCGCAGCCTTTCGTCAAGAAGACGTTTGATTCCCTCGGCCGGCTCCTCGCTCCGGATTACAGGCTGGAAATCCATTCCTACGCGAGCAGTGATCTTCTTGGGGCCGTTTCCAGAAACCAGGTGGAGCTTTTCCTTTCCTCCAGCACCATTTACCGCCAGTCAAGCCTGAGCGGAACCCGTGACGTCGCGGTTCTTATGCCGTCAGGCTCCGTCAATCCGAACCGGCTTGAAGGCAGCGTTTTTCTGACACCGCTGGGGACGGGGACCAGCGATGAACTGCTTTCAAAGAAGGGGCTGCGGTTTTTAACCTCCGGGAAGCTCTCTGGCACTGCCCTCATGAGCGCCAACCTGGAACTGCAAAGGATGAGGCAGAAAGAAAAATTAAGCGAAGCCACCGCCCATGAAGCTTCGCCGGCAAAGGCTCTCCGCAGGCTCCAGGCCGGCGAGGCCGACGTTCTGGTTTTGCCCGCCTGTGCCCTGGAGCGGGCATCCGAGCGAGGCGAGTTTGATGCTCGGGACTTGGTTGTTCTGCGCCCGAAGCAGGACCAGAACCTTTCCTGCCTCCATTCAACGGAGCTCTTTCCGGGGCTGACTCTTGCCACCATGCCGACGCTTGACTACCAGGCTTACAACAGGATCCTTTCCGCTCTCCTGTCGCTCAAGTCGGAAGGCTCGAAGCGGCTCTGGGTGATCGGGGCCAATTTCAGTGCCGTCGACTCCGCTCTCCACGAACTTGACTCCGATCCCTGGGCATCCTACAGGAAACCCACCGTCAAAAGCCTTATCGCGCATTACTGGCCGTGGTTGGCCGGTGTGCTGGGATTTGCTTTCTTCCTTCTTTGCAACATGGTGCTTTTGGGCAGGCTTGTGAAGCAGCGTACCCGGCAGCTTGAGGATGCGCTGCAGGAGCAAAAGGCTTTGAGGGGCGAAGTGGACAAAATCCGCAACAGGCTCGACAAGATGAAGCGCCTGCAGACCATCGGGCAGATGGCAAGCCTCTTCGCTCACGAGCTGAGGCAGCCCCTCAATGCCCTGAACTGCTACGCCTACGGAATTGAAAAAGCCATAAGACGGAAAATTCAACAGCCGGACCGGGATATTGAAGAGGGAATTGCGGCCGTCAACACTCAGATCCAAAGGGCGAGCGCGATCGTCGAAAAAGTGCGCAATTACGTGAGGTCGCAGTCCAGCAGGGAAGATGCGCACAGCTTTGCGGACATCCTAGAGAGATCGGCCGCTAATTTCAAGACGACAAGCGCGGGCAGCATTCCCATTCGCCTTTTGTTCGAGAATCGTGACCAGACCGTGATTCGCTGCGATCCCATGGAGATGGAACTTGTTGTCATTAATCTTTTAAGAAACTCCGCTCAAGCGCAGGCGGGGGCCGGTAATCCTTGGATAGAGCTTCGCCTTCAGGGCGGAAAGACCGTAATCCTTACGGTTACCGACGGGGGCAGGGCTCTGTCGGACGAAGAGTTCAGGGCAATTGCTGCCCTTGGCGAGTCAACCAAGCCCGAGGGACTCGGCCTGGGGCTTCCGATTGTCTGCAGTCTGGTCGAGGAGCACAGGGGAAAAGTCTTTTTCGAGCGGACGAAATCTCGGTCTTTGGAAGTGAGAATTGAACTTCCGCCGGCGTATACGGGGGCATGATGGACAAAGAAACACTAATCCGGGTTGTCGATGACGATGATTCTGTCAGGAACGGGCTTGAATACCTGCTGCGGATGGAAGGCTGGAAGGTGAAAACCTTCCCTTCGGGGCTCTCGTTTCTCCAGGGAGACTCCCCCTCGGTTCCAGGGGCCGTCATCATTGACGTAAGAATGCCGGGAATGTCAGGGCTGGAGCTTCAGGATGAGCTGATCAGGCGAAAATATCCCCACCCTGTCATTTTTCTCTCCGGTCATGGCGACATCGGCATGGCTGTTAAAGCCGTCAAAAAGGGGGGCCGCGAATTTTCTGCAAAAGCCGGTCAATCCCGGGGAACTCGTGGAAGTGATCAGGGAGTGCATGGAACAGGAAGGAAAAAGGCAGGAGCTTTCTAAGGAAGCAGCGCAGGCGCTTCTGCAGAGGCTGACGCCCCGGGAGCGCCAGATCACCGCCCTCATTTTGCAAGGGCTTACGAACACCGCCATAGCCGTCCGGCTGGGGCTTTCAGTAAGGACAGTGGAAAACCACCGGGAAGCTGTGTACAGAAAAATGAATGTGAACTCTCTCCCGGCCTTGAAATCTAAGCTCGACGGACAACTCCATGTGTTTTCCGGGGTATTCGTGGAATAAGCAGTGAAGCCCGCTAACACGGTCCTGTTTTTACCCATGAGACAGTGAGGCCGGATCGTTTGAACAAGAGCTGTTAAGACGTTCGCACGGACAGGCGATCCCCTTGCATTTTCAATGCTGCCCCTTTACTTTAAGTTAGGGCCTCACAGGGCAAGCCTTCGCAACAACAAGGAGCTGGCATTTCCTCGGCAGGCCTCTTACTCGACAGGAAGACGACATGGGCGGTGCAACAGGGATCAGCAGATACTTGCAAATGCTTCCTAAGGAGTTTTAATTAGTTTTGCCCCATTTTGGGGCAAACAAGGAGAGGTGAAATGTCAGCTTTGTATCGTAAGATCATAACTTTAGGTGTTGGTCTGGCTCTGGCTGCCGGAGCGCAGGCCCTGCCGCAGGTGAAGATTCTGGCAACAGGAGGCACCATTGCCGGAACTGCTTCGAGCTCGACCCAGATGACGGGCTACAAGGCGGGCGACCTGGGAATTCAGGTCCTCATCAACGCCGTTCCCCAGATGAAGGATTTCGCCGATGTGTCCGGAGAGCAGATCGTCAAAATCAGCTCGAACAACATGACGGACGCGGTCCTGCTCCGGCTTGCGAAACGGTGCAATGAGCTCCTCGCAGACCCGAAGGTGTCGGGCATCGTGATCACCCACGGCACCGATACGCTGGAAGAGACGGCGTACTTCCTCAACCTCACGGTTCACAGCGACAAGCCGGTGGTCCTTGTGGGCGCGATGCGCCCGGCTACCGCGATTTCCGCCGACGGGCCGCTCAACCTCCTCAATGCGGTCAAGCTTGCCGCCGACCCGCAGGCCAAGGGCAGGGGCGTCCTGATCGCGATGAACGACACGATCGGCGGGGCCCGCGACACGACGAAGACCAACACGACGAACGTCGCGACCTTCAAGGCTCCGGAGCTTGGCGCGATGGGCTACATCGCGGCCGGGAAGAACTATTTCTTTAATCAGTCCACCCGCCGCCATACCTCGGCGAGCGAATTCGACGTCACAAAGCTTGACGCCCTGCCGAGGGTCGACATCGTCTATTCGCACGCGAACGCAGACCGCGTTCCGGTCGATGCCTTTGTGAAGGCCGGGGCCAAAGGGCTCGTGATGGCGGGCTCGGGCAACGGCTCGCTGCATGAATGGGAGGAAAAGGGCGCCGCGGAGGCGATTAAGAACGGCGTGGTCGTCGTCCGTTCTTCCCGCGTGGGCAACGGCCCCGTCACGGTTTCCGTGAAGCGCTACACCGACGAGGGGTTCCTGAACGGCGGCACGCTCAATCCGCAGAAGGCCCGCATCCTGCTGCAGCTCGCCCTGACCCGGACGCATGACCCGAAGGAAATCCAGAGGATCTTCGACGAGTACTGATCAAGAGTCTTTAAGGCCGCGGGGGGACGCGGCCTGCTGAAAGGCCGTTTGGAGGCCGGCGCGCTGACAAAGCGGGCCGGCCTCTGCGGCTGCGGCAGATGACGGGGGATTTTTTCAATGCGCGCGATTTTCCTGCTGGCGGGACTGTCAGCCTGCGCTCTGGCGGGCGCGCAGGGTCTGTCGGAGTCTTTGGAGACCGCCTCCTGCCCCGGCATGACGGTTCCGTATGTGCTGGACCGCGCGGGGGAAGGCTCTCCCCGCTATGTGCTGATTCTCTTTCCGGGCGGCAACGGCATCGTGAACCCGCGCCGGGACGCCGAAGGCCGGATCATCTACCGCAAGAAGGACAACTTTCTGCTGCGGGCCCGTTCTGCCGCGGTTGATGAGGAGTTTGCCGCCGCGCCCGCGGATTCGACCACGAATTTGGGACGCTTCCGGTGCCTCGCCTCCGATCTGAAGGCCCGCTTTCCAGCCGCGGACCTCTATCTTATCGGCACGAGCCGGGGGACCCGCTCTACGATGAGCCTCGCCCCGGACATCCAGGACGTTGTGAAAGGCGTGATCCATACCTCGAGCCTTTCGATGATTGCGGATTTTGACACGCGGAAGCTGAAAAACCGCCAGCTCATCGTGCATCACCGCAGGGACGGCTGCGAAGCCACGGACTTTGAGTCCGCCCGGCGCTCGGCTGAAAAATACGGGACGGACTTCATCGACGTCGACGGCGGCACCGACGACGGGCCGGTCTGCCAGCCGTTCTCGCACCACGGCTTTGCGGGAATGGAGAGGGAAGTGGTCGATCTCATCAAGGCCTGGATCCGGCAGAAGTGACGGGTGATTGAAAACGGCTGGCAGCGTTTTGCCTCCGGCCCTGCGGCTTTTGCGGGACAGCCGGGGCGGGCTCGGCCGGCGGGAAATGAAGCTCCGGAATCAGGGGCTCCCCCGTTCATTTAGGGGGAAGTATTTTTTTGGGCGGCGGGCCTTGAAAACCGGTAAAACGCCCCCATATAGAAGTTAGCAAAGGGGAAAGCCCCCGGGAGAGTCCGAAAGGACGAAGACCCGGCGCTTCCCCTTTCGGGAAGCCGGTTGCAGCGAGGGCTTCCCGAAAAAGAACAGACCGCTCGGACGACGGCCCTAATGGAGGTATGAATTATGGCTAATGTTCCGACTATCTTTGATGAAACCCCGTTCAGCGTTTTCGATCCGTTTGATGTGTTTTCCGGGATCCGCTTCCCGGATCCTGCCGCGGGCGTCTTCGGCAAGCACGCCGATCGCCTGATGAAGACCGATGTGCGTGAGACCGATAAGGGCTACACGCTGCTGATGGATCTGCCTGGCTTCAAGAAGGATGAGATCAGCGCGGAGCTGAAGGACGGCTACCTCACGGTTTCGGCCAGGAAGGACGAGAAGCATGAGGACAAGAAGGAGGGGCGGCTCATCCGCTCGGAGCGCAGCACCGGCTCCTGCAGCAGGACGTTCTATGTGGGCGAGGGCGTGAAGCAGGGCGACTGCAGCGCGTCCTTCGCGGACGGCATCCTCACGATCAACGTTCCGAAGGCTGCGGCCCAGAAGCCTGAACACAAGATGATTGCGATTCAGTAACAGCAGTATCCTCGCGCCGCCGGGTGTCTCAGGCGGCGCGGGCGCGGGACTGCGGTCCGGTCCGCCCTTCGGAGCGGCCGCCGCAGCACGGAGAGAGAAAAAGGCATCGGATTTGTTCTGCGATGCCTTTTTTTATGCCCGCGTTTCCGCGGGGCAGCCTCTCCTGAGGACCGGCGCGGGGTCTCACGGCTAGCCGGGCCTGAGACTAACATCTCATTTGTGGGATCCCCGCCCGGCCGGGGAGACCTCTCAGTCATAGGCTCCGGCGGCGGATCCCCCGGCACTTCCCTTTTCAGGAGGCGCCCGCAGGGGCGCCTCGCATTCCGCGCGCTCAGAGCCCCTTTTCAGGAGAACAGCGATATGCTCCACTACTTCAATCCCGACCTCGGGCTTCTGTTCCTTCGCCTCGCGCTGGGCATCTGCCTGCTGATGCACGGGGCTGCCAAGGTCCGCCACGGAGTCGGCGCGGTGAAGTCGATGATCACCCCGCTTGGCATTCCGGCCTTTGCGGCCTACGGCGCCTACCTGGGCGAAGTCGTTGCCCCCGTTATGCTGATCCTTGGCATCCTGACGCCGCTCGCGGCCTTCGTCATTCTCGGCAACACCCTAACGATCCTCTTCGTAGCCTACCGCAGCAGTCTTTTCAAGCGCGATGCCTTCGGCGGCTTCGTGGCTGAAATTCCCTATCTGTACGTCGGCATGGCCCTCGCCCTCATGGTGATGGGCGGCGGCAGCTACGCCCTGCTGTGACTTCTAGACTGACCCAAAAAGTTAAGACACCCTATATTATTCAAAAGGAGTGTCTACCATGGTCAAACGCCTCACCTTCCAAGAACGCATCGATGTCGTCAAATACGCCGCCAGGCACGGCAACTCAGGTGCCGCCCGCCACTTCGGCATTGCCGCAACGCAGGTGGATTCCTGGGTGGCATTTGAGAAGGCCGGCTGCCGCGAGCTCTACGATCCCGCTTACAAGTCGCCTGAAATCACTGACGAGCTGCTTCAGAGCATCTTTTCCGACCTGGACAACGGATTATCGCTGTTGCAAGCCTGCATCAAATACGGTTTCAAGAACACAGGCAACCTCAGTGTCGTCTTGAAGAAGGCAAAGAGCGGAAAGCCCCTGCCGGTGCGGCGCGGCCGTCGGCCAAAGAATCCCAGGTCCCGGGCTCCTGACCCGCTTGACGAAAAGCTGCCGGAGATAAAGCCCGGAGCCACCAGGCAGGAGCTCGAGGAACTGTGCAGGAAGCAGGCAGGCCTGCTCAAGGCATTTAAGGAGGAGCGCGAATGCAGGGCTGACCTGCTAAAAAAATTCGAGGCCTTAGTCCACGATTCACTCAAAAGCAGCGGCGGGCGCTGATTGTGAAAGCGGTCGATGAACTAAGGCGAAACTATCCGCTGGCCCTGCTGTGCAGGCTAGCCGGCTTCAGCGTCAAGACGTTTTACTACCAGAAGAAGCTTGCCGCTGGCCCGGACAAGTACGCCGCCGCCAAACAGGGCATCCTGGAGACCTGGAAGCGCCACAGGAGCTGCTACGGGTATGACCGCCTGGACCCATGCCCTCAAGGCCGAGACTGACCTCTGCCTGGACCGCAAGACCGTGTACAAGCTGATGAAGGAGATGGGCATCGCCGGCAGGACTGCCCGGCGCAAGTACAGCTCCTACAAGGGCGATGCGCACTTACGCATTCCCAATGAGCTCAAGCGGGATTTCAATCCCCCGACTCCCTACAGGAGCTTCGTCACCGACATCTCGATGTTCAGCGTCAATGGCCAGTGGGTGTACCTCTCGCCCATCATGGACTTGTACAGCCGCGAGATTGTCGGGCTTTCCTGCGGCACCAGCCAGGGTCTGTCCCTGATCAAAACCATGCTCGATGACTTCAAGCGAAACATGGATGCGCGCGGCGTCAGCCTGGCAGGATCGCTGCTGCACAGCGACATGGGATGGCAGTACCAGCACAGCACTTACCGCTGTGCCCTGGCCCGGATGGGGATGCGGCAAAGCATGAGCCGCAAGGGTAACTGCCTTGACAATGCAATCATCGAGATTTTCTTCGGGAGGTTCAAAGTGGAGCTGTTCTACGGGCAGGAGCGGAAATTCAAAACCGCTCAGGAACTGATCGACGCCTTGCCGGACATGATCCGTTGGTACAACCAGGAGCGCATCAGCAAGCGCACAGGCTGGAAAACCCCTGCTGAATGCTCTGCAGAATATGAAAGCGCCCGACGGATGGCGGGCGCTTTGGGATAAGATTCAACTCAAAAACAGAGTGTCTAAACTTTAAGGGTTAGTCTAAAGGGCTTCGCTCTTTTTTGTCAGGCCTTCTGCGCGGCAGACCGGCCGGCGATGCGCCCGAAGACGTGGATGTCCAGCACGGCGTTGCCGCCCACGCGGTTCGAGCCGTGGATGCCGCCGGTCACTTCGCCCGCGGCGTAAAGGCCCGGGATCACCTTGCCGTCAAGCCCGATCACGCGGGCGTTCTTATCGATCCTCACGCCGCCCATCGTGTGGTGGCAGGCCATCGCGGAGACCGCGGCCCACCAGGGGCCTTTCTCGAGCTTGTGGATCAGCATCGAGGGATCGCGCCCGAGCGGATCCTTCTTCGTGTCCACGGCCTTGTTGTACTCGTCGACGGTCTGCTTGAGGACCGCGGGATCGATCTTGATCTTTTTCGCGAGCTCGTCAAGGGTCGGGGCGGTGTAGGCGTCTCCGGTCTCAAGGCCTCTCTTTGCGTCGCGCTGGGCGGCAGCGGGGTTGGCCGCGAAGCCGTCGGCGTCAACAATCACATAGCCCCACTGCTCGGGGAGGTTCAGCACGGCGTCGCGCAGCACGTCGCGGCGGGCGTCCTCGTGCACGAAGCGCTTGCCGCGGAGGTCGACGTAGATGTAGCGCGAGACGTCGAGGTGCAGGGACTGGCGGATGCCGTTCTGGTGGCCCGGGCGAGGACCCGGGTTGCACTGGATGTAGTCGGTGCCCACGAGCATCGCGCCCGCGGCGTTCGCGGCGAGCATCACCTCGCCCGTCGAGCAGGCCGTGTTGTTGGTCGTCGTGAGGTTCCTGAGCCTCGGGTCGTAGACCGAGCGCAGGATCGGGTTCGCGGCGTAGCCGCCCGCGGCAAGCACCACGCCCCGCTTCGCGCGGATCGCGATCTTTTTGCCGTTCTGGGTTGCGAGCACTCCGAGCACGCGCCCCTTCTGGGCGCCTTCGCGGACGATGTCGCTCATCTTGGTGTTGAGGAGGAACTTGACGCCGAGCTCATCGGCCTTCGCCTTGAGCACGCGGATGTAGCCCGCGCCCTTCGACTCGGCCGCGAGGTGGGAGCGCGGATAGAGCGCGCCGTAGACCTGGATCACCTTCGGCTGGAACTTCATGCCGAGGGACTCGAGCCAGTGCAGGGTGGGCAGGCCGTTTTCGCAGAGCGTCTGCACGAGGACGGGGTCGGCGCGGTAGTCGCCTGCGGCGAGCGTCTGCTTCACGTGCAGCGCCACGCTGTCCTTGATGCCCTGCCTGCCCTGGCGGTCCGGGTCCGGGCAGTTGTAGTAGCCCGAGCAGAGAAGTGTGTTGCCGCCCACAAAGCCCAGTTTTTCAGCGACGATGACCTTCGCGCCAGACTGCGTTGCAGAAATCGCGGCAGCCAAGCCCGCTCCGCCCGAGCCGATCACCACGACATCGGCCGTGTAGTCCCA
>ENA-UEOY01001117-UEOY01001117.1-human-gut-metagenome-genome-assembly--contig:-NODE-1117-length-10353-cov-3.923025_pt1 | contig 10353 bp, 8 predicted proteins | sample MGYA00242892_ERZ507900 | MGnify/ENA primary metagenome ERZ507900 (study PRJEB26167, sample SAMN06115427) | human gut metagenome | host: Homo sapiens | place: China:Henan | collected 2015-04-15 | study...
CACATATTGGGCGGAGTACCAAACCACCCTTGAAGTACCTTCCTTTTCTTCTGACCCTACTGAGATCTATTCTAAAATGATGGATCATATTTTTGACCATGCCGACGAGTTCCGCTTGGCTATACGGTGCTTGGAAGGAACAAGGTATAAGGCGATGGTGGAGGCCCTTACCGAAATAAACTGCAGGCATTTAAGCAAGTTTTTTGCCATGCGCGGTGCAGAAAATCAGGAGATCACATTAAAGATTCTACATTTACTGACGCACACTTTTTACTCTGGAATATTTGAACCGCTGCAGCACGGCATGAACCGTGAGGAAGCACAATTCTATGTGAAGAAGTTGTGTGATTTTTTTGTAAGTGGAGTACAGGGAGCACATCTTTCGTAGTGGTAATCATTCATCAAATTATTTTTTACTGGACGGTGCGACAAAAAATCGACACCGTCCTTTTTGCTTATAAGCCAAAATCTCCGTTTCAAATTGTAGTATTGATAGAGGGAAAAACGAGGGAAAGGTTACGATAGCAAGCACAGCAAGCGAGTACCCGCTTGCGAATTTTGAGATTTTCAGGTCCCTTGCCCGAAAATTCAAAATTGCTTGTTGGGATAGTCCCAAACCCTTCTAATCTTTACGACGGAGGGCGCAGCATGGTACGAAGAACGCGAGACATTCAGAAGAAGATTTGGCTGACACCACAGGAAGAACGGACGATTGCAAAGAAGATGGAGATGATCGGCACGGAGAACTTCGGTGCGTATGCAAGGAAGATGCTGATCGACGGCTACATCATCGTTGTGGACTACACGGAGCAGAAAAAGCTCGCCGCCGAAATCAACAAGATCGGCGTGAACATAAATACCGTCTGCCGCAGGATCAACTCGACGGGACGATTCTATCAGGACGATATTGACGAGCTGAAAGAAAAGATGGACGCGGTATGGCAGTTACTAAAATCAAAGCAATCCGAGGAACTTTGAGCAAGGCAATCGCGTACATTCTGAATCCCGAAAAGACCGATGAGAAGCTGCTGGTCTCGTCCTACGGCTGTGCCAGCGAGACCGCAGCGCGGGAATTTGAATGGACGCGGAAAATAGCCGAGAAAAAAGGGATGAATCCGGTCAGGATCATAGCCCGTCATGTGATCCAGTCCTTTGAAATTGGAGAGGTCACACCGGAGCTTGCCCACGAGATCGGCAAGCAGTTTGCAGACGAAATCCTCGGAGGAAAATATGAGTATGTGCTGACCACTCACATTGACAAAGACCATGTTCATAACCATCTGATTTTCAATGCGGTCAGCTTCACGGATCACAAGCACTATCATTCCAACAAGCGGAGTTATCACTATATCCGCCGCACTTCGGACCGGCTTTGCAAAGAACACGGTCTGTCCGTCATCATCCCCGGACAGGACAAGGGCAAAAGCTATATTGAACATCAGACCACGCAAAACGGCACCAGTTATAAGGCGAAGCTGAAAGCTGCTATTGACCGGCTCCTGCCAGCCTGTTCCAACCTGGAAGAACTGCTTCGCCGCCTGCAGAGAGAAGGCTATGAGATCAAGCGGGGCAAATATATCTCCGCCAGAGCGCCGGATCAGGAACGGTTCACCCGTCTGAAAACCCTGGGTGTGGACTACACCGAAGAAGCCCTTGCCGCCCGGATCGCCGGACGCGCCAGACCTTCCCGCCAGCCGAAACAGCAGAACGGAAAGATCAGCCTGCTCATTGATATCCAGAACAACATCAAGGCACAGCAGAGCACAGGTTTTACCCATTGGGCGAAGCTGAACGATCTGAAACAGGCCGCCAAAACTATGAACTTCTTGACGGAGTATGGCATCGGCAGCTATGAGGAATTGGAAAGCAGGTTGACCGCCGTGCCTGCGCGCAGGGATACCGCTCATACGGAGATCAAGCGGATAGAAAACCGTGCCGCAGAACTTGCCCTTGTGATGAAGCACGCCGGAACTTACCGTCAGCTAAAGCCTCTTTATGACAGATACCGTAAATCGAATGATAAAGAAAAGTTCCTGCGGGGGCATGAGAGCGAGGTCATCCTTTTTGAAGCGGCCGCCAGAGAATTAAAACGGCTGGGGACTGTGCCGCTGCCGACAACGGAAAGCATGAAAACGGAGCTTGCCAATCTCAACGCAGAAAAGGAACGGCTCCTTGCTGAATATAAAGCCGCAAGAGCCGAAGCCCAGGAATACGAGACCGTCAAGCAAAATGTGGATGCGCTGCTGACCGTTGCAAAGGAACAGGAACAACAGCGGCGGCATGAACTGGAATAAATTTCATTGAAAGACGCTGGGCGCAGCTCCCGGCATCCTGTATAATGGAACTGCGGAAGGAGGTTTTACCGATGACAAGAAGCGAAGCAATCAAAGCATTTTTCTTCAAAAGTGTACTGCCCGTGACCGTGGCACTGATCCTGTATTGTATCTTCAAATCCGCCTGCGTGAAGAACGGAGAGATTGACTATGTATGGCTCTGGATACTCTGCGGGCTGCCATTTGGCCTCCATCGGATGTGCCTCTGGATCGTGCCGGGCGGCGGCTCCATAGGTGGAGGGATCGCCTTGTTTGCGTTAAACTTCATTATCGGCGGCGTGATTGGTGGTTTCGTTCTGGCATGGCGGCTGATCGTAGCCGTGTGCCTCCAGCTCCCGGATCCCGCCGCTGATGCTGTCAATGCCGTCCTTGCAGATACGGGCAAGGCCCTTCATGGTGTAGTCCCAATTCTCCGGCAGGGACAGCATGAGAGATAAAAGCCCTTTCGCTTTCAGCGACAGCGACCTGTCCCGCAGGTGATAGTTGGACATGACCGTGTAATCTCTGGCCTTTTCGATGCGGAAAACTGCCATATCCGGCGCCTCCTTTCTCTGTTTTTGAAAAGTGTTGATTTTGACGCAAAAAAGCCCCTGTCCTGCCTCCCGGACGCTTCCCATGGGAAAACACCCACGCCGCCCTTTAAACGGCGCTCTGAGAGAAAAAAACAGAGGTTTTCGCGCCCTAATTGATACATTTTTCGGGTGGGTATAGGCACGGATATGAAAAAACGCCATAGGGCGGCTGCCTATGGCGTGGGGACAGGAAAAGGGCAATGATGTGAAAATCAGCGCCCTGCCTGTCAGTATGAGATTTTTTGACTTCGTACCGTGTTCCCTGCCTTTGAAAACATTGATTTTACTGACTTTCTTATGTTTTCTTATTAGGAGGCGAGGGAAGCCACCGCTTTTTGACTGAATTATTGCTTGAGCTTTACGTTGTTTCTGATGGTGCGTTCGCTGCGTGGACGGTTCGTCAGGCGTTGCAGCACGGCGCTGATCTGCCCCTCGGCGGCTTCGACCTCGGCATGGAACGCGCGGGCGGAGACGCGCAGCGCCCCGTGGCCGAGGATGATGACCTGCTCGGGGCCGTCGGACGTCGCCACGCGCACGCGGCGTTCGCGGCGCAGCTCGTAGGTCGCGCGCTCGATGTAGGTGTCGGCAGTCTCAGCCTCTTTCGTGTAGACGACCTTGACGCCGTGCACCGTCTGCACACTGCCGGGGTTGCCCTTGACCTTATAGGCGTCGAACACGACGATGACGCGGCATTTGCGAAAGCCCTGATAGTTGGCGAGAATGTCGATCAGCGCGCCGCGCGCCGCGGCGACATCCTGCGCGGCGAGCCGATGGAGCTCGTCCCACGCGAAGATGATGTTGTAGCCGTCGACGAGCAGATATTCCGTGTCCTCTGAGTGGATCGTGACGTCATAGTGATCGGCGAGCGAGGTGCGCGCGGGCTTTTTGCTCGGTTCGAACGCGCGGCGCTCGACCTTGCCGTATGTGCGCTCGAAAATGTCCTGCAATTCCTTGTCCTCGGCATATGCGCCGCCTGCGCCGACGCCGCGTCGGGGGAGCGGAGCGGGGGCTTCTTCAATGGACTCTTCACCAAGGTGGATGCCGCTGTCGCAGTGAACATGCGCGGGAACTTCATTCCACGGGACCGTGATGCTGCCGCCGTGGTCGCAGAAGACGGAGGACGCGGGATTATCCGTGTCGCGCTCGGCGTCGTAGCCAAGGAACGCGACGATCTCGTCCTGATTTTGGCAGGCCTCATACCCGCGCACGGCGCAGGAGAGCTGTCCGCGGCCGCGGGTGTAGGCTGCGACGTCGGCAAAGTAGTCGCGCAGCGTGCACACCGGCGCATAGCCCGTGAGTACGGCGTTTTCCCCCTCGTTCTGCGGCGGTTCGACGGTGCCGCCCATGTTCTGGAGGTCGGTCATCGCGCGGCCGACGCACTCGGCGGGCACCTCGAGACGGAAGTCGTAATACGGCTCGAGCAGCACATTTTCCGCCTGCATCAGGCCCTGCCGCACGGCGCGGTACGTCGCCTGACGGAAATCGCCGCCCTCGGTGTGCTTCAGATGCGCGCGGCCCGCGACGAGCGTGAACTTCACATCCGTCAACGGTGAGCCGGTCAGCACGCCCGCGTGCTCGCGCTCTAAAAGATGGGTGAAAATCAGCCGCTGCCAGTTGAGGTCGAGCGCGTCCGTCGGCACGTTTGACGCAAGCTGGATGCCCGCCCCGCGCGGAAGCGGCTCTATTAGAAGCTGTACTTCCGCATAGTGGCGCAGGGGCTCGAAATGTCCCATGCCGAGGACGGGGGCGGCGATGGTCTCGCGATAGACGATGCTGCCATCGCCGAAGGTCACGTCGAGGCCGAAGCGGTCGAGGATGCGGCGGCGCAGAATTTCGAGCTGAATTTTGCCCATGAGCTGCACGTGGATCTGCCCGTAGCGCTCGTCCCAGACGATGCGCAGCATCGGGTCCTCTTCTTCAAGCTCGCGGAGCTTTATAAGCGCGCTGTGCGCGTCCGCGCCGTCGGGTAGGATGAGCTGATAGGTCAAAACCGGCTGCAAAAGCGGGGCGGACGCCTCCGCCTCCGCGCCGAGGCCGAGACCAACATAGCTGTGGCTGAGGCCCGTGACGGCGACGACGCTGCCCGCGCCCGCCTCTTCGAGCGCGCGAAATTTGACGCCGGAGTAAAGCCGCAGCTGATCGGCCTTTTCATTGTAGTCCTGATTCTGCGCGCGATAGGTGAGAGGTGCCTTCACGCGCAGCGCGCCGCCTGTGACCTTGAGCCACGTGAGCCGCGCGCCCTGCGCGTCGCGCGAGATCTTGAAGACCTTTGCGCCGAATTCCTTCGGATAGACCGGCTCGCGCGTGAAGCACGCGAGCGCGGTGAGAAAGTCCTCCACGCCGTCCAGCTTGAGCGCCGAACCGAAAAAGCAGGGGAAGACCTTGCGGTTTTTGACCATCTCAGCAATCAGAGCGTCGTCGATTTTTCCATGCTCCAAAAGCTGCTCGAGCGCCGCCTCGCCGCAGAGGGCGAGCGCTTCGTTGCGCGTTTCCTGCGATGCGGAGAAATCGACGCATTCCGCGCTCAGTGTCGCCGTGAGCTGGCGCAGAAGCGCGTCCTTGTCCGCGCCCGCCAAGTCCATCTTGTTGATGAAAAGAAACGTCGGCACCTCGTAGCGCGTGAGCAGGCGCCAGAGCGTTCGCGTGTGGCTCTGCACGCCGTCGCTGCCGCTGATGACGAGCACTGCGTAGTCGAGCACCGACAGCGTGCGCTCCATCTCGGCGGAGAAATCGACGTGGCCCGGCGTGTCAAGCAGCGTGAACTCCTTATCGCCCGCAAACAGCATTGCCTGCTTGGAAAAGATCGTGATGCCGCGCTCGCGCTCGAGCGCGTCGGTGTCGAGGAAGGCGTCGCCGTGGTCGACGCGGCCGAGCTTCCGCAGTGCGCCGGAGGCGTATAAAAGCCCCTCGGACAGGGTCGTTTTTCCCGAGTCGACGTGGGCGAGAATGCCGAGCGTGACCTTCTGCATGGCGCACCTCCTTTGTGAAGAGCTGATTTAAAACTAAAAATGTTAGACCAAAGTGCCGGAATACCAAAACGAGCGCATCGCGGAGCGATGCGCTCTGGAATTTGGGAAATGGTGCGGGCATGGGGACTTGAACCCCAACGCCTTGCGGCACGAGAACCTAAATCTCGCATGTCTGCCAATTTCATCATGCCCGCATATATTTTACTATATCATATCTCTTTCACGGCGGCAAGGAGAAAATTCATTGCAATGCGCGCCTGCGCGATTTATAATGAAGCAGCGCGCGATTTATGACCGCGCAGCACCGACTATAGGAGGACTCCGCCGTGCAGAACGCTTATCCGGACTATTATCCGCTTTTCCATTGCATCGCCGACCGCTGCCGACACAACTGCTGCATCGGCTGGGAGATCGACGTGGACGGGGATTCCCTCGCCGCCTACGATCAGATCGGCGGCGAGATGGGCGAGCGCCTGCATAAATGTATCGACCGCAGCGGCGAGATGCCGCACTTTCTCCTCGGCGAGCAGGAGCGCTGCCCGTTTTTGAACGGCAAAAACCTCTGCGATCTCATTTTATACGGCGGGGAGGGTATGCTCTGCCAGATCTGCACCGACCACCCGCGCTACCGCAGCTTTTTGTCGGAGCGCGCGGAGATTGGCGTTGGCCTCTGCTGCGAGGAGGCCGCGCGCCTCATTTTGACCAGGCCGGAGAAGACAACGCTCGTCGTGACGGGCGAGGGGGAGCTCGACGAAGAGGAGACGGCGCTGCTCACGCTGCGCGACCATCTTTTCGCCATCGCACAGAACCGCGAGGAACCGATCAATCAGCGGATGGAACAAATTTTGTCGGCCTGCGGTGCACACGTGCCGGACGTCCCGCTTGCGCAGTGGGCAGAGTTTTATCTCTCGCTCGAGCGTATGGACGAGGTGTGGACGGGCATTTTGGAAGCGCTGCGCGAGCACGCAGATGAGTTGCCGCTCGACGATTTTGCCGCGCACATGAAAGGACGCGAGACGGAGTATGAGCAGCTGCTCGTCTACTTCCTCTATCGTCACGTGCCGACGGCGCTCGACGACGGGGACGTGAGCAGCAAGGCGGCGTTCGCCGTGCTGTCTGTCCGGCTGCTTTTCTCGCTTGGTGCGCTGTACCTTTTGCTGCACGGCGAGTTCACGGTGGAGGACCAGATCGAGCTCTGCCGGCTGTACAGCGCGGAAGTCGAGTATTCCGACGATAATATGGACGCGCTCTTCGACGCGCTGCTATAACGAAAATGCCGCCCGATTCGACACGGGGCGGCATTTTTTGCGCTTTTTGGTTGATTCTTATGTAAACCTGTGGTATCATGGAAAGACATTTTAGAGAGTGGGCGTTTTCGCCCGATCCCGGCAAAAGGAGAGAAACGAGATGAAGCAGAACATGAGAAAGAGAACGCCGCTGGCCGTGCTTCTGGCGCTGTGCCTTGCCATGCAGCTCTGCGTGCCCGCCGCGATGGCGAGCAATCGGCTGATGCGCGCGGGCGACGCGGCCATCGCGCAGATCGAGGAGGAAGAGGGCTTCCGCGCGGAGAAGTATTCCTCCGGCGGAAAGTGGTACATCGGCTACGGCACGGAGTGCGGTGCCGAGGATTATCCCGAGGGCATCACGCGCGAAGAGGCGGAGCTTCTTCTGATGAGCAAGGTCGAGGCGTATGAGGCCAAGCTCAACGACTTTTTTGACCGCTACGACGTCACACCCACGCAGGGGCAGTTCGACGCGCTGATCTGCTTCAGCTACAATTTCGGCACCGGTTGGATGAGCGGCACGAGCGATTTGGTCAAGATCGCCCGCGGCGAAAAGGACGCGACGCGCCTTGAAGTGGCGCATGCGTTCGGCGAATGGTGCCATTCCGGCGGACAGGCCCAGGCGGGCCTTGCCGACCGCCGCCTGCAGGAGGCTGCCATTTATTTAGATGACAGCACCCGCGCGGCGGAGAACGAGTTTGCGTATCTCATCATCAATATGGAAAGCGGTACGTCCTACGAGACGGACTTTGCCGTCTACGAGATCGGCAAGACCTACGGTAGCTTCCCCAAAGCGGAAAAGCTCGGCTACGGCTTTGCCGGCTTCCAGACGAGCGACGGCAAGACCATCACGGAAAACAGCATCGTGAACGGCAACGCGGTCGTCACGGCGCAGTGGACGGCGACGAGCTACACCGGCAAGACCTATACCGACGTCAACAAGTCCGACTGGTTCTATAACTATGTCATGGAGCTGAGCGAGCAGGGCATCGTCGGCGGCAACGGCGACGGCACGTTTGCCCCCAACCGTCCCACGAGCACGGGCGAAATGCTCAAGCTCGTGCTGCTCTCGACCGGCCACAAGGAGCAGAAGCCCAGCACGGCGCACTGGGCAAGCGGCTACGCGACCTACGCCTATTCCATGGGCTTTGCCGCGCAGAATTACAGCGACTATCAGCTTGACAACGGCATCAGCCGCCTCGATGTGGCGCGCTTTGCGGCCAAGGCGCTGGGCTATGGCGCATCCAACACGACCTCTCCCTTTGCCGACGTGAACGACGGCTATGTGACGGCGCTCTATGAAGCGGGTGTGTTCATCGGCACGAAGGTCGGCGACCTGACGTATTTCTACCCCAACAGCAGCATCACGCGCGCGGAGGTGGCGACGATCGTTTACCGCATCTATCAGCTCAGCTCGCTCGACCAGAAGCAGAAGATCTACTACAAGGACTACACGCTCGATGTGCTCGAGGGTGTGCCGACGAACACCTATAATCAGTCTGCGTTCGTCAAGAACGGCAGCATCATGGCCTACAACGATCCCAGCGTGCGCACGCGCGTCGGTATCGACGTGTCGCAGTATCAGGGCGATGTGGACTGGAACGCGGTCGCGCGCACTGATGTGGACTTTGTCATCGCGCGCGTGGGCGGCCGCGGCTACACTGTGGGCGCGATCTATGACGACACGAAGTTTGACGAGTATGCCGACGGCGCGGCGAGAGCGGGCCTTCAGGTGGGCGCTTACTTCTTCTCCCAGGCTGTGAGCGTGGCAGAGGCGCAGGAGGAGGCCTATCACGTGCTCGACAAGCTGCGCGGCCATGAGATCACGGGTCCCGTCGTCTTCGACTGGGAGGTCATCGGCAAGAGGGAGGCGCGCACCTACGGCATCGAGACCGGCGTGCTCTGCGCCGCGGCGAACGCCTTCTGCAAGATCATCAAGGACGCGGGCTACGACCCGATGATCTACATCACCGACTACGCGGGTTATGTCAAGTATGACCTCAGCGAGGTCATGAATTACCCGCTGTGGTACGCGCGCTACGATGTGGACGCGCCCTCGTTCTACTACGATTTTGCCATGTGGCAGTATTCATCCAAGGGCAGCGTGGACGGCATCAAGGGCAACGTCGATATGGACATCTGGTTCATCAAGTAAAGGAGCAAAAGAAAAGGCGATGGCCTTGCGGCCATCGCCTTTTTCATTGCGATTTTTCTTAGAGCTCGATCAGCTCATACTCTCTCGAACCGAAGCCGAGTTCGGCGGTGGCCTCCACGGTGTGGACGCCGTTGAGGCTCTCGATGCGCTCAACGAGGTGGTCGCGGCCCGGATCGTCGGACGCGTAGACAAGGTCGAGGCACGCCTGGTCGATGGCGATGGGGTCAAGGGAGGCGAGAATGCCGATATCTTTCATACACGGGTCCTCCGCCACGGCGCAGCAGTCGCAGTCGACGGACATGTTCTTCATCACGTTGATGTAGACGATCTTGCCGTCGAAAAGCTTGACGACGGACTCCGCCGCGTCGGCCATGGACTCAAGGAAGGCATTCTGCTCGGTCGTCCACATCTCTTCGGGCTTGCCCGCGCCGTGAATGTTCGCCTTGCCTGCGCTGGACGCGCATCCGATGGAGAGCTGTTTGAGCGCGCCGCCGAAGCCGCCCATCGGGTGGCCCTTGAAGTGGGAAAGAACGAGCATGGAATCATAATTTTTGATATCCTTGCCGACCAGATTCTTCTGGATGCGCTTGCCGTTCGGGATGGGGAGCTCAAGATCGGGACCCTCGGCATCGAGAATGTCGACGTCGAAGAGCTTGCTCCAGCCGTGTTTGATCATCGTGCGGCGGTGGGCGTCGGTCGTGTTGCGCTCGCCGGGATAGGCGGTGTTGCACTCAACGATGGTGCCGTGTACGGTCTCGACCATCGGCTGCCAGAACTCGGGCGTCAGAAAGTTCTGGTTGCCCGGTTCGCCGGAGTGCACCTTGACGGCGACCTTACCGGGCAGCTCGAGACCCACGGCCTTGTAGAGCTCCACGACCTTTTCCGGCGTGATCTGCTTGGAAAAATAAACCTTTGCTTTCATATTTTGATCCTCCTGCGGTGGATTGTTTACTGCTTGGGACGTATCTAATGCGAAGCGTCCCTATAAAAACAGCATAAAGCAAAAGTGCGCGGGATGCAAATGAAAAAAATGAAAGGACA
>ENA-UEOY01001119-UEOY01001119.1-human-gut-metagenome-genome-assembly--contig:-NODE-1119-length-10352-cov-3.435134_pt1 | contig 10352 bp, 6 predicted proteins | sample MGYA00242892_ERZ507900 | MGnify/ENA primary metagenome ERZ507900 (study PRJEB26167, sample SAMN06115427) | human gut metagenome | host: Homo sapiens | place: China:Henan | collected 2015-04-15 | study...
TGCGGAAAAACTGGAAATCCTGGCGGACAGCGCCAAATACGATGTAGCCTGTACCTCCAGCGGGGTGGATCGCCCCGGACGGCACGGTGCACTGGGCAGCAGTGCGGCGGCGGGCATCTGCCACGCCTTCACGGCGGACGGGCGGTGCGTCTCCCTCCTGAAGGTGCTCTACTCCAACGTGTGCAGCTACGATTGCAGCTACTGCGTCAACCGCCGCTCCAACGACAGACCCCGCGCGACCTTCACCCCGCGTGAGCTGGCGGAGCTGACCATCGGGTTCTACCGGCGCAATTATATCGAGGGTCTGTTCTTAAGCTCCGGCATCCTCATCAGTCCGAATTACACCATGGATCTGATTTACCAGACGCTCTACCGGCTCCGTACCGTCCATCACTTCAACGGCTACATCCACGTAAAAGCGATCCCCGGCGCTGACCCGGCACTGATTGAAAAGGCAGGATTTCTTGCGGACCGCATGAGCATCAATCTTGAGCTTCCCACGGCAAACGGGCTGAAACAGCTTGCTCCCTGCAAATCAAGACACACGATTCTCTCCCCCATGCGCCAGATCCAGAATGGCATCACGGAGAACCAGAATGAACTGATGGTCTACCGCAAAGCGCCGAAGTTTGTGCCCGCCGGGCAGAGCACACAGATGATTATCGGTGCTACCCCGGAGAACGACTATCAGATTATGCGTGTGTCCGAGGCACTCTATGAGAAGTTTCATCTGAAGCGCGTTTTCTACTCTGCGTTCATCAATGTCAACGGCGATTCGTCACTGCCGGTGCTCCCCGGCGGACCTCCGCTGCTGCGCGAGCACCGCCTGTACCAGGCAGACTGGCTGCTGCGCTATTACCGCTTTCATGTGGATGAACTTCTGTCGGAAGACCGCCCGAATTTTAATATTTATCTGGATCCCAAGTGTGACTGGGCATTGCGTCATCTCGACACATTTCCGGTCGAGATTAACCGCGCCAGTTATCAGACTCTTCTGCGCGTACCCGGAATCGGATACAAGTCCGCCCAGCGAATCGTCGCCGCCAGACGGGATGATGTACCGCACGAAGCTCGACGAGGACTATATCTGCTCTCATCTCATGGCAGACCACACGCAGGTTCCAACGGAGCTCCGCAACACCGGTTATCAGCAGTTGTCGCTGTTTGACACCGGACTTGCCCTGTGAGCCCACCGCCCTGATTACACATAGAAAAGAGGTATTTTACATGTATGTATTTATCTGTGAGGACAGTCTTGAAGGTATCTTTACCGGTGTCTATGACGCCTGCGCAAGCCGGCTCGGTCACCGCAATATCCGGCTTGCCACCGGCGAACCGGAGAATTACGAGCTTTTTTCCGAATATATTCACGTGGCTCCCTCCACGGATAAGACCGGCAAGGTGATCCGCACCATCACGTCCCGTTTCGGCATGCAGTTCTATGAGTCGATCTATCAGGCTGCAATGTCCGGCGAGCCATCCTCCGGCAGGAAGATGGACAAGGCAGACGCCATCTATGAGACCATCCTCCTCGCACTCGCAAGCGGAGACGGTCAGAAAGTGCTTCTTTCCTTAGGCGAACCGTGTGTCTACCGGATTTTTGAGCTCTGCCGGGCGACCAACCGCGAAGCCTGCCATCATCTCGAATTTCTGCGCTTCTCCGAGCTTGAGCACGGCGTTCTCTTTGCCACAATCCGTCCGAAGGACAACGTCCTTCCCTATCTGGCAGAGCATTTCACCGACCGTCTGCCCTCCGAGAACTTTATGATCTATGACGCCACACATCAGTCTGTCGCGGTGCACAAAGCGCTTTCCAGCTACATTCTCACAGATGCCGCAGATCTGGATCTGGAGAAAGTCAGCCGGTATTCCTCCGACGAGGAAGCCTTCCGGCAGCTCTGGCTGACCTTTTTTGATCACATTGCCATAGAATCCCGCAAAAATCCGGGCTTGCAGATGCAGTTAATCCCGAAGCGCTATTGGGCAGACACCCCGGAATATTCCCGCTTCTGCTGATTCGGGCAGACACCTACCGGACGCCGAATACACGGCAGGCATTTTCCCAGGTCGTCTGTTCCACCTCCTGCACAGAGACTCCTTTGATCTCCGCAATCCTGGCTGCCACATAAGAGAGATTGGAGGAATCATTGCGGGTTCCCCTGTGCGGCTCTGGCGCCATATACGGGCAGTCCGTCTCCAGCACCAGCTTGTCCTCCGGCACTTCCGCCAAGGCTTTCAGCGCCTTTTTGGCATTCTTAAAGGTCAGCACGCCGGTGAAACCGATGTACATTCCCAGTTTCAGTACCTCTCTGGCGGTCTCGGCACTGCCGGAAAAGCAGTGTACCACGCCACGGGGACGCATCTCCCGTAAGATGTTCACATAGTCCTCGGTGCAGTCCCGGGCGTGGATGATGACCGGCAGATCCAGCTGTTTCGCCAGATCCAGCTGCTCCCGGAACAACCGGATCTGTACATCCCGGTCATAGCCCTCATAGTGATAGTCCAGCCCGATCTCGCCCACGGCAACCACTCTGGGGTCTGCCGCCATGCGCTCCAGCTGCGCCAGATAATCTGCCGGCTGCTGCCCGGCGGTCTCCGGGTGGATGCCTACGGCGGCATAGAGGTAGTCGTAGCGCCTGGTCAGTGCGATGCCGGCGGCACTGTCCTCCAGCGTCGTTCCGGCGAGAACGGCGTGGACGATGCCCTCTTTCGGGAGCGCATCCAGCACCTGGTCACGGTCCTCGTCAAAGGCGCTGTCGGTGTAGTGGCTGTGGGTGTCAAAAATCTGCGTAAACATAGGGACTTCCTTTCTCCGGAATGCCTGTGCGGTTGTGGGGTTTGCTGAAAAAATCCCTGCCGGACAAGCGAAATCTATTCATATCTAAGACTTGCAATTTTTCCTGTTTCGTGCTATACTAAAGGGTATGCCGGCGAATGCAGCCGAATTTTCGGTGCTGCTCCCGGTCATAAAAAACGCAGTTTCATCATACCATATTTGATAGAAAAATGCAAGTGAGCGTGTTCAGACGCTGGGCAGGTCATTTTTTTCAGAAAGTCACCCGGTGTGCCTTGTGCTGAACCGGATATCGTAAGTTAATATAGGCTCCCCTAATAGGGCACCCGAAGGGTGTGCCTTGTGCTGAGCTGGCAAGCCGTAGGCTTGACTGAGGGGGCAATCCTCCTGTCAGTTTACGCTGACAGTTCAACACAAGACACACCCCTCAGACATCCTGTCAAGGGGAACCCATAAAACACATACCGCCGTTTCAGCGGCGAAAACCGTATCCAAAAAGGAACGTGATAGATCATGGAACAAGAACAGCAAAAACGCTATCGTGCATGGGCGGAGATCGACCTGAACGCCCTGACCCATAATGTACAGACCGTGCAGAAACTCCTGCCGGCGCAGACCCAGTATATGGCAGTGGTAAAAGCTAACGCCTATGGCCACGGAGATGAGGCGATCTGCCGGAAACTCTGGGAACTGGGTGTGCGCTGGTTCGCCGTCTCCAATCTGGAAGAGGCGCTTTCCGTGCGCCAGTTCTGCCCTTACGGCGAGATTTTCATTCTGGGCTATACGCCGCCGGAATTTGCGCCGGAGCTGGCACGGAACAACATCATCCAGGGCGTGCTGTCCATGGAATATGCCCGTCAGCTCCAGCACTTCGCCCACCAGCCGGTGCGCTGTCATATCAAGCTGGATACCGGCATGGGACGCATCGGGTTCCGGGGCGATTCTCCGGCGGAATGCGCCAAGGCGCTGCTGCCCCTGTTTGACCTGGAAAAGCTGTCTATCGAGGGCATTTACACCCATTTCGCTGTGGCAGATTCTCCCGAGGCAGACGATGTGGCATATACCCAGGCGCAGGAGGACAGCATCGTTGCCGTTTATGACGAACTGGCAAAGCTGGGGCATCCGCTGAAGCATCTCCACTTCATGAACAGCGCCGCCACCGTGACACGCCCCAACCCCAGGGCAACGCTGGCACGGGTGGGCATTATTATGTACGGCTTAGAGCCGAACTATCCCATTCACGTTCCCATGGAGCTGCATCCGGTGATGTCGCTCCGGAGCGTGGTCTCCCACGTCAAGACCGTGGAGGCTGGTGCGTGCATCAGCTACGGCAGAACATATACCGCTCCGGGAACACGCACCATCGCCACAGTCACCATCGGCTATGCAGACGGCTATGCCCGGCTGCTGTCCAATAAGGCAGAGGCACTGCTCCACGGCAGACGCTGCCCCATTGTGGGACGTGTCTGCATGGATCAGCTCATGCTGGATGTGACCGATGTGCCGGAAGAAGTCAAGCCCGGCGATGTGGTCACTATGTTCGGCACAGACGGCGGCGAGACCATCACCGCCGATGAGCTGGCAGCACTGTACGGGACGATCGGCTATGAGATCATCTGCGGCATTTCAAAACGTGTGCCGAGAGATGTGATCGGGGCGTAAGGAACGGCGATGGAAAAGAGAGACTCCTCAGTCAAGCCTACGGCTTGCCAGCTCCTCTATAAGAGGAGCCAAATAAAAAGTCTCCTCTTATAGAGGAGATGCCCGGCAGGGCAGAGGAGTCAATTTGCCCATTTTGAAAAGGCGCACTATAGGGGCGAACATCGTTCGCCCGAGACTCCTCAGTCAAGCCTGCACAGGATTTTCCATTGCAATTCCCGAAAAAATCAGGTACAATCATTCCTGTATAAAAAACTAAAATTTATAGTAGCTAAAATCTATAGAAGTTAAAATCTCTGTCTCGTGGGAATGCCTGCCGGACAAATTGTGAAAGCCGACGCAGATGCGTCACAGGAAAGGAGCAGCTATCCATGCTTGAAACACAGAAGATCCCCTATGCACTGGGAATTGACGTGGGTTCGACCACTGTCAAGACGGTTTTGCTGACAGAAGAAGGCAAAGTGCTTTCTTCCAGCTATGAACGCCATTTTTCCAAGGTCCGTGAGACCGTGTGTGCAAAGCTGGCACAGCTGGCGCAGGAATATCCGGATAGAAAGCTCCGGGTCAGCATCACTGGCTCTGCCGGACTGGGACTGGCGCAGGCGGCAGAGCTGCCCTTTGTCCAGGAAGTACACGCTGCGTTCCTGGCGGTCAAGCAGCGCTATCCCCAGGCAGATGTGGTCATCGAGCTGGGCGGCGAGGATGCGAAGATCATCTTTCTCACCGGCGGCGTAGAACAGCGCATGAACGGCAGCTGTGCCGGCGGTACGGGCGCATTCATTGACCAGATGGCGACCCTGCTGGACGTGAGCGTGGATCAGCTGGATAAAATGGCGCTGGCGGCAGAAAAGGTCTATCCCATTGCCTCCCGGTGCGGCGTGTTCGCCAAGTCGGACATCCAGCCCCTGCTGAACCAGGGCGCACGCCGGGAGGACATCGCCGCAAGCATTTTCCAGGCGGTGGTGGACCAGACGGTCTCCGGTCTGGCACAGGGCAGACGCATTTCCGGAAACGTCCTGTTCCTGGGCGGTCCGCTGTCCTTTTTGCAGGGACTGCGCAACGCCTTTACCAAGACGCTGGAACTGGACGAAGAACACGCCCTGTTCCCGGAGGACGGCAGAACCTTTGTGGCATACGGCAGCGCCGTTTCCGCATCGTCTCTGACGGATACCTATACCTTAAATGAACTGGAAGAGATGCTCCGGAACGCCAAGACCCAGACGGCACTGGTGGCAGACAAGCCGCTGTTCAGCTATCCAGAGGAATACCAGCGCTTCCGGGAGCGCCACGCCGCACACGATGTGGCACGGGGTGACTACCGCACCTATGCCGGAAAGGCGTACCTGGGCATTGACGCCGGCTCTACCACCACCAAGATCGTGCTGCTGTCGGAAAACCACGAACTGCTGTACGAGTTCTACGCCTCCAATAAGGGACAGCCGCTGGACTGCATCCAGCGGGAACTCTCTGCCCTGTATGAGGGGCTGAGTCCGGACTGCACCATCTGCGGCAGTGCCGTCACCGGCTACGGCGAGGATCTCATCCGTGCCGGACTGGGCGTGGACTTCGGCATTGTAGAGACTGTGGCGCACTTCAAGGCGGCATCGTTCTTCTGTCCGGAGGTAGATTTTATCATCGACATCGGCGGACAGGATATCAAGTGCTTTCAGATCAAGAACCACAGCATCGACAGCATCATGCTGAATGAGGCTTGTTCCTCCGGCTGCGGCTCGTTCATCCAGGCGTTCGCCGTGGCGCTGGGCTATGACATCGCCGATTTCTCCAGGCTGGGTCTCTTCGCTGAGCATCCGGTAGATCTGGGTTCCCGCTGTACCGTGTTTATGAACAGCAGCGTTAAGCAGGCGCAGAAGGATGGTGCAACGGTAGAGGATATCTCCGCCGGTCTGTCCGGTTCTATCGTCAAGAATGCCATCTATAAGGTTATCCGTGCGCATAACCCGGAGGAACTGGGACAGCACATCGTGGTACAGGGCGGTACGTTCCTCAACGACGCCGTGCTGCGCTGTTTCGAACGGGAGATCGGTCACGACGTCATCCGTCCGGCGATCTCCGGACTCATGGGCGCATTCGGTGCGGCGCTGTATGCCCAGGAGAAGAGCAGCGGCACCAGCACCCTGCTGAATACTCAGGAACTGAAAGACTTCTCCTATACGGCAAAGGCAGCCACCTGCAAGGGATGTACGGCGCACTGTGCGCTGAGCATCATCCGGTTCAATAACGGCGGCCGGTTCATTTCCGGAAACCGCTGTGAAAAGGGCGCAGGCAAGAAGGAGTCGGAGCAGATGCCCAATCTGTTCGAGTGGAAATACCGGCACATCCTGGCGCTGGAACAGCAGAACCAGCCGGAAGAGCCGAAAGCCACCGTGGGACTGCCGCTGGCGCTCCACTACTACGACCAGATGCCCCTGTGGCACACGTTCTTCACGGAGCTGGGCTTTGCGGTGAAGTTCTCCGAGGAAAGCACCCGGCAGACCTATTACAAGGGACAGAGTACCATCCCGTCAGATACGGTGTGCTATCCGGCAAAGCTGACCCACGGCCATATCGAGAGCCTGCTGGAACAGGGCGTGGACTTCATCTTCTACCCCTGCATGAGCTATAACATCGACGAGGGCGATTCGGACAATCACTATAACTGTCCGGTGGTGGCGTATTATCCGGAACTGCTTATGGCGAACTGCGAAAAGCTGAACCACAACAATTTCCTGTACCCGTTCCTCGACCTGAACCGCCGCAGCCACGTAGTAAAGACCCTGTCCACCATGTTCAGCCGCTATGCCACCAAAAAGCAGGTGGAGACGGCGCTGGAACACGGCTTTGCGGCGCTGGAGCAGTACCGGAAAGACATTGTGGCAGAGGGCGAAGAGATCGTCCGGCAGGCGAGGGACGCCGGAAAGCAGATCATCGTCCTTGCCGGCAGACCTTATCACATCGACCCGGAGATCAACCACGGCATCCATAAGCTGATCGGCAGCCTGGGGCTGGCAGTCATCACTGAGGACAGCGTGGCGCACCTGGCGCAGACGCCGGAACTCCAGGCGCTGAACCAGTGGACCTACCATTCCCGGATGTACCGTGCCGCCAAGTATGTCACCACACAGCCGGATATGCAGCTGGTACAGCTGGTGTCCTTCGGCTGCGGCATCGACGCTATCACCACAGACGAGGTGCGGCGCATCCTGGAGACCGGCGGCAAGCTGTATACCCAGCTGAAGATTGACGAGATCAGCAACCTGGGTGCCATCAAGATCCGCCTGCGCAGTCTCATCGCCGCTATGGAGCAGACACAGAACCAGACAGCACCGGAGACGGTGTGAAATCTTTTGTCAGTGAAAATTGTAGTATACTGTAATTTTCAAAATTCTATAGATTAGGCTCCCTTGAAAAGGCAAAAAACTCTTCTGTCCTGTCGGACACCTTTTCAAAGCGGGCAAACCGACTCCTCTGCCCTGCCGGGCATCTCCTCTAAAAGAGGAGACAATATGAAGCCTCCTCTTTTAGAGGAGGTGGCACGAAGTGCGGTCGGAGTCGCCCGCAGAGTTTCTCAGCATGATACAGCAGCGCAAAACTGCATCCCACCCAAAACCCAGAGCATTCCAAGGAGGTAACCACACCTATGGCATACGCAAAGTTTACACCGGAAATGAAAAAGACATATACCATTCTTGCACCCAATATGCTCCCCATTCACTTCCATCTGCTGATCCGCATCCTGGAACAGTTCGGGTATCATGTGGTGCTGCTGGAGTCTACTTCCCGCACGGTCGTGGAAGAGGGACTGAAAAACGTACATAACGACACCTGCTATCCGGCGCTGCTGGTAGTGGGACAGTTTATGGAGGCGCTGAAAAGCGGCAAGTATGACGTAGACCATACGGCGCTGCTCATCACCCAGACCGGCGGCGGATGCCGTGCGTCCAACTATATCCACCTGCTCCGGAAGTGCGTGGCGGAACAGTTCCCCAACGTGCCGGTGATCTCGCTGAACTTCGCCGGACTGGAAAAGGACAGCAGCCTGGAGCTGACGCCGGCGCTGTGCATCAAGATGGTGTACGCCGTGCTGTATGCCGATATGCTCATGACCCTGTTCAACCAGTGCCGTCCCTATGAGCTGAACGAGGGCGAGTCCCAGCAGGTGCTGGATGCCTGGCAGGAAAAGCTGCCAAAACTGTTCGAGAGCAGCAAGTATCTTTCCGCAGAGAAGATCTATGCCCAGATTCTGAAGGACTTCGCCGCCATCCCACGGAGCAAAAAGCCCAAGATCAAGGTGGGCATCATCGGCGAGATCTACGTAAAATATTCGCCGCTGGCGAACAACCATCTGGAGGACTTCCTCATCTCCGAGGGCTGCGAGCCTGTCGTGCCGACTCTGCTGGAATTTGTCCTGTACTGTGCGGCGAATACGGAGACCAACAGCCACCTGTATGACTACAAGAACTTCAAGACCCTGGCGTTCGGGCTGGGCTATAAGTTCCTGCACAGCAAGCAGGTGCAGATGATCAAGGCGATCCAGAAACACGGCGAGTTCACGCCGCCGCACGATTTCGAGGATCTGCGCCGTGCTGCGGATAAGTATATCAGCCAGGGCGTTTCCATGGGTGAGGGCTGGATGATTACCGCCGAAATGGCAGTGCTGGCGGAGACCGGCACGGAGAATATCATCTGCACCCAGCCGTTCGGCTGTCTGCCCAACCACATCGTGGCAAAGGGCATGGCGAGAACCATCAAGAACGCCTATCCCAACGCCAATATTGTGGCGATCGACTATGACCCCGGCGCAACACGGGTCAACCAGGAAAACCGCATCAAGCTGATGCTGGCGAACGCCCGGATGGAGCAGGAGAACAAGGTCTGATGGTGAAGTCCATTTGTTTTACCGGACATCGGCACATCGCCAAAGAAAAGCTGCCGACGGCGCTGGCAGAGCTGCGGCGTGTGCTGGAAACGGCGATCCCACAGGGATTTGTGGATTTTTATGCCGGCGGTGCGCTGGGATGGGATACCTACTGCGCACAGACCGTGCTGGATCTCCGGGAGGAGTATCCCTGCATCGCCCTGCACCTGGTATTGCCCTGTTCCCGTGCGGAGCAGACGGCACGCTGGACAGAGGCACAGAAAGCCGCCTATGACTGCATCTACCGGGAGGCGGATTCCTGTGAGTTCGTCTCCGTGGACTATACCAAGGATTGTATGCGCCTGCGGAACAAGCGCCTGGTGGAGCTGGCGGACTGCTGCGTCTGTTTCTGCGGCGAACCGGAGGGCAGGAGCGGCACGGCGCAGACCGTCCGCATGGCACGGCAAAAGGGCATCCCGGTTATCAATCTGGCATCGTGAAATACAAAAGCCACGTCGGCGTGACGTGGCTTTTTTTGCGTATGGAAAGGGATGCTCAGTTCCGGGCAGCAGCCTTTTCGTTTCGCCGGAACAGCAGACGGAACAGCCAGCGCACCAGCGGTCCGATGTAGAACACCTGTAAGATCAGTGCCGCCGGAAAACACTGCCCGGCAAGCTGGATCCAGCGTGGGAAAAAGCCCGGGTTTACGCCGCCGTGGAGCAGGGATGCGAACAGCGTCACCGCCGGGACGACCATGGAGACCGTCAGCCCCTGCACCACCAGGGTGAACAGGATCTGGGGCAGTTCCCGTGGGTGCAGCAGTTTCAGTGCGATGCGTGGCGCAATGCGGCTGACACCGAAAAAGACCAGCAGGAACACGAAAGCGAATTCGATCCACATTTCTCGGATGGACTGGGCGAACAGACCATAGGTCACGCCGCCTGCCCGGAGCGCCCCGGTATAGCAGGTCATGGAAAAGACCATGCAGAATACCATCAAGGCGGTAAAGACCACGCTTTCCAGTTTTTTTTTTGGCATATGCAG
>ENA-UEOY01001122-UEOY01001122.1-human-gut-metagenome-genome-assembly--contig:-NODE-1122-length-10344-cov-133.030876_pt1 | contig 10344 bp, 6 predicted proteins | sample MGYA00242892_ERZ507900 | MGnify/ENA primary metagenome ERZ507900 (study PRJEB26167, sample SAMN06115427) | human gut metagenome | host: Homo sapiens | place: China:Henan | collected 2015-04-15...
TTTGGCTGTGGTTTCAGTCAGACCCAATTGTGTGACAATTTGTTCGGTCCTGATTTCTTCTTTGTCGTCCATAAAAACTATGATATCGGCCAGTTTTCCTGCCAAAGTTGGTTTTATCGACCATTTATCGACCATTTCTTGCTGAATTGCCGTTTTATCGACCATCTCATCTGATGTTGATATAAGGAATTGGTCGATATCTTGCTTCAGATGTTCGCAATGCAGTTTCGCCATACAGTTGATGAAGATGTCAGTGTCCTCAGCTTCTCTGGTGTCAATGAGTGCTTGGATGTATTCAGCTTTATCTTCCTTATATACCTTTGTTGGCAATACATCATATTCCATTTGCAGAAGGTTCATAAGCAGACGGCTTGTCCTACCATTTCCGTCAGCCCATGGATGGATGGTTACAAGATGGTAGTGCGCCCAGAAACTCAGTTCGTATATAGACAATTCGTCTGTCGTGTCTATTTCTTTGCGACGTTTATTAAGTTCCTCGCAAAACTCCTTCAGTTTCATTGGCACCTTCATCCAGTTCATATACGACCGTCCACCGGCACCAGCTGTTACATTCAGTTTGCGAAGCTCTCCTTTCGAAGCATCAAAGCTTCCGCCTAACGAATTGTATTCACCGCCAGTACGAGCCATTACTTTTGCAGCAAGAGCAACAAGAGATTCTATGGTGATATCCTCATGTCGCTTTATCCAAATGCGGCCATAGTCGTAAGCTGCTTTCAGGTCGAGGTTCATCAGCTGTTCTATCATTGGCTTTCCTTTTGCCGTAATGCCCTCGTCGAAGAGCAACTGCGCTTCCACCTCTGTCACCGTGCTGCCTTCTATGGCTGTACTATGAGTAATGATAGAGTACAGATAGAACTTTTCATAGTCTATCTGTTCTGTTATGCCCAACTCCTTATGGCGTTTAAGCAAACGCTGCATGATGTCTTTTATCTCTTGTTTCATTGCTTTCTTTGTTCGTATGTTGAGATTTTATCCCAGTACTTGTGCGAGATTACTGCAGTACAGTGGGTAGATTACTGCAGTACAGTGGGTAGATTACTCGAGTATTGCGCTGAGATTACTATACGTTAGTCGTACCAGTTGATGGTTTCCTCGTAGGCGTCGAACTTCATTTCTTCCTTTACGCCAACCTTTTTCAGGGCTTTCTGTATGAACTGCTGCTCGCCGGGCGGTATGAGACGTGCGCCACGGCGACGCTCGAAGTAAGGGTTGCGTCCCCACTCGCTGATGCAGATGGCCATGAAACTGGCGTACTGATCGGGGAACATACGTCGTTGGAAGTTGGTGAAGCCACGGGCGTATACCATAGGGCGATTGCTGCGATAATATGCGCAAGAGGCGTCCTGCGTGCATCGGGTGGGGTTGATGAGGCGCAGCAGCTCGTCGGTCTTCAGCTTCATGGCGTGGGCTATCTGATGCAGGCAACTGGCTGACATGGGGCAGTCGCTATGCTCGCATACGGGATAGTTGGTTGGTAGTGATGTATATTCTTTTCTCGGCATAATATTAGTTTCTTATTTTGTTGATTGTTTGCTTGTTACATTACTCAATTCCTTACCTTCTACCATAAAGATAAGGAACTCTACCGTGCTATTTCGTATTTCAAACTTTTGTCCTATTCTAATTATAAATTTTAAATTGTAAATTATAAATTAACAGAAATTTGGCTCCGCCCAATCTCTCTTCGCTCGGCATAGCTCAAGCAAGCTTGGCTCTGCTCTCACTCAATCGAGATTTCACCCTGCTGAAGGATAGTGATTTCATTCAATGGAACATCAGGAGTCAGCTCGTCTTGCAGGCCATAGATGTCAATGAACTGGCGGTTGAGCTCTTCCTCGTTTTTATGCAGCTGCATAAACTTGCGCTCCCACTTCGTCTTGTATTGCTCCATACGCCATTCCAAGCTGCCTAACTTTGGGGCAGCAGGGTCGATGCAGATATGTTCGCCCGTTTCCTCGAAATGCTTCTCTATCTTGTAATCGATGTTCTCCATGTAGGTGTCGGTATCGATGGATAAGAGCTCATTGCGCTGGAAATCCCAGGAGGTTTCGTGGACGTCCCAGTCGAGCTTGGAGATTAAATAAGAGCTATCATATAGGTGTATTATTGATTCTGTGAAGATTTTCTTAATTACAGGCATTGAGAGAATATCTCTAACCTGATAGTTCAGTGTTGGAGCAATAATTTGAAACATATATTTTGCTACAATACTATTCAAGAATGCCACAATTGATTTTGTTTGTTCAATATTAGCGACAAATATACTTGTTCCTGCTTTTTCAAAGGTTTCAGAATCATGCAATTTACGAAAAGATGGATTCCCTGAACATATATATGACCAAGTTACTCCATTTTTAAATTGAAGTTCTTCAGGAATAATTCTTGCAATTGAATCTTTATGATAGTGTTCTTTAGCTGCTTTAGTCCAAAGGATTACATTATCAACATTGCCATAATAGCGTCTAAATCCACCGCCTCTTGCACAAAAAGCCCAATAATCTTTATTGATATTAATATTATTAACTTCCCAGAATAATCTTATAAATCTTTTGTTATCTCCAGTTATATTCTGACCGTTAGATATTGCAAAATCAGATATGAATGTTTTGTGATCAAAAGCTGCTATCATTTTCTCACTCACCCAATAGCCGATAGGCGCACCTGGAATCTTCTCAAAGTTCTTCTGCTCAATGTTTGGATAATTTATAGTGTACAATTTAGAATTTATAATTGCAGTTCCGTTGCCTTGTTTTGCCTCTATAAACAAGCGTTCCTTGTCTGCACAATTCTTTCCATCCACGAGACGATAGTACACACCACCTTGTTCACTTGGTTCATGCTTGCTGAGTACAAAAGCTGTGTTCTGCACAACCTCACCTGACAATTCATCGAATGTGCGAGGACCAAGATGGAGCATGTTGTCGATGTTGTAGTGGGTCAAGAACTGCGTGCGCAGCTTCTCAAACGAACTGAGGAACATCCAACTCTGCATGTTGATTTGCGCCATTTTGCCGCCATCAATAAGACGCTCCATGCCCATCTGCATGAACACAGAGAAGAGGTCTGCCTTACCCTCTTCATAGTTGTCCTTCACATACTTGCTCAATACGCTGTTCATCTTGCCACCACCCATATATGGAGGGTTCATCACCAAAGCATGATAATTCTCCGTTAGGGCGAGAATCAAGCGGAATCCATCTATCAGATTCTTGAAAGCCTCTGTATATTTTGGCTCAGCGTCATAAGCATTCACTGCCTCAACCAAGTGCTCACGAGTATCCTGGCTTATTTCGAATCGCATGATGCTGCCCAAAGAGTCAGCATCCTTCATGAGGTCGAAGGCATCCTCTAACTCTTTTCTATCTACATTGATCCAATCCAAATGGTAGGCACAAACGAAATGACCTAAAGTATCCTTTATCGTATAACTGTCGCATACAGGCATCGTTAGCACATTAGGCAAGCAATGCGCATCGGCAAAGGCAGCATCCTTCTGGCAAGCCTTCATCAGAAGGGCAAACTGGCTCAACTGCTTGGCACGGGTGTCGAGGTCGATACCCGTGAGGTTGTGACGGAATATATTCTCCACAGCCTCTCCACGACCATAGCCTTCGGCAATATAAAGGTCATAGAGCAGGTCGAAACATTCGTTGAGAATATGACCGGAACCGCAGGCGAGGTCGGCTACCTTTAGTTCCTCAAGGGAGGAGTAATTTATAGTGTATAATTTAGAATTTATAATTGGCTGCGCCGTGGTGTTGGCTGCCCCGGAATTATAAATTTTACATTCTGAATTATAAATTAGATAACGCCATTTTTTTTGCAGCTGAGTCTCGTATGGATTATTGTCCATATAGATTCTGCCTACAGTGTTCTGCACCATGTACTTCACAATCCAGTTAGGGGTGAAGATCTGGGTGGCTGCAGGAATCTCATCAGCCTCGAACTTGCCCTTCTGGGCAAACACCTCGTCCTTGCGTTCAGAGATATAGAACTGGTAAAGCCATCCAATCAACTCAGGTGACTGGAAGTCTTCATCGGTGATAAATTCTGTATGGTTGAGCATATCCACAAAACCGCCTGCTGCTAGAATATTGTTTGGCAGGAGCAACTCGGTGTAGTCGGCAATACTGCCGAAACACTGGTTGATGATAGGGTTGTCGTGGCACCAGGCTGTGATGAGGATGGCAAACTGCTCTGTCACCTTGGTGTCGTCGTCGAGGAGTTCCACGAGTCGCTGGCGCAACTCTTCCTTCATCTGTGGAATGCGTCCCTGTCGGGCTTCATCCACGATGACGGGAGTGCGTGCTGCATCAGCATACGCCAGAACCGGACTACAGAGATTGTTCTTCTGCAGGATTCGGATGGCGCAGAGGCGGTTGAACCAGGTGTAGGCAGCTTCCTCATATACCTCGCTGATTCCTTTCTGCTGAATACGGTTATAGAGTGACATCCACTGATAGTAGAAGCCCTCTGTCTGCAACTGCTCATTCCAGAGAGAACCGCCCTGCATGAGCTGAGGCTTGTTCGCCTCAGCCACGTTGCCGTTCTTGTCGAAACCAAGCGTAGTAATCTTGGCAGCAATGCCGGCCTTCAATATATTTCGTGCTTCAGTTGCGAAGCGTTTGATTCTGTTTGTATCCACTTTTGTTAATTTAAAATTTATAATTTAAAATTTATAATTGAGCTGCACTCATTGGTTTACAATTTGTGATTTGCTTTTGTGGTCTTGATAATGGAGGTAAGCAACTTCGCCAACTCTACACATTCAGGATAGATGCTGTTGTACATCTCTTTTGTGATGTAGTCGGTCTCATACAGCAACTCAAGCCAGTATAGGGTTTCATTCGCCTCCTTGATGGAAATTTGAAGTTTGGCTAAGAATTCAGCCTTACTCTGTGAGTGCAAACCTTCTCGTATATTGGCACCAATACTGGTTCCGCTTCGTAGGCATTGCTTTCCCAAAACGTATTCGCGTTTATTCTCGGTAAGCCACTTGTACATACGTATTATTCTAATGGCAAAAGCCTTGCTCTTTATCTCAATGACGTTTTGTTCCATAATTATAAATTATAAAATATAAATTATAAATTACCTAACTACCATCACGCTGTCACCATTCTCTATAGCTTTCATCAGTTGCGTGCGCAGACGACTGAGATAATCGTCTATGTCGGCAGTAGTTTCGAGAGGATGAGAGGTCTTGGTGTTGAGCGTTATGTTCTTTACCTTCTTTTCATCGTCATTGTCGTCGTCCTTAGTGGCGGCAAGAATTTTAACCACCTGTTCCTGATAAAACTCGTCCGTGCTCAGATTGTTCTTGAGCTGAAGAATGTTAGATGGAGAGGTCTTCAGGTGTATTGTAACGTCCTCCTTTGCAAGTATATTAACGTCCACATTGTTCTTCTCGCATATATGGCGCAGCTGACGGAAGGTATCGGTATAGGCATCGCGCACCTGACTACGCAGGTTGTCGCGCACACTGTTGAGGATGCCAGACAGCTGGCGTTGCAGCTTGATGTAACCACGAAGACCAGATATTGGCCATGGGTCGTTCTTCAGCTTACAGAAATCGGTTATTGCTCCCTGCATCTCCATCGGAACGAATGGGAAGTTATACTGGTTGCCGTCCTGGAATTGGATGAGCTGCTTGTATGTATCAAGCTGATCATGAGTAAACTGCACCACCTCCTTGCACTTGTCAATGAGCACTTTGGCTTCATCCTTGGCTGCGATGACGAGGTTGAAGAACTTCAGCGGATCACGCTCGTTAAGCCATGACTCGTAGAGGTCGATAGCTTCACGGATAGGCTGGCAGAACTGGTAGCCTGCTATCTGCTGCTCAATATCCTTATAGCCCTTGATGAACTTGGCAAGACTGTGGTCGCTCTCTATGTCTCGGCAGGCACGGAAGAGCTGGGTGCTGTCTGTAGAAGTAGGTACGGCAGAAATACCGAAAATATCTTTCCATGCAGCAATGAAATTCTGGATTACCTGCGGAGAAATGACCTTAGCCTGACGCAATGTGAACTTGTTTGACTCGCTGACGATTCGGTTGGCAACGGTTGATGTCTCTACATTAGGATTGTTAGCGTATGAGTAGTCACGGTTATGATGACGTACCAACTCATTGATAATATAGAGCGTGCAGATATTGTCCCATCCGTATGGAGCCTTGGCAAATTTGGCAAGCACGTCAGAAACGTTTACCTCGGCAAACTGCTTGTTGAGATAAATCTCCACTTCATGCTCTGCATCAGTAAGTACGGCATTCATTCCATCGTAGTCGCCAGGGTTGACATTGCGGAGAATGGCCTTCTTCAACTGCTCTGTAGTGCGAGGCATGCTTGGATAATCTACCAGATTAGCCTTGGTATAGATGCTGGAAAGATGCTTATCCATCGCCACACGATAGCGGTCGTTGCCACGCTTCTGTCCCAGTTCGGCTTCATCTATCACGCTGAGGCCGGAGATGATAGGGCAGGTGTCGAGAATCTTCTCAAACTCCTTTCGGATGATTCCGTCGTAAAGTTCGTTGGCACGTTTTTCAAACTCATCACGTGTCTTTTTGTTGTCCTCGCTTGTTACCGGAGTAGCCATATAGCGGTTTGCCTGGCAATACCAGTAGAAGGCATTGTACAGACGCTTGTTGTCACGATATTGAGGACCCACATAGTAAACCATGCGGTTGACATTGCTGTTCTGCAAAGCCAACTGCTCAGCACTTTCGTAGTCAGCATCCATCACGAACTCTACCTGCACATCAGGATTGTTGCTGAGGAAGGTGCGCTGCTTGATGGTAAGTCCCACGGAGAAACTGCGTGTCTTATACTGCTCCTTGTTGCGGAGAGCCGTAATGTAGCGGTTGAAAATTTCCTTCAGCTGCTCTGCCTGGGTGTTGTTGTCAACCACCTGACTCTGAATGAGCTGAGCCACCTTCATTTCTTCTTCACTATAGAAAGCGTAGGTCTCGGGAGCACCATTCTTGCCCTGCTCACGACGGATGATGTTGTTGTCGCAAAGGAATTCAATCACCTTTTCCACCTCGTTCTTGATGTTAAGGCGAGGAGTCTCCATATCGTTGATAAGGAGTGAGGTTACATTATCCAATGTGGCTGGGAAGACCAGCTGGTCGGTCTGCGAGATGTTACAGATCATGAAGAGCACATTGGCTACTCTCACGGCAAGACGGGTGCGCTCTGGGCGGTCGGTCTGGTAGGTGTGAGCCATGCGCAAAGCATTATCCACAGCCTTTTGTCCACGAGCCTGCAATCCTTCTTCGAACATATTATTATAGAGTTCGTCGAAAGAGATGAACTTGCCCAACTCTGCATCCGCATTCGTCTTGGCTGTAGAGTGGATCACCTTGATGATGCTTCGCTCGTTACCCTTTACTTCCTTGGCAACATAGCCGAGGTTGAGGAACGAGTTGAATACCTGCATAATTAGCTTGAACTGATAAGGCACGAAAGGGTAGTAGTCCACGAAATCATCCTGTGATTCGTAGCTACTATATGATGTAGGCAGCTTGAACTGAAGGTCGAAACCTGCCTTATATTTGTTGTAGAGTGCCGCAAGCTCTGGTTTTACTTCCTCTTTCTTGTCGAGAATACGCTTCTGGGTAATCACCTCTGGCTGTGTGCCTTTCAGGGAAACCTTCACTTCGAAGCGTCCCTTAATTTTGCCTTCCTTGTCCTTCTCTTCTGCAATGTGGCAATCGTCCATAATCTCAGAAAGGTCTTGCTGGGCGGTACAAGCCACCCATACCTTGTTGTCGCAAGCCTCAGAGAGTTTGGTGATAATCTCCTGGAGGTTGAGATAGCGGTCACGTTCCTTGTTGATGAACTGGCTCACCTCATCGGCAAGGAGGATAAGACGATAGTCATCGCCCTTGTCCTTCAGGTAGGAAGCCAATTCCATACCGAAGCGGTCGATGCTCATATTGGTGTCGCGCTTGATGATACGCTCACGGATGCTATCTACAGAAAGGGTAGGGGCAAGCTCCTTTGCAATATCCAATACCCAATCCAGCTCGTTGTCAATCAGGTCGGCAGCCATACCTGGGTCGTTCCAGTCGCCACCTTCCTCAGCAATGCGCTCCTTGAAGGCTTCGAACACGCCTTTCTCGGCAAGAGGTTTCTCCAGGTTCTGTGCCAGGGTGATATTGAACTTGTTGAAGCCACGCTTGCCGTTGAACTCATTCCAGAATACGTGAAGGAAAGCCTTCTTCTTGTCTGTAGAGTTGTCGTAGCTGGTTTCCAGGTTGAAGATGCAGGTGTCGATGGTGGCACGCTTCAGCCAGTTGGCGATGGAGAGCAACTCGTCGTAATCGAAACTGAGGTTGTGCTTCTCGTCGAGTGGGTCGATGGCTTTTACTGCATCGAGCAGACGTGAGACAGCATCCTCACGGGTTGATGGAGTGATACAGTAGTCGAGGTATTTCAGGAAGTGAGACTTACCCGAACCATAGTAACCGTCAATCCATATACCTACATGGTCGTATGGCTTGTTATTCTTGATGGCATCGAGTATGCGGAAGAGACCATTGATAATCTCATCCGTAAACACGTATTCCTGTATTTCGATGCGTTCTGTCTCTGGGTCAAACTTGGTAGCACTGACGGCAGGATTGACAGCACGGTTGATTGGCTTGCTATATAAATCTTTTAATATCATGATTCGCTTTTAAATTGATGCTTGAAACTCGTCGTTCAGAACTCTTGCCCGGTAAGTATGGTTATCAGACAAAGTATCGAACAGACGGAATGAATTCTGTTCACGGTGACCTGGGTAGAAGACAATAATCTTGTAACTATTGGTTTCGTTGTAGTTCTCGTAGAGAGCTAGAAACTCATTGACTCTCAGATAGGGGAACATACTGCCGATGCCATAAATGAAAACATAGGGACGCTGATATTGGTCCTTGATATGGGTATGAGCGATAATTCGTTGCTGGATGTATTGCATGAACTCAGGAGAATGGGCATTACGGGTCAGCGTGTCCTGGGTGTTCTGTGCCTTGGACGGATCGTTCTGCTCTTTCTCCAACTGGTATTTCAGCATGGATGGATGACGCAAAAACTTCTTCTGGTCGAGAAAGTTGCAAAACTCCTCAAACAGATTCAGCGTAAGCACATCCACATAGTTGATAGGGCGAATGAGATTCGCCTTGAACCCCTGTATCTGCCGACGGATGTCATACTCCTTCTCTGCCGGATATTGGTAGATGAAGAAGTTGTAGGTAAGGTCGCCATTCTCCGTGTCCTGGAAACCAGGGCTGTTCAGTTTATCATCAAGTTCTTTTATCGTCATATCACATTGATTTCTTTATGTTATCTATTTCGTATGGCTGCAGGAGGCAGGCTTCCAAAAACCATGGTTCTCCCTTTGCCAAGTAGTAGTCGTAATTATTGCAGACCAGGGAATGAAGACGGTCGTCATTGGTCAGCATTCCAACCTTTCTCAGGATTGTGAGATATGCACTTGCAACCTTTCCCTTTGTAGAGTCACTCCATGAGTCAACAAACTCGTCTTTAGCAGAGATTTCATTGAACTCCATCATGAGGTCTTCCTTGTCTATGCTCTTCGATATACTGTTCCACTTGCGCATGGTTACATTCACGTGGAAGTCGAAACATATCTTATATGTTTTGAGCATCACATAGAACAGAGCAATGACCTTGTTACTAACGCTCATTTCCTTGAAGTCATTCCAAAATGAAGGAGGCATTGTTTGATAACGCCTCTTAATCTCGTGAATGTTTCTTGAACGAGCTGTTTCTGCATTTATATGCAGCAGATTGTTATTAACCTTTTCTTCTTGGAGCAGTTCTTCACTGTTCTCCGCTTGAAGTAAAGGCAATAGGGTGAGTGTCTCTTCTAAAAGAAAGCCCCCACCTGTCAATGCTGCTGTATATGGACTGTTATTCTTATTCATTATTATTAAATACTTTTGCAAATGTAATACTAATCGGTGCAGTCTATATGCATTTCATCATAATTCTGCAAATTACGACGTAGATTTGCCAATATCTCCTGTTTGAAAGGCTCTGGTCCGAGCACTTTAACGTCAAATCCAAACGAAAGTATCAATTGCGTAAACTCGTATGTAGGTCGTACTTCAACAGCCAGAATACGATTTTCCGCATCTACTATTTCCTGCGAATGGTGCAGGGGCTTGGACACTATATAAGGATATTGCTTTTTGGAGAATTGAAGCAGAACCTTAATCTTTTCAACGTCTGATGGCGGTATTGTAACGCCGAATACATCATCGAAGTAGTGTTCAAAATCGACCTCTTTATTTGGTATGTATGCCACATC
>ENA-UEOY01001125-UEOY01001125.1-human-gut-metagenome-genome-assembly--contig:-NODE-1125-length-10335-cov-3.960616_pt1 | contig 10335 bp, 10 predicted proteins | sample MGYA00242892_ERZ507900 | MGnify/ENA primary metagenome ERZ507900 (study PRJEB26167, sample SAMN06115427) | human gut metagenome | host: Homo sapiens | place: China:Henan | collected 2015-04-15...
CTGAGAAGTTCAAAGGAATGGAGCTTGTGGCAGAACCCGTGGAAAAGGTGAATGTGACTCTTGATGGCATCATCTTAAGAGAGGAAGGCAGGAACATTTCGCCTACGATTTATATCAATGACATGTATAAGAAGTATCAGGACTGTGGTGATCTTGAGGAAACACTTATGGCTGCATGTGACTTTATGGAAAGGGCATATGAGCAGGCTCCGGTTGTTGATGTGGACAGCATTATGAGGGATGCTAACGAGAAGATTGTATTCCAGCTCATCAATACAGAGCAGAATAAAACATTTTTGGAACAGGTGCCTCACAGGGAGTTTCAGGATCTCTCTATTGTGTATAAGGTAATAATCAGTGCCGATAAGGATGCGGTGCAGAGTTCAAAAATTACAAATGAATTTGCGAAAAGACTTGGGATGAGTGAGGAACAGCTCTTTAAGTGTGCTGCTGAAAACACAAGAAGAATCTTCCCACCTGTAGTACGAAGCATGAATGACATTATGAGAGAAATGTTCGCAAGTGATGGGATGCCACAGGAGATCGCAGAGATGATGATAGCTGAGATTCCACCGGAACAGACGATGTGGGTGATTTCCAATGAAAAGGGTATCAATGGTGCAGCATCCATGCTTTATGAGAATGAGCTTCATGAGCTGGCAGAGAGTTTAGAGAGTGACCTTTATATTCTCCCTTCGAGCGTGCATGAGGTTATTGCAGTATCTTCAGATATGGGAAGCCCTGAGATGCTTGCACAGATGGTAGTCGAGGTAAATATGCAGGAGGTGTCTTTGGACGAGAGACTTTCCAATCAGGTATATCACTATGATAAGGATTTAAGAAAACTCACCCTTGCAACTGATACACCAAACAAGAGACTTGATGGTATCGTTGCAGAACCTCCCCTTGTATATGACGCGAAGGAAAAGTCCAGATAGGAGGCAGCTATGGAGCAGGAACTTACAATGGAAGAACTCATTGCTCTCATAAACAGCCAGAAAGGTGACTTTGTGATCCGTGTCGAGTTTGGAGAGGAGGCGGTGTCTGATGCCAAAGAAGAATGACTTCAAGCTTGATGTGGTTTCGGTAAGACTTGTAAAGGATGCTCCGATTTATTCGGAGCATACCTTTAACAATCCGGCGGATATAGCTGCTGTCATGGGAGACTGTATGTGCCAGTTTGACAGGGAAGTAGTGTGTGTGGTCAATCTAAGGTCAGATTTAAAACCTATCAATGTGCATTTTGCAAGTGTTGGCTCTTTAAATGAGGCAATGGCACATCCGAGAGAACTGTATAAATCAAGTATCTTAAGCAATGCCGCAAGCATGATGTTAATCCATTGTCATCCATCCGGAAATGTATTCCCAAGCAAGGCAGACACGATGATGACAGACCGCATGAACAAGCTGTGTGAGCTGATGGGAATACCTCTCATTGACCATATCATAGTCGGTGGAGACAATCGTGAATTTTTCAGTTTCAGGGAAAAAGGCATGATTGATAATCCTAAGATTACCCTGAGCACAGATTACCGGACACTTGATATCAAGTCACCGCTTGTAGCAGAGCAGGGAAAGGCAAGGTGAAAGCATGGATGGAAGATTTACGGATGAAGAGCTTGCCATAGCAAAGAGTGTTGATCTGTGTGCTGTGGCTGAAAGCCTTGGATATACAGTAAAGAGGATTGGCAAATACCACACTTTAAAGGAGATGGATTCCATCCGTATCTATAACAGAAGCCATTGGTACAGATGGTCAAGGCAGTTTGACAAAGGCAACAATGGCGGCTCACAGATAGATTTCTTACGGGTATTTTGTGGAATGAGTGTAAAAGAGGCTGTGTTCTGGCTTTTAGATTTTGCAGGATACAGAAGAATCGAGAATCCTGTAAAGCAGCCACTTGTTCATCAGGTATCGAAAAAGCAGACAGAAGAGAGAAAGCCATTTGTCCTACCGGAACCGGCGGGAGATAATTCCTATCTTATTTCATATCTGAATCAGGAGAGAGGAATCAGCAGAGCAGTCATAGATCTGTTTTTAAAAGAAGGACTGATTTATGAGAGCAGGCATTACCATAATGTTGTTTTCAGAGGAAATGATAAAAATGGAGTGACAAGGTTTGCAAGTATGCGAGGAGTGTTTGATAAGCAGGGCAAGCCATTCAAGTGTGATGTCACGGGCAATGATAAGAACTATGGATTTAATGTGGTAAATGAAAACAGTACAGAGCTTGTAGTATTTGAGGCTGCAATCGACCTTATGAGTTATGTGGATATCTTCACGGATTATGAATCAAATAAGCTGGCACTTGGGATGCTTGCAGATGCACCACTTGAAACATTTCTTCGGGAACATCCGCAGATAACTTCCATCCGGTTCTGCCTTGATGGAGATGAGCCGGGGAGAAAAGCAGCAGCTGAACTTATGAGAAAGTATTATGAGCTTGGATATGAGGTAGAAGACTGTCCGCCTCCAGCCGGATATAAGGATTACAACGAGTGGCTTGTGGCGGCAAAGCTTAATCTGAATCAGATGAATCAGAGAGCAGATGAACCAGTCAGGGCATGAAATATGCCTTATGTAAAGAGTGGTGGCAGAAAGCGCCGTCAAAATAGCAAAGTGATGGCAAAATCCGCCACCAGAATAGGAAAGTGATGGCAGAAAACGCCACCAAAAAATTCTGTCGTAAAATTATATATTTTTGGATGTGAAAAAGTGGTGGCTGAAAGCGCCATCAAAATAGCAAAGTGATGGCAAAAAACGCCATCAAATTATAAAAATGGTGGCAAAAAGCGCCACCATAGTATAAAACAGAGGGTTTTAGGGAGATTTTCTCCCTAACTAGATGGCATTAGGACAGAGATGTCTCTAATGCGTATCTAGCCGTAAACCTAAGAGGTTCAGACAGGCGTGTAGGTGGAAGAGATATACAAAACACGGATAAGGGAGGTGCAGGAAAGCAATGGATAAAGAACTTACAATAATCGCAGAACCAGAGGAACTTATTGCCTGGGCAGACACATTTGATATCTTACTAAACCCTTCGATAGAGGATGCTGCAATTCTGCTTAACTATATGGAAGGACATGATTATGCCATTGGCATAGATTCAGATGGGAAGATGTACAGGCAGGATATTGCTGAAGAGAATGGCGAGATAGAACCATATTCGATTGATGATGTTATAGATATTGTCTGTGAATGGAACTATGAACTGATACTTGATGCGGAAGCACACAGGAGTGATCCAAAGGATTTTAACGACTATAACGAGTATCAGAACAAGTATGAAAGTCTGAAAGCAGATGAAAAGAGACTGGACAGATTGTTTGATAAAACCAGTTATGGTAAGGAACTTATAGAAGTTGCCACAGAGCTTGCAGACAGGGTTATTGCCCAGCTGGGTAATAAAGAACTGGAAAAAGCTGCTGTAACAGTAGCAGAGGGAGTAAGAGAATACAGTACGGGTAAGAGAGGAAGGTGATTCTATGGCGGATAAAGTTCATTGTATAAGGAAAACACTAAGACTTATGCCACAGGAAGCGAAGGTACTTTCTGATAAGGCAAAGGCAAATGGAATGAATGAAGCCGAATATATCAGGCTTCTAATCAGTCAGAAACCAAATGATTATCCGGAAGTAAGGAAACTTCTTAAAGAGCTTATCAATGAGATAAACCGAATCGGCATTAACATCAATCAGATTGTATTTAACAGCAATGCACAGCTGTATTCCAAGAAAGATAAGGAACAGCTTGTGGCATATATGAAAAAGCTGAATCAGTCTGTCAGCGAGGCGGTGGTAAAGATTGGCAATCAGTAAGATACTTCACATGAAGGACAGCGGGAATTCTTTTCATGCAAGGCATTTGAAACGGGCACTGGATTATGTGATGAATCCTGAGAAAACGCAGGGAGGAAGACTTGTGGGAGCTGTTAACTGTCAGGCAGATATGGCTTTTGAACAGATGATGGATACAAAGAAGCAGTTTGGAAAAACAGACAAGCGACAGGGGTATCACATCATTCTTTCCTTCAAAGAGGATGAAGTGGAACCGGACAGGGCTTTTAAGATAACACAGAAGTTTGTAGCAGAATATCTTGGTGATGCCTATGAAGCGGTATTTGTGGTTCATGATAATACAGACCATGTTCATTCACACATTGTATTTAACAGTGTAAGCTTTGTGGATGGGAAAAAGTATCGCTACGAGAAAGGTGACTGGGCAAAGTATATCCAGCCGATTACCAATAAGCTGTGTCAGGAGTATGGTCTTTCCATTATAGATGTGGAGGATGGCAGCAAAGAGAAACAGCACGAGAATTATAAGGATTGGAGCGAATATCGTGAAGGCAGCTTTGTGTGGGCAGATATGATAAAAAGAGATCTTGATGCCTGCATTTTACAGGCAAATGATTTTAGTGGATTTCTGGAGCTGCTGTCGGAAAAAGGATATGAGGTCAAGCAGGGAAAGCATCTGGCAGTCAGACCACAGGGGATGACAAGATTCAGAAGATGTAAGACTCTTGGCGAGAATTATTCACAGGAAGCTATTGTGGAGCGTATTGCTAAAGAAGATTTATCCTTTTACCAGTCACAGAATGAGGAAAGGCAGGCAGCGATAGTAAAGTGCTATGTCAAAAGATACCGCAGGGCGAAGATGTCAGGCTTGCAGAAAAGATATTATGCAAAGCTTTACCGGATTGGAAAGCTGAAAAAGAAGCCATACAGTCAGGTATGGAAGTATAAGGATGATATCCGAAAGATGCATAAGCTGCAGGAGCAGTATCTATTTCTGGTAAGGCATAAGATTGAGAGTGCGGAAGAACTTGTTTCGGCACTTGATAATCTGACGGATAAGAAGAAAGAAGCATCAAAGGAAAAGAGTAAGACCTATAAGGCTAAGGAAAGATTCAAAGATATTTTTGACAAGGCTGAACAGATCCGGGAGCTTGATGATGCGGAATCGTGTTATCAGAGTGGGGATACCTTCTTTGAAGATGAGCACAATGCATGGGAAAGGCTTAACACAGAGCTTTTAGCACAGGGATATAGTGTAGAAGAGGTAGAGAGTCTTAGAAAAAAATATGAGAGCAAGTATGCACAGGACTGTAAGGCAGAACGGGCGGTATCAAAGGAACTTAGCCTTGGAAGATCAATATGGAAGGAACTTACTGTATCAGCTTCGGAAGAAGAGAAGCAGTATGACAAAGAAACAATAAGAGACAGAAAAGAACAGCCGGTACGTTAGGCTGTTTTTTTAGTGGTTAGGAGGCATATATGGAAGAAAAAAGAGAGCCATTAAGTGAAATGGCTATTGAGAGAAAGATACAGATTCTTCGTAATAAGCATATGGACAGTGAGGTTATTGCTCTTGTCAAAAGCGATTATGAATATGGACTGACTGATGATGAAATTGGTCTGTATCTTAACAAAAGTTATGACATTGAGCAGATGAAGGTGTTATCAAAATGTCTGCATAAGGGTGTATCAGAAGAGTTGTTAACGCTGCTGAAAGATAGCAGGATGGCAGCACCTAAGATGCAGACAGCATTGGATTACTATGAAAAAGGTGTGCCGATTGATGCAATCAGAGAGGTAGTCCAAAAAGATGATACGGCAGTAAACATGCGCAGGATGTTTGATGTGGTATTAGAAAAGCTTAATAAAGCCAAAGAGCAGGTGCCACAGGATTTAGAGTATGTGAAAAGTCTTGTAGCCCAGATGGATGAAGTGGTTGCAAAGATCAATCATCAGAATGAAAGGTATGATGCCCTGAATAAGAAGCTTTCTGAAATAGAAACTTCCAAAGATGATGAGGAAGTCAGGGAGCGTCTGGTCAAGGAGAATCAGGATAAGGATGCTCTTATCAATAGTCAGCAGAATGAACTGAATAAGGCAAGCAGTACGATTGCAAGGCTCAGGGATGATATTGAGAAAAAGGATAAGGAGATGAAGCGTATGGGAGACAGAATAGAATCATTGGAAGATAAGATCATAAGTGTTGCCACAGAGAATAAGAAAGAGGCAGAAAGTAAGGCAGAGCCGCAGGAAAGCCAGTCCGTATCACAGGCAGATAAAAAGATGGTTGATACAGTTGCAGTTCCTCAGAATATGCAGGCTGTGGCAAATGGAATTCCTGTCTATTATCAGATTCCGGTAGTTGATGGTACTGGAAATGTGGTGCAGAGACTTCCGATTGAGCGAAGTGTGAGAAAGAGCAGCAACAGCGGAGTGGCAAGTCTTTTTGCAAGACTGTCATTTAAGAAAAAGTCAAGAGCAGACATTGTAAAGCTGGTTGCATCGGGAGACCTTGTTCCGGCGCAGCTTGTGCAGATTAAGAGTGCAATAGAAAAGGGACTTACTGAGTCACAGCTTGTAGAGCTTATAAACAACAACATTTCAGCGGAAAAGATGAAGGAGATCATTGAGATTGCTGTGCTTGAAAACAGCATGGCAGATTAGGAGGAACTTATGAATTTAGCAGTAGTAAATGAAGCAGTAACAGAGATGAATGGTGTGGAGCATCAGTTTACAGAGGAAGAGAAAAACTTTGTTGTTCAGTTCGCATTCAGAAGCGGCAGCAAGGAAGATACGATTTCTCTTATAGAAGCTTTGGCACATTCGGCGGATAAGGCTGAGTCGGACGAGATTATGGTCACATACAGGGCTAAATATGATATGAAGCCTGCATGGGTGGAACAGGTGGAAAACCTGCTTGTGGCACTTGAAATGTACCGTATCGAGGAGGAAAAAGCAATCAATCATCTGGCAGATATTTTGACTGCTTATGGTATTGATGTATCAGCCGAGGAAATCCGTACAACAGAGACAGAAACACTTAAAACAACAGTCAGAGAGAAAGTGGAGGTGCGATAATGGCAGAAGAGATTCAGGAAGCGGTGCAGATCATCCGTGTAGCTTATGATGGCATTGAGATTGCCATGAAGGTAGGAAGCGGCGGCATTGCTGCCATGCAGAAGGCAATAGATTTCTTAAAAGGGATGCTTGATTATGAAAAGTCACTTGGCAAGACATCCATGAGAAAGCTGATCTTAAAAGGTGGCGATTTACAGGTGTTGCAGTTTAATACCGAAGATATGAAAAAGGTTGAAAAGATGGCAAAGAAGTATGGAATACTCTATTCAGTACTTCCGGACTGCAACAGGAAAGACGGACTGAGTGAGGTAATCTTTCATACAGAGGCAGTTCCACGTGTGAATATGATGATACAGAAACTCAAGTTTGGCAAGATTGCCACATTTGACGATTATCTGAAGAATGGAGATGAAAAATCCCTTGGCAAGCTGATGGATTTTTTGAAGAAACAGCAGGGAAACGAGAAAAGCCACACGATAGAAGGGGATAAGGTAAATTCTGCCATTGACGGACTGATCGAAAAGGTCGGAATGTTTGCAATGGAAAAGAAAGCTATCAGTGTGGATCAGGTCAAGGAGAATTTCAGTATCAATGGTGAGCAGGCTGAAAGTGTTATCAGACAGCTTGAGACAATCGGTGTGCTTGGCAGTAAGAATGAGGATGGCACCCATACAGTCATGATGGACAAGGATGCATTTATCAACCGTGTCAGAGGCTATCAGGACCTTGCTGAGAGAATGAGGGCGGTTGCGGCATCAAAGAATGCGAACCTGTCAGATGTGACTATCAGCAAGAAGCTGATTATAGAAGAGAATGACCATGCTGTTAAGACCAGAGTTCCCGGCACATGGGGAGAAGAGGCAAAATATGTATGGCTCCGTAAGGAAAACATCATGGAGATTCATGGTGGAAAGACAATGCTTACCTTCCTTGATTCAACCAAGGATTATAAGCTCTACGATGAGCAGAATCGTGTGGTGACAACTCAGAAAGGAACCGAGCTTTATACTCACTATGACAAGGTGGAGTCATCTGTCAGGGAGCGTTACGAGAAAGTACAGAAGCAGCAGAAAAAGACAGCACAGAAGAAAACTGTTACCACGAAGAAAGCGAGGTAGCAGCCCATGCAGACAACAAAGAAAAAGCCTTCACTGATATTCATTCTTGTGGGTGCAGTGTTAGCCGGGTATCTTGGTTATCTGATAAATGGTGCGTGGACGGAAGGGATTGCCTTTAATGAATTTATGGACAGATTCAATGAGGTATGTGCTGTTCCCTTTGCCAACTATTACAATTCCAATACAGTAAAAGCAGTAGCCATTGCATTAGGAATCTATGCGATGGCTATTGTCATGTATTATACCAGTCAGAGAAACTATATGCCCGGTAAGGAATTTGGTACGGCAAGATTTGAAAATCCGAAGCAGGTCAACAAGATACTTGCAGATAAGGATGAGAATTTCAACCGGATACTCAGCCAAAATGTGAAGATGTCGCTGGATTTTAGGAGACTCAAGCTCAATGGAAATATACTTATCTGTGGTGGTTCCGGAGCAGGAAAAACATTTTATGAAGTAAAGCCGAATCTTATGCAGATGCCGCATAACTGTTCCTTTATCTGTACCGATCCAAAGGGAGAAATCCTTAGAAGCTGCGGTCAGATGCTAAAGAATAACGGATATAATGTGAAAGTCATAAATCTGTTAGAGATGGATAAATCAGACTGTTACAATCCGTTTTCCTATATCAGAGAGGAAACAGATGTGGTCAAGCTGATTACAAACCTTATCAGCAATACGACACCAAAGGGAGCGACACCAAGTGATCCGTTCTGGGAAAAGGCGGAAGGATTGTTCTTACAGGCTATCTTTTATTATGTGTGGCTGGAGGTACAGCCGGCAAAGAGAAACTTTGAGACAGTACTTAAACTTCTTGGAGAAGCAGAGGTTACAGAACAGGGAAAAGCATCAAAGCTGGATGTGCGTATGAAGTTTTTAGAGGAAAGTTCTCCGCTTGGAGCTAATCATCCGGCAGTAAAGCAGTACAACAAATGTATGAGAGGTGCAGGAGATACCGTCCGTTCCATTATCATCAGTGCCAACTCAAGACTTGCATTTCTTGAGAATAAGCAGGTTTTACGATTACTCTCAAAAGATGAGCTTAATCTGTCCGATATCGGTATTGGAGTAAATGGGGATGGTGAGACAAAGACAGCACTGTTTTGTGTAATCCCGGATAGTGATAAATCCTATAACTTTATTATCGGTATGTTATATACGCAGATATTTCAGGAATTGTACTATCAGGCGGACTTTAACTGCGGAGGCAGGCTGCCAATCCATGTGACATTTATGTTAGACGAATTTGCGAATGTCGCATTGCCCGATGACTTCTGTTCGTTGTTATCGACAATGCGAAGCCGTGAGATTTCAAGTATCATCATCATTCAGAACTTTGCACAGCTAAAAGCACTTTTCAAAGATACCTGGGAGACAATCCCTGGCAACTGTGATACCTTTATCTACCTTGGTGGTAACGAGCAGAGTACGCACAAGTATGTGTCGGAGCTGCTTGGAAAAGGTACGATTGATAAGAAGTCAAGCGGTGAGACAAAGGGCAGACAGGGAAGCTCTTCAAGAAACTATGATGTATTAGGCAGAGAATTGTTTACACCCGATGAAGTCAGAAAGCTGGATAATAAGAAATGTATTATCTTTATCCGTGGTTTTGATCCTATCATGGACAATAAGTTCATACCGTTCAATCATCCGATGTTTAACCAGACAGCAGATGGCAAGGGAGAGCCTTATGTTCACGAGATAAGAGGAGCAAATAATCTTATCGGTCCGCCATTTGAGATTCTTTCAGACAAGGCAGTTAAGTATTATGAAAAACTGAAGGATAAGGGCGAGAATGTGTATATAGATTCTCTAACCTATGAGCAGTTTATGATGCTTGGTGATGCGGAATTAAGCAGAAGATTCTCCATGCAGGATGAAGCAGAGCAGAAAGCAAAGATAGACAGGGAACAGGCAAATGAGCTTGAGTATGTCGATGAATCACAGAAAGCAGATAGTACAGCAACTGCCAGTGGTTCTAGTGGAAACGCTGGTGGTAAGCCTGTAAGGAATCCTGAAAGGGAAAAGCCTAAGTGGGAAGATACTATTACAAACCGAATGCTTCATTGGTCATATACACCTGAGCAGAAAGAGGAGCTAAAGATGGCACTTGCGGCAGGAATTCCTAGAGCAACGATACTGACTTATTTCTATCCAGAGGTAACGGTGGAGAAGATGAGTTCTTATCGAAAGAAGCAGTAAGTTATCGCATAGGCACAGAAGTTGTGGTATACTGTGTCTATGTGAGATTAAAGAAACTTACAAATCGGTAGTTGACAAGGAGTTTTGATAGCGTGAAAAAAATATTTCTTAAAATTGTGATAGGGGTTGTTCTTGC